>Ga0308164_10001502_pt1 | contig 26976 bp, 21 predicted proteins | sample PhyTR2_FD_201031 | JGI IMG/M metagenome (GOLD analysis project Ga0308164, IMG submission 201031) | Phyllosphere microbial communities from UC Gill Tract Community Farm, Albany, California, United States - DLSLT.R2 | ecosystem: Host-associated > Plants > Phyllosphere > Unclassified | place: USA... | reverse complement strand
TGGCGGTCAACCGCCACTCCCGGGTGGGCCAGGCGCACGGCATGGTGGACTTCGAGACCTACCACCGGCGCATCAACGCGATGAACTTCGCGCTGACCCACGATGACGGCATTGCCATCAACTACGATGACGCCGACGTGATCCTGGTGGCGGTGTCGCGGGCCGGCAAGACCCCCACCTGCATCTACCTGGCCCTGCATTACGGGGTGCGCGCGGCCAATTACCCGCTTACCGACGAAGACCTGGAGCAGGACCGCCTGCCGCCCCGGCTGCGCCCGTACCGCAAGAAGCTGTTCGGCCTGACCATCGACCCGGACCGCCTGCAGCAGATCCGCCAGGAGCGCCGCCCGAACTCGCGCTACGCCAACCTGGAAACCTGCAAGCGCGAAGTGGCCGCGGCCGAGACCATGTTCCGCATGGAACGGATCCCGACCCTGAGCACCACGCACACCTCGATCGAGGAGATTTCCAGCAAGGTGTTGACCACCCTGGGGCTGCAGCGCGAGCTGTATTGACCGGCGCGCCCCTTTGGCCGGGGCCTGGCCGCCCCCACGTTGAAGGATCAACGTGTAGGATCGACCCCATGGCCCAGGCAACGCCCCGCATCGAACGCATCCCCAGGCTCAGCCGCCTGAGCTGGCTGATGGGCCTGTACGCGGAAAACTACCAGCACCTGGTACGCCTCTTCGCACCGGCAGAACTGGTGGCCGGCAGCTACGTGTCGTCGGTGGGCGATGGGCTGGACGTCCGCCTGGACGTCATCGAGTGCCACCGCTACACGGTCGAACTGCGCCTGACCTACGACTTCGCCGACCCGGTCACCGGGCAGCCGGATCCGTCGGCCTACGTGCGGCTGTACCGTGACGCGCGGCAGGCCGAGACCACGCACTGTTACGTGGGGCGGCGCTGGCAGGACGTGGTGGGCATGTACCCGCCGCCGGCGGAATTGATCAGCCACCGCATGCGCATGAACACCTTCCTGGGCAAGTGGCTGGAGTATCTGGCCGAGCGCGGCCACGGCGTGGCAACCCTGCGCCGCGACGGCGACGCCCTGCCGGCCCCGGCCGACACCCAGCGCTCCCGCGTGGCCAGCTGAGCCAACCGCGCCGCGCCGATCGCGCATAATCGGGGTTTGTGCCTGTTGAGCCCCTGCCTCATGCCCTATACCCCGATCATGGCCACCCTCGGCTACGTGATTTCGCCCGACGGCACGCAAGCCCTGATGATCCACCGCAACGCCCGTCCGGGCGACCTGCACCTGGGCAAGTACAACGGCCTGGGCGGCAAGATGGAGCGCGACGAAGACGCCGCGGCCTGCATGCGCCGCGAGATCCGCGAGGAAGCCGGCATCGAGTGCGGCACCATGCGCCTGCGCGGCACCATCAGCTGGCCGGGCTTCGGCAAGCATGGCGAAGACTGGTTCGGGTTCGTGTTCGTGATCGACGATTTCACCGGCACGCCGCTCACCTCCAACCCGGAGGGCACCCTGGAATGGGTCGACCTGGACAAGTTGGACACGCTGCCCCTCTGGGAAGGCGACCTCAGCTTCCTGCCGCTGGTGTTCGGCGACGACCCGCGCGCCTTCCACGGGGTGATGCCCTACCGCGACGGCGCGATGCAGTCCTGGACCTACACCCGCCTATAACCGGGTAGTGCCGGCCGCTGGCCGGCAACCCAACCAACCAACCCAACACCGCACGGCATCACCGCCGCGCCAGCAACAGATGGAAGTGCTTCTCCACCTGGCGCCCGTCATTGCTGGTGCCGGTTTCCCGGTGCGCACGCCACCCGCAGACCCGCAGCCCACTGCTGCGCAGGGCCAGCTCCACGTCGGCCAGCTCATGCAGGTGGAACCCATGGGCGGTGAAGGGCAGGGTGCGCATGAACGCCGCATCGCCGAACGCCAGGCACAGCCGGCCGCCGGGGCGCAGTACCCGGGCCAGTTCGGCCAGGGCCAGCGCGGGCTGTTCCCAGAAGTACAGGGTGTTCACTGACAGCGCCGCATCGATGCAGGCGTCGTCCAGATCCAGCGCCTGCACATCGCCCAGGCGCACGCCGGCGCGGTCGTGCAGGTCGGCGGCGGTCAGGCGGTCCTGCGCGGCATCGCCCATGTCTGCCGACACTTCAATACCCAGATAGCGGCTGCCTGGCGCGCGCAGCAGGTCAGCCGCGAAGGCCGCGTTGCCGGGGCCGATCTCCAGCACCTGTTCGCGCGCGGCGACGGCCAGCAGGGCGATGGCCGCCTGGTTCAGCGCGCCGTTGCTGCGGTTCATCGATTCGGCTATCGCCAGCGCATGGTCCCCATGCGGATGGCGCAGCTGGGCGGCAAGATGTTCGGGTGAAAGCACGCAGGCAACTCCTGTCGCAAGGGCGGGCAGGAGGTAGCGGCGGCGGGGTCCACCCACCAGCATACCCGGGGACGGGCCACGGCGGGCACTGCCAACGGTGGCGGTGCTGCGCGCCGACCCTGTCAACAAGCCACGGGTGATCAACAAATAACCAGCGTCGCGTCTATTGAGACGGAGTTGTCCACAGGGGGTGTGGATGACTGGTGCGCAAGTTTGTGGATAAGCGCCGGCAGCCCCCGCCGGTTCTCGCTGTCAAGATGGGTGGCCAAAAATTCACCGCAGGTCGTTGTCCTGTGAAGGCCCTGCCACGACGGTGCGCACCGTGCCCTGTCGCGGTGTGGCCCCTCGCGGTACTCTCTTGCGATTGCCGTCTACAGATCACCCATGAAACGTCATTTCTCGATGCTGCGCGAGTTCCACCTGGCGGACTGGTTCACCCTGGCCAACGCGTTCTGCGGCACCGGCGCGGTCTTTGCCGCCATGCGCTTCCTGCAGGATGGCGAGCGCAGCTACCTGTTGTTCGGCATGGCGTTGATCCCGCTGGCCTTCATCTTCGACGCGCTGGACGGCCGCATCGCGCGCTGGCGCAGGTCCAGCTCGACGCTGGGCCGCGAGCTGGATTCGCTGTCGGACATCATTTCCTTCGGCGTGGCCCCGGCCGCGCTGGCCTACGCCTGCGGCATGCAGGGCGGCTGGGACTGGCTGGTGCTGAGCTATTTCGTGTGCTGCGGGGTCAGCCGCCTGGCGCGCTACAACGTCACCGCCGAGGCGTTGGCGGGCGAGGGCGACAAGGTGCCGTTCTTCGAAGGCACGCCCATTCCCACCAGCCTGGCGCTGGTGGTGGTGTTGGCGGTGGCCGCCAGCATGGGCGCGATCGGTCACGACCTGTGGCTGGGCCAGTGGCAGCTGGGTCCGTGGCAGCTGCACCCGATGGTGCTGTTGTTCGCCCTGTCCGGTTCGCTGATGATCAGCAAGACCCTGCGTATTCCCAAGCCATGAACCTGCGCCTGACCCTGTCATTGCCTCCGAACCTGCCCGGCCTGCCGCAGGGAGCGCGCCGATGAGCACAGCCGGCAGCGGCGGCAACGCGGGCGACGTTGAAGCCCTGGCGCGGCAGTATTTCAGCGCCTGGGGCGATGCGTTGCGGCATGCCGCGGTGCCGCCCGGTGCGCCTGGCGCACAAGGCCCCGGGCAGGGCAGCTGGCAGCAGGCCATCGACTGGTGGGCGCAGATGATGCCCAGCGGCGGCAGCAGCCCGGCCGACGACGCGGTGCACCGCTTCCGCGAACAGGCCGGTGGCTGGTACGGCACCATGCAGCAGGTGGCCGCGCAGTTCGCCGGCCGCGATGCCAGCAGTGCCGATGTGGCCCAGGCCTGGAAGCAGGCCGTGAAAGGCCAGGGCGACGGGCTGCTGCAGTGGATGCTGCAGGGCGCGCGTGGCCACACCCAGGCCGGCGGCCCGGACCTGTTGAAGCTGCTGGAAGCCCTGCAGCGCGACCTGGGCCCGTGGCTGCAGAGTCCGGCGTTCGGCCCGGGCCGCGAGCACCAGGCCCGCTGGCAGGCGCTGCTGCGCGCCCAGCAGGACTACCAGGCGCACTCGCGCGACTACGTGGACCAGATCAAGCAGGCGCTGGACGATGCGTTCAAGCTGTTCGAACAGCGCCTGGCCGAGCACGAGCAGCCGGGCAACCAGCTGACCAGCGCGCGGGCGATGTTCGACCTGTGGATCGAGGCGGCCGAAGAGGCGTACGCCAAGGTGGCGATGTCCGAGCCGTTCCAGCAGGTGTATGCGGAACTGGGCAACGCGCAGATGCGCCTGCGCGCGGCCACCCAACATGAGATCGAACGGGTGTGCGAGGCGATCGGCATGCCCACCCGCACCGAAATGGATGCCGCGCACCGCCGCATCACCGACCTGGAGCGGCTGGTACGCCGGATGGCCGCCAGCGCCGCGCCCGGGCCCGCGCCGGCTGGGACGCCGAAAGCGGCGCCGCGCCCGCGCGCGCCACGCGGCGCTGCAGCGCCCACGCCTGGCCCGGTCAGGACGGCGGCCAAAGCGGCCAAGTCAACGGCGAAGAAGGCCGCATCGGCCCCCGCGAAAAAGACCGCACCCAAGGCGTCGGCCCGCAAGGCAGCGGCCAAGCCGCGGAAGCGCGCGCCATGAAAGGGCCGTTGGGCTTCAATGCCGAGGACCTGCTGCAGGAGACCCTGGCCATGCAGCGCAAGCTGCTGGACGGATTGACCCTGCTGCCCTCGGTGGAGGACGTGGACTACGGCGCCACCGCGCGCGAGGAAGTATGGCGCGACGGCAAGGTCGTGCTGTACCGCTTCGTCGGCGACGATGCGCCGGTCCAGCGCACGCCACTGCTGATCGTCTACGCGCTGGTCAACCGCCCGTACATGGTGGATCTGCAGGCCGACCGCTCGCTGGTGCAGCGCCTGCTCGCCCTCGGCCACGATGTGTACGTGCTGGACTGGGGCTACCCGGACCGCTCCGAGCGCTACCAGACGCTGGAGGACTACCTGCTGCGCTTCGTGGATGGTGCGGTGGACCACCTGCAGGCGCGGTCGGGCGCACCGATCAACATGCTCGGCATCTGCCAGGGCGGGGTGTTCGCGCTGTGCTACGCGGCGCTGCGCCAGCACAAACTGGCGAACCTGATCACCATGGTCACCCCGGTCGATTTCCAGACCCCCGACAACATGCTGTCGCATTGGGCGCGGCAGGTGGACGTGGACCTGCTGGTGGACACGCTGGGCAACATCCCGGCCGACCTGATGAATGCCAGCTACCTGATGCTCAAGCCGTTCCGGCTCAACGTGCAGAAATACGTGGGCCTGCTCGACATCCTGGACGACAAGGCCGCGCTGCAGGATTTCCTGCGCATGGAAAAGTGGATCTTCGATTCGCCCGACCTCGCCGGCGAAACCTTCCGTGATTTCATCAAGCAGTTCTACCAGGGCAACGGCCTGATGCACGACGGCATCCGGATCGGCGACGACACCGTCCAGCTGTCGCAGGTGACGCTGCCGGTGCTGAACATCTACGCCGAGCAGGACCACCTCGTGCCGCCGGATGCATCACGCGCGATGCGCGGCCGGATCGCCAGCGCCGACTACACCGAAAGCAGTTTCCGTGGCGGCCACATTGGCATTTACGTGTCGGGTCGCGCCCAGCGCGAAGTTCCCGGTACGATCACCGATTGGTTGAAGGAACGTTCCGCATGAACCATCGCCTCCGCGCAGCCCTGGTCCTGGCCCTCATCATCCCCGGCAGTGCGCTGGCCGCCCCGAGCGATACCGCCCGCCGCGAGATCGCCGGCCTGATCGGTGCGCTGGATGGCTCCAGCTGCCGCTTCCAGCGCAATGGCAGCTGGCACGACGCCGCCGAGGCGCGTGCGCACCTGCAGCGCAAGTACGACTACCTGCTCAAGAAGGACAAGGTGGACACTGCCGAGCAGTTCATCGAGCGTGCCGCCAGCCAGAGCAGCATGAGCGGCAAGCCCTACCGGATTGCCTGCCCGGGCCAGCCCGAGCAGACCGCTGCGGTATGGTTCGGCGCGCGCCTGAAGGCCCTGCGCCAACGCACCCTGTAGACACCGCCCGCGGTACAGTCCGCCATCCCGCCCGGAGACCGCTGCCATGAACGCCACGCCCCGCACGCTGTCGCGCTCGCTCAACGACCGCATGATCGCCGGGGTGATGGGCGGCATCGCGCACCGTTTCGGCTGGAGTTCCACCCTGGTGCGGGTGCTGTTCGTACTGGTCTCGGTGCTGTCGGCGGCCTTCCCGGGCATCCTGGTCTACCTGATCCTGTGGCTGTTGATCCCCAACGAGGCCAATTGAGCCTGCCATCGCCGGCGCTGCGCGTCCTGCAGGGGCTGGGCGCGCTGTGGACTGCGCCCAACACCCTGATCGGCCTGATCGGCGGCCTGGCCGGGATGGTGGCCGGCGCGCGCCCGTCCTGGAACCGGCGCGACCTGGCCATCGTGTTCCGTGACTGGCCGTGGGGGCCGGGCGGGGCGATCACGCTGGGCAACGTCATCCTGCACACCGGGCCGGTGCTGGACGTGGCCTGCCGCACCTACGCCCACCAGGCCGGGTACTGCACCGAGCCGGTGATCGGCCTGCATGATCACGAGCGCGCGCATGTCTTCCAGTACCTGGTGCTCGGCCCGCTGTATCTGCCGGTATACCTGGCCTGTGGTGGAGTGAGCGCGCGGAACCCGTTTGAACGCGCGGCGGACGTGTATGCCATGACCGGCCGCGGCTGGTGGCCCGGCATCGGGTAACGGGCCGCGCCACGCGTTACTTCAGCGTTAAATCAATGTGAATAAAACGTCGTGCAAGGCGACGTCATCTGCATGCAAACAAAGGTTATTAGCCTGCATGACGAACCAGTCAGGTTCCCCACGTTAAACTGGCGTCCGTTGTAATTGCACGATGCGTCACAGGAGGAACACATCACATGGCAATCGTTCTTTATGTCGGTGGTAGCAAGGATGGCGACAAGGGCCTGGTCCCCCACGGCTTCAGCAAGTCCCGGGCCGATACCGACACCGGGCCGGAGATCTACACCGAGCGGTTCATGGAACTGCAGGGAATCGGCAAAATCCGGGTAATGGCATTGGAATCCCTGCGCGACGACATCGTCCACCAGCGCACCGCCCAGCATTACCGCTGAAGCACCGCAGAGCCGGGCTCTGCCCGGCTGCACGCACCAGTGGCCCGCACCACCGTGGGTGATGCGATTGCCCCGCGTAGCCGGGCAGCGCGAGGCCACCACGGCCGACAGGTTCGCTCCCCGCTGTCAACGTCTTCCCCCCGTCGCCCTGCGTTGCCACAATCGGGACTTTCCGTACTGCGGCTCCGGCCGGAAGCAATGCCTGACATCAAGCTCGCCCAGCAGATCGCCCAGACCATCGCCGATGAAATCGGTGCCCAGCCTGCCCAAGTGCGTGCCGCCATCGCCCTGTTGGACGAAGGCGCCAGCGTCCCGTTTATTGCCCGCTACCGCAAGGAAGTCACCGGCGGCCTGGACGACACCCAGCTGCGCAACCTGGAAACCCGCCTGACCTACCTGCGCGAGCTGGAAGACCGCCGCGCCGCCGTGCTGTCCAGCATCGACGAACAGGGCAAGCTCACCGACGAACTGCGCAACGAGATCCTCGGCGCCGACACCAAGTCGCGCCTGGAGGATCTGTACCTGCCGTACAAGCCCAAGCGCCGCACCCGCGCCCAGATCGCGCGTGAAGCCGGGCTGGAGCCGCTCGCTGATGGCCTGTTGGCCGAGCCGAGCCTGGATCCGCAGGTGTTCGGCGCCACCTTCGTTGATCCCGACAAGGGCGTGGCCGACACCAAGGCCGCACTCGAAGGCGCCCGCGCGATCCTGATGGAGCGCTGGGGCGAAGACGCCGCGCTGGTCGGCGAGCTGCGCAGCTGGCTGGGCGAAAACGGGGTCATCCGTGCCCGCGTCGCCGAGGGCAAGGAAGAGCAGGGCGCCAAGTACCGCGACTATTTCGAACACGCCGAATCGCTGGCGAAGATCCCCTCGCACCGGCTGCTGGCGCTGTTCCGCGCGCGCCGCGAGGAAATCCTGTTCCTGGAACTGGACCCCGGCACCGACGCCGAAGCGGGCCACGTGTATGCCGAAGGCCGCGTGGCCTACAAGGCAGGCATCGCCGACGCCGGCCGACCCGGCGACCGCTGGCTGCTCGACGCCTGCCGCCTGACCTGGCGCGCCAAGCTGCACATGCACCTGCTGCTGGACCTGTTCAACCAAGCCCGCGAGAAGGCCGAAGCTGAAGCGATCGCGGTGTTCGGCGACAACCTCAAGGACCTGCTGCTGGCCGCGCCGGCCGGGCCCAAGAGCGTGCTCGGACTGGACCCTGGCATCCGCACCGGCTGCAAGATCGCCGTGGTCGATGCCACCGGCAAGCTAGTGGCCACCGACACCATCTACCCGCACGAACCGCGCCGGCAGTGGGACCAGTCGCTGCAGACGATCAGGCAGCTGTGCCTCAAGCACAACGTGGAACTGATCGCGATCGGCAATGGCACCGCCAGCCGCGAAACCGACAAGCTGGCCGGGGAGGCCATCAAGGCACTCGGCGACAGCAAACTGCAGAAGATCGTCGTCAGCGAAGCCGGCGCGTCGGTGTACTCGGCCTCCGAATTCGCCGCCAAGGAGTTCCCGGACCTGGACGTGTCGATCCGTGGCGCGGTCTCCATTGCCCGTCGCCTGCAGGATCCGCTGGCCGAGCTGGTCAAGATCGAACCCAAGGCGATCGGCGTGGGGCAGTACCAGCACGACGTGGACCAGTACCGCCTGGCGCGCGCGTTGGATGCGCGGGTCGAAGACTGCGTCAACGCGGTCGGCGTAGAGGTCAACACTGCCTCGGCCGCGCTGCTGTCGCGCGTGTCCGGGTTGTCGGCCACGGTGGCCGAGAACATCGTGCGTCATCGCGACGAGAACGGCCCGTTCAAGCGCCGCAAGGACCTGCTCAAGGTGCCGCGCCTGGGCGACAAGACCTTCGAACAGTGCGCCGGCTTCCTGCGCATCGCCGATGGCGACCAGCCGCTGGATGCCTCCTCGGTGCATCCGGAAGCCTATCCGGTGGTGGAGCGCATCGTGGCCGCCACCGCACGCCCGATCAAGGCACTGATCGGTGATGGCAGCTTCCTGCGCGGGCTGAAGGCCGAGCAGTTCACCGACGCCACCTTCGGTGTGCCGACCGTGCGCGACATCCTCAAGGAACTGGAAAAGCCCGGCCGCGATCCGCGCCCGGCATTCAAGGCGGCGCGCTTCGCCGAGGGCGTGGAAGAGCTCAAGCACCTGCAGCCGGGCATGATCCTGGAAGGCGTGGTCAGCAACGTCGCCGCGTTCGGCGCGTTCGTCGACATCGGCGTGCACCAGGACGGCCTGATCCACATCTCGGCGCTGTCGGACACCTACGTCAAGGACCCGCGTGACGTGGTCAAGGCCGGCGACATCGTCAAGGTGAAGGTGCTGGAGGTGGACGTGGCGCGCAAGCGCATCGCCCTGACCCGGCGCCTGGACGACACCCCGACCCCGGCCAAGGCCCCCGGCGAGCGCGATGCCCGGCCTGCCGGTGGCGGGCGCCGCGACGGCGGTGGCCAGCGCAATGGTGGCCGCGGGGCCGCCCCCGGCCCGCGACCGGGCAGTGCCGCGCCGCCGGCCAACAACGCCCTGGCCGACGCCTTCGCCCGCGCCAAGCGCGGCGGCTGAACCGGCCTGGATCCACCCGCCAGGGGCCGCCGCTTGCGGCCCTTGGCGTGTGTGGCGGGCAGGGCACTTCTGGTTTCACTTCCCGTTGTTCACACTTCCCCTCAAGTGCCCGTAGGCTGGGCAGGCGCCGGGGAGGCCACATGACAACGCACCAGGCAGGGCCAGAAGTTCGGGCGGGGCCAGATGCCATAAGGCGCGGCATCCGGCTGCGTGCGTGGCCGTGGGCATGAGCCACGATCCGGCCGGCACCGCGCACGCCGCCGACGCGGCGTTGCGTGACATCACCGAGCGCCACCGTCGCCTGCAGATGATCATCGACGGCACCGGTGCCGGCACCTGGGAATGGAATGTCCAGGACGGCCGGATGTGGGTCAACGAACGCTGGGCGCAGATCGTCGGCTATACCCGTGACGAACTGGCCCCGATTACCCCCGACACCTTCTTCCGGCTGGTCCACCCCGACGACCTGGCCCAGTCCAACACGCTGCTGCGCGAACACCTGGAAGGGCGCTCGCCGCACTACGACAGCCTGTGCCGCATGCGCCACAAGGACGGCCACTGGATCTGGGTACAGGATCGCGGGCGCGTCCACGAGTGGGACGCGCAGGGACGGCCGATATGGATGGCCGGCGCGCATGCCGATGTCACCGACCTGCAGAACGCGCGGCAGGACGCGGCCAACATGCGCCAGCGCCTGCAGGCGGTGGTGGATGCTTCAGATGAAGTGGCGGTGATCGCCACCGACATCGACGGCGTGGTCAACCTGTTCAACAGCGGCGCGCAGAAACTGCTGGGCTACACGCCCGACGAGGTGATCGGGCGGGTCACCCCGGGCCTGTTCCATGACCCGGATGAAATGATGGAGTACCTGCGGCCCCAGGCCGATGCCGACGGGCGCGTACCTACCGTGTTCGAGGCGCTCACCGCGCATGCGGCGGAGGGCACCTGGTCGCACCAGTGGACATACGTGCGCAAGGATGGCGAGCGCCGCCAGGTGCGGCTGTCGATCAGTCCACTGGATGCCAGCGGCGGTCATCGGATCGGCTACGTCGGCATGGCCGTGGACATTACCCCGCTTCTGGAAGTCCGCGAGCAGGCCTACCTGGCCGCCGAGAAATTCGCCGGTGCGTTCTCTTCCGCCGCGCTCGGCATGGCGCTGGTGTCGCTGGAAGGGCGCTGGCTGGACGTCAACGACGCGCTGTGCGGCATCCTGGGCTACACCCGCGCCGAACTGCTGGCGGTCGACTTCCAGACCCTGACCCACGCGGACGATCTCAATACCGACCTGGCGCTGGTGGCCGACCTGCTCAACGGGCGGCGCGACCACTACCACATGGACAAGCGGTACATAGGCAAGCGCGGCAACATCGTGTGGGGCCGGCTGTCGGTGTCGCTGGTGCGCTCGGAGCATGGCGAGCCACTGCATTTCGTGTCGCAGATCCAGGACGTCACGGCGCAACGCCAGAGCAGCCTGCAACTGCGCGAATCCGAGCAGCGCACCCGCGTCACCCTGGATGCGGTGGCGGACATGGTGCTGACCCTGGATCTGCAGGGGCTGATCCAATACGCCAACGCTGCGGCCACCCGCGCGCTGGCCGGGGAGGGCGCCTCGCCCCTGGCCGGTGGCCAGGTCCAGGACGTGATGGAGCTGACCACCGAATACGCGCCGCGCTCGCCGCTGGACATCGCCGTGCTGCTCGACCCGGAGAGCAACGCGGTGGACCTGCATTCGGACCTGCTGCTCTCGGTGGGCGCGCAGCTGCTGCCCGTGGACCTTACCCGTGCGTGGCTGCGCGCCGAAGACGGGCAGGTGGGCGGTGCGGTCTGGGTGATCCGCGATGTGACCCAGCAGCGTGCCCGCCAGCGTGAAGCGCGCCACCTGGCCGAGGTCGACCCATTGACCGAACTGAGCAACCGGCGCGGGTTCGAAGCCCATCTGCAGCAGGCCATCACCCGCGTCGCCCGGACCGGGCAGTCGGCCTCGCTGATGTTCATCGACCTGGACAACTTCAAGCCGGTCAACGACAGCCATGGCCACCTCGCCGGCGATGCCATGCTCTGGGCGGTGGCCAACGTGCTGCGCCACGGCGTGCGCGATTCGGACATCGTGGCGCGGCTGGGCGGCGACGAGTTCGCGGTGATCCTGGCCGGTTGCTCGCTCAAGCGTGCCCGGCGCATCGCCAGCGACCTGCTGGACGGGGTTCGTACGCTGACCATTCCCTGGGACCTGCAGCGGCTCAGCGTCGGCGCCAGCATCGGCATCGCCGCGATCGGCGGCAGCATGAGCGTGGACGACGCGGTGGCCGCGGCCGATGCGCAGTGCTACCTGGCCAAGGCGGCGGGCAAGAACAATGTGCAGGTGGAGACGCCGACCATGGAGGGGCTGGACCCCCTGGACGTCGAGACCACCGAGGGCGGGGAAGGCTGACGGGTGGCCCCGCAGCTCTGCTGACACCGGGTGAACTTTTTTCTGAACCCACCCTAAAGCTTCCTGCACGGCTGTCGATATTGATTGTGGAGCCTCCGTCGCTCCGCATGCAGTACTGCAGTTGTACAAAGCCGCAGAAGCGACGTGAGCCATGACGTCGCCGCACCTCCCACGCCAGACGAAGTGCCGACGGGCATGGTGCCCATCGGATTCCAGCACGCCAGGGACCGAGGATCAGATGATGCTTACTTCAGGTATGCACGCGCATGTGCAAGGACGTACCGACGCCGCTGCCAGCCACTCGTTGTGGCAGGCCCTGAAAGCCAGCGTCACCGCCACGGGCCACGCACGCCAGGCCGCCAACGTGGCCGCGCAGCGCCGCCAATGCGAGCTGGAAGCGCAGGTGGCCGCATTGCACCGGGTGCAGGCGGTGATCGAATTCGATCTGGACGGCACCATCCTGCAGGCCAACGACAACTTCCTGCAGGCCGTGGGCTATGGGCTGGATGAAATCCAGGGCCGGCACCACGCCATGTTCGTCGAACCGGCCCTTGCGCAGAGCCAGGAGTACCGCGATTTCTGGGCGCGGCTCGGGCGCGGGGAATTCGACGCCGGGCAGTACCGGCGGCTGGGCAAGGGCGGCCGCGAGATCTGGATCCAGGCCTCCTACAACCCGGTGCTGGATGGCAACGGGCGTCCCTACAAAGTGGTGAAATTCGCCACCGACATCACCGCGCGGATGCAGCAGGCCGCCGATGTGTCCGGTCAGCTGGCGGCGATCAACAAGTCGCAGGCGGTCATCGAATTCGGCCTGGACGGCCGCATCCTGTCGGCCAACGACAACTTCCTGGCCACCACCGGGTACACGCTGGATGAAGTGCGTGGCCAGCACCACGCCATGTTCGTTGAGCCCGACTACCGACAGAGCGCGGAGTACCGCCAGTTCTGGGAAAAACTGGGCCGCGGCGAGTACGACGCCGGCCAGTACCGGCGCTTCGGCAAGGGCGGCCGCGAGGTGTGGATCCAGGCGTCGTACAACCCGATCCTGGACATGAACGGCCGCCCGTTCAAGGTGGTCAAGTACGCGACCGACATCACCGCCCAGGTGCGCGACAGCCTGGCCATGCAGCAGGCCGTGGCCCAGACCCGCGAGGTGGTGGCCGCAGCCAAGGGTGGCGACCTCACCGGGCATATCGCCATCGAGGACAAGAACGGCCCGATCGCCGAGCTGTGCGAGGGCATCAATGCACTGGTGGAGGCGATGGCGGCGATCATCGCGCAGATCAAGTTCGCTGCCGACACCATCGCGGTGGGCGCCAGCGAGATTGCCGAAGGCAACAGCGACCTGTCGGTGCGCACCGAACAGCAGGCCGCATCGCTGGAAGAAACCGCGGTCTCGATGAAGGGTCTGACCGCCACCGTGCAGCAGACCGCGACCAACGCCCGTCAGGCCAGCGAACTGGCCAGCGGCGCGGTGGACGTGGCCGCGCAGGGCGGCCATGTCGTGCACGAAGTGGTGTGTACGATGGCGCTTATCAACGAGTCGTCGCGTCGGATCGTGGACATCATCGCGGTCATCGACGGCATCGCCTTCCAGACCAACATCCTGGCGCTCAACGCGGCGGTGGAAGCGGCGCGGGCCGGTGAGCACGGCCGTGGCTTTGCGGTGGTTGCCTCGGAGATCCGGTCGCTGTCGCAGCGTTCGGCGGGCGCGGCCAAGGAGATCAAGCAGTTGATCGCCGATTCGGTGGAGAAGGTCGGCGCCGGCACCGGCCAGGTCGAGAGCGCCGGGCGCACCATGGACGAGATCGTGGTCAACGTGAAGCGGGTCAGTGCGTTGATCAGCGAGATCAGCGCGGTGGCCCAGCAGCAGAGTGAAAGCATCGGGCAGATCCACCAGGCGGTGGACCACATCGACGAAGGCACCCAGCAGAACGCGGCCCTTGTAGAGGAGGCGTCTGCCGCCGCGCGCAGCATGGAAGAGCAGGCCACCCAGTTGCTGCAGACCGTGGCGGCGTTCCGGGTGGAGGCTGCGGCCGGCGCCGCGCGCCCGGCGATGGTGGCCGCAGGTCATGGCCAGCCGGCCTTGCGCCTGGTCTGAGCGGCGTCGCTTGATGCGCCGTCTGGCAGGGGCTGCATTTTCCGTACCCCTGAATGCAAAAGGCCAGATCCGAAGATCTGGCCTGTGCAATTCCATGGTGCGAAGGTGGGACTCGAAATCCTAGTGTTTGCAGCGCTTTTGCGCAGGGGTTTAAAAAAATGCCCCCAATGTTGCCCCCAGCCGGATGGTGCTTGCCCTTGTCTTGCTCCTAGGTGCGAGCTGCATATTGACGCAGGTTAGCTACTGCCCTGGCTTTGCCCTCGGCCGTTCGTGGCCCCGTGCTGCGCCCACCGTCAAAGCGGCAGCGGCGCTTGCCTTGCTCTGGCGTTGCCTGGCAGGGCTGGCCATAGCGATGGCGTGCTGCACCGCACTTCGCCTCCGCCTGCCCCAGCTTCGGAGGAATCTTGCGACTGACCGCCTCCCCGAACTCATACGCGCGCGCGCCTGCGCGCATGGTGGGACGTAATTCCGGTGGCGATGCAGCATTGCCAAGCGTCAAGGCCAACCGCTGGGCGATTCCAGGCCTGCTGCCGAAGTGCTGGGCGATTCAATTTCCTTGTACTTTATTCCGGTCAGCTCGGCCCACTCGATCAAGATGGCATCCAGCACCGCACTGTTGGTCGCCTCGGTGCTGCCTTGTCGCTCCTGCGCCTGCCGCGCCTCGAACACCGCCAGCGCATCCCGGCCGGGCATGTAGTCGATGCGTCGCATCGTTTTCCGTCGCGCGCTGCAGGGCAGCCAAATGCTCCTTGTCCCTACTCAGGTAGCCGTTACGGTTCATGGATCGCCTCCGATGGCAGGAAGAAAGGCGGGCCACTGGTGGTCTCGGCATCTTCTCTCGTCCAGCAGTGCGCCATGGATTGCACCGGCCGGGCAATGGGCTTGCCCGTCTTCCGACGGAAGCACCACGGACACGCCTTCACTACCGGCGGGCATTTGGGCCATAGCAGAACCGGGCCGCAACCTTCGCAGGTGACCGACACCGGCTCGCCCCAGACTGGCGGAACAGAGCCGCGATCAAAAAACTTGCGGGCCTGCAGCGCGCCCAAGTAAGCACGCAAGGCCATGACGCTATGCCCGGCGCAGCCGGCCACTTCTCTATCCGGCAAGTCATGGACCAGGCCGGTATCCATGCCTTCATCCTCGGCCAGGGCCAGCAGGTGCGTGCGCATGTCATCCGCCCCTGCGTTTTTTCTGGAATGCCCCTTCTGCTCACTGCCAAAACTGACAAAAGGGGCTTCTGGCAGTCCTGTCAGTTGGCAGGATGGCACTTGCAGGACAATTTTGCCGGTCAGCTCGGCCAGCCGTTGACGCCACATGCTCATACAACCCACCGGTAGGATGTGAACGGGCGACCGCCGGTTGTCTCGGCCACCTCGATGACTTGGCAGTGGTCGGCCAGCAGCGCCAGTGCCTCGGCCACGGTCTCCGGATCATCCAAGCCGGCCCAGCACTTGCGATACACGTCGCGGGCAGTGAACCCATCGGGCAGGCTGTCACGTTTGTGCAGCAGTAGGTGGGCGGCGGTCAGGTCGTTATCGGTGGCCGGGGCATAGATTCGGCGCGCATGTCCTTCCAAATGCTCGCACCAGCCCAAAGCCTTGAGCATTGCGTCGGCGGATACAGGCCCGGTGCCGTTGTCGGCCAGATGCAGCACCAGTGCCAGCCGGCCCGCCAGGGCGGGATATTTGGCCAGGTGCGATTCCATGAAGGGCGGCTCGGCTCCAGCCCGCAGCCGCTGCATCAGCTCGGTTTGCCATTCGACGAACAATGCTTGGGCGTCTTCGGACAGGCGCAGGAATGGCACATCGCAGGCGTCGGTAGTCTCTGCGCCCACGTCCGCAGGATTCATCGCGCGAAGCCGATTGAACACAGCCCGCGCGTGGTCCTCGGCGTACCGGTTCAGCGGCCGGTCGGTGTAGCGCCACGATGCAGGCAGGTCTGGATAGACGGCCAACTGGAACCGTTGCATCAGCCCATCGTCGGAGAAGCCACCACGCACCGCGCCGCGCACATACTCGGCTAGTTTGCCGGGCTGCATGCCGCCCAGGATCGACACGGCGCACGCCTCGATGCGAACAGTTCCCCGGCCAATGCGGTCAGACGTATACGGGCCAGTGCCATTCCAACATTCCAGCCAAAACGTCCGGTCCTGCTCGCGGCCCTCGCGATCCAGGGATGCCAGCCACCCGGCCAGCTCATCACGGAACTGGATCAACCCGCGCGGGTTCTCGTTCAATAGCTCGCCCAGCTTCTCCACGGTGGCATCGTTGACCACCAGCCTGGGTTCTGTGGGTGCCTCATCATCGAAGCGCGCGGACTCGCCCAGGGCCTCGGGGTCGATAGGTGTGCCCTTCTTGATGGCCTTTCGCGCCTCATCCTTGGCATGTGCCTTGCGCGCATCAGCCAGGATGGCATTGCCATCGTGTATCTTCCGGGCCTGTTGGTACTCGTCGCGCTCGGGGGCGGTGACGCTTTCCAGCAGGCGCCGCACCGGTGACAGGGCCGGGCTTTTGCCACTACTCGGGCGTCCGATGACGCATCCCCAAAGGATTGGCCGCTCGTACCAGTGCCCATGCGTTTTGAGCCGCACGGCAAGCTGCCGGCCACCCAGCGCAGCAGCCAGTCCCACCATCGCAGGCACCCCGGTAAAGTCTAGCGGCACTTGCAAACTGTCTGCTGTATCCATGCACCAAGTGCGTACGCAGTCCGGTAATAGCGCAGGATCGAGTGCCGGCACTGCTGGCAGCGGATCGGGCAGGGGCTCTGGGGCGATAGGCTGTGCAGGGCTGCCCGCGCGCGCTGACTTCGGATATGCCTCCACCAGCGGTAAGGCGTTCACCGCGACCGCATCGGCCACAGGGTTGGCGGCGAGCCAGTCCACGCAGTCGCCTTTCTCGGGCAGGCCCAGGGCATCCACGTCGATGCGTTCCACCGTGCAGCCCAGTGCGTGCAGTCGGGTAGCTATCTCGTCGGCGTACTTCCTGCCGGCATCATCGTTGTCTGGCCACAGGCGGACACGTCGCCCCATCAGCGGCGACCAGTCGGCACCTTCGGCGCTCGATACGCTACCACTGGTAGTGGCCAGCAGGCCAAGCCTAGCCAAGGCGTCGGCGCAGGCTTCGCCCTCGACCACAGACACAATCCTGCCATCGGCTGGGTCCGCCAGCTCATGCAGGCGATACAGTGGCTTTCCGACAGCCGGTGCAGGTGGCTCACCGATGACATAGCCACGGCCAGTCCAATGCATCGGGCGAATCCATTTCTTACCTGTTTCCGGATGCTTGCAGCGGATGCGCCAGAACATAGGCTCACCGTCGGCGCGTGTGTAGGGGTGCAGACCGACCGGATGCATGCCCTTGTGGATCGCATCAGCCGCCAATCGCCGCGCTGCTTCCTTGAGCGTTTCCACTGAAGCCGCACTCACGACCGCAGCCCCAGCAGTTCGCGCACTGCTTCCTTGAACGACAGGCCGGCCAGGCGCATGTGGAAGCTCACCAAGTCACCCGAGTCGCAGCCGGCAAAGCACATCCAGCCGCCATGTGACAGATTTACACTCAGGGAGGCATTGCGGTCCTCGTGGAAAGGGCATTGGCCTTGCGCCCAGCCACTGAGTTGGGCCTTGCCCAACTTGGCCACTCGCTTGCGATAGTAGCTTCTGGGGTCGGGCAGCCGATTACGCCAGTCATCCGGCAGCCGCACTCCGTTCCGTGAAATCTTGCCGTAAACTTGCCGTGCACCCAGCCTGCCAGCGTGTGCATGGCCCCGGTTCCCGCCGGGGCCTCGTCGTTTCTGGATCATGCCGCCGCCTCCGCGCTGGCAGCGCGTTCGATCAGTGCGCGAATGTCCTCCACGCGCCAGGCCGTGCAACGCACACCCAGCTTGATCGGTGGCGGATAAAGGCCGCTCCGGCATCCTGCCCACCATGTAGAGCGCGAAACCGGGTAAAGGCGTAGAACGTCAGGAAGGCGGAGGTAGCCTGTGGCGGGTAGGGATACTGGGCAGGATTTGGTAATCGTCATGTCGGCCTCCTTTGTAGCGGGCTGGATGCCCTGGGCCGACACGAAAAGTATGCATTTTTCTCAGGCACCGCAAAAGTCAATAATTTTTATTGGTTGCCGGGGTCAGCTTCTCCGATCATCGCGAAGGCCGCTGCACGATAGGGCTTTATCGCATTGTCAATCGAAACGGTTGACACTTCGTATCGTTCAGCCATTCGCGCCAATGCCTCGCCATGTCGATGGCCCTCCCAGCGCTCCATGGCGTATTCCAGTGCAGCACTGCCATGGCAAAAGCGAGGGGGAAGCCCCTGCTTTCCCTTTCTTTTCGTTGATAGCTCATCAGCCCAAGATCTAAGAATCGCAGCAATGCATCGCCGATCACTGGGAGAAAGATCCAATGGACTGTCACTCACAACCATGTCTGCAATCGCTCTGGCGCGCGTCTTTTGTTGTTTGGCGATTTCCTCGTACTTCTCGGGCGTCACGTAGAAATCGATCTTGAGCGCGCCTGCGTCATCCTTTCTTCCTGTCATATTGATTCCTTCGAAGAACCCAACTCGTCTCACGTCATGACATCGCACATTCCGTCACCATGGCGTTGGAATGTGCAGTGAAACGCCTGTGTTTCAGTCATCCCTCCGGATGGATATCCAGCGCAGGCAGGGCGGCGACGATCTTCTGGGTTTCCAGGCTTACGGTGACCACGCGCTGGAACAGTTCCAGGGGGTATTTGGCATTGCCCATGGTCTCGATGGCCCAGTCGTTGGCGTCGTTGACGATGCCGCTGGCCTTGTCCACGCGCACGGCCTGGCGCTCCATCACCCAGTCCAGTCCCGCCTTGCCGTTGACCACATAGTCCCATGCCGCTTCAGGGATACCGGACAGCGTGATCTTGGGGTTGTAGATTACGGTGCTGCGGTCGTTGACCGATCTGCCAGTCTCCGGGTCTTTCATCTTGGCAAATTTCATCTTTTCGACGCGGTAATCGGCGTCGGTCAGTGACCCCTTGGCCGCGATGGTCAGCGGGTACTTGTCCACCGTTTCGTAGTTCAGGTGCAGCGCAGCCAGGCCGCGACCGGCCTTGCTGAAACGCCAGAAATCGACGATGGTGCGGACGCGAGGGATGCGCGGCAACTCCTTGGTCAGGTTGTCAGCATAGCGTTCGCGGTAATCCGACGAATGCAACATGCCGTAGACGTAATAAAACAGGTCTTCCTTGCAAATCGCTTCACCCGCATAAGCAGATTGGAAGTGCGCCAAGCCCGTATCGGTGACGGCGTCACGCCGATTCCATGATGGATCATCGACTGCACGAGCAAATAGACCGGACTGACAGTCATCAATGCTATTACTCAAGGATTCTTCATAGAGATACAGCGGGAAGCACTGGCCTTTCGATATCAGCTCCCTATCCGGGATGCGATCCACGATAAACGCACAGAAATCCTTTGTCGCCCCCCGTCCAGTAGTAGTTATTACGATGTTGTTCGCGCGACTACTGGGGAATACTCGCCGCATTTGACCGGCGCTCCATATGCAAGAACGATCAAAGTACAGATTCATTGCAGAGAAAGGGCGGTACAAAGAATTAACGATCATTTTCTCGGAGTATGGGATTAACTTATTCGCCTCGATATTCTGAAAGAGCTTATTATCCCATGCGATTATACGATCATCTTTAGTAACGAACTTTACAGCGTCCGATCCATTCGCTTCCGCTTGATAGCGCCTACGCTCCGCGTCATAGATCGCCAACATCGCCTTCATCTGAGATGACAAGACCGTTTTTGAAAAATTGTACACCCAAGCATCGCGCTGAGTTATCGGACCGTATGTGTAATCTTCAAACATGGCTTCGCCGGTCTTGTTGCCCATGACGAAGTACTTCTCAAAACCAGTGTCCCGCTGACGCAACCAGTCTCCATGCTCATTCGGAGCGATGATCTGCCAGCCGTTGACTTCAGAGATTCCATCAATCGAGCTAAAGGCAGCAATACGAGCCAGCTTTTCCTCACGGGACAGGTAGGAGCCAATGTCGTGGTAAAAGATTCGACCGTTCTGACTTGTAGCGGGATTCTTTACTAACAGACTGATGGCAATCGGGGTTCGGCTACCGCTGCCGAATATCTTGCCGCCTTCTTCGCGGGAAGTTTCACCACTAGTGCGCTGATTCCCCCGAAGGTGAAAGACGTAAATGCTTGAGAATTCCTCAGCAAGACACTGACGCAATCCATCAGATGCATTGGCTTCTAGGAAACTAGCATTCGTGACAAACGCGACCACGCCCGAGTTTCCTATGCGATCGGATGCCCACCGAATGGCGCGAATGTAAGAGTCGTAAACATTTGTCCTGGTGCGGGCCGAGGAACGTGCAGCGTAGGTCTCTGAAATTCGCTTGTCGAGGAATGGATAGCTTAGATTCTGGTTGTCGTCGATCACGGAAGACTGACCAACTGAGTAAGGGGGATTTCCAATAATCACTCGAATATCCAACTTCTTCTGCCGTCTGCGCCGCTTGCTGTTATCCACGAGCAACGCATCCACCAGATCCTCCTTCTCATACATCTGAAAGGTATCCGTCAGGCAAATGCCCTCGAATGGCACGTAATTCGCACCGGCCAGGCTGTGATAAGTTGCCTCGATATTGATCGCCGCAATGTAATACGCCAACAACACCAGCTCGTTGGCATGTATCTCGTGCTTGAACTTGTGCGCCAGCTCGTCCGGCTTTATCAGCCCGGATTGCAGCAAGCGTGTGATGAAGGTACCCGTACCCGTAAATGGGTCCAGGATATGCACGCCCTTGCTACCCAATGTCTGGCCGAACTCTTTCTGCAGCAGGTGGTTGACGCTGTGCAGGATGAAATCCACCACCTCCACCGGGGTGTAGACGATGCCCAGGCGCTCGGTCATCTTGGGGAAGGCGTTGCGGAAGAACTTGTCGTACAGCTCGACGATAATCTTCTGTTTGCCCTGTGCGCTGTCGATGCCCTCCGCGCGCAGCTTCACGCTGTCGTAGAATCGCTCCAGGGTGTCCGCCTCCTTGCCCAGATTCTGTTCGTGCAGAACGTCCAGCACGGCCTGCATGGCCTTGGACATGGGGTTGTGACTGGCAAAGCTGTAATCGGCGAACAGCGCATCGAACACCGGCTTCGTGATCAGGTGCTGGGCCAGCATCTCGATGATGTCAGCATCGCTGACCTTATCGTTGAGATCGTCGCGCAACTCATGGGCAAAGGCATTGAAGGCTTCGCGTGCCCTGGGCTGACTGTCGTCTTCCAGCACGGCCTTGATGCGGTCGATATGAGTCTGGGCGATCTTGGCGATATCGTTGGCCCAGTCCTCCCAGTGGTGACGGTTGCCGCACTTGTCCACCACTTTGGCGTACAGCGCGCGCTCGAACTGGCCCACCTCAAACTCGAAGCCGATCTGGTCAGGGGCGGGGCCATAGCGTTCGGCGCTCTCACCGATGGCGTACTGGCCCTTGGCCTTGCCCGCCTGCTTGGCACTGTTGTCCACGAGCCGCGCCGTCTTGCGCTGCACTGTGTCGGCAATGGCCACCACTTCCATCTTGCTGTGGTCCGGGCCAACCAAGTCCAGTTTGTTGACCATTGCATCGAAACGGTCGTCGTGGGAGCGCAGCGCCTGCAATACCTGCCAGACCACGGCGTAGGTCTTGTTGTCGGCCAGTGCTTCGTGCGGCTCTACGCCGGCCGGGATGACTACCGGCAGCACAACATAGCCCCGCTTCTTGCCCGGAGCGTTGCGCATCACCCGGCCTACCGACTGCACCACATCCACCTGTGAGTTGCGGGGAGTGAGGAACAGCACCGCGTCCAGCGCCGGCACGTCCACGCCTTCGGACAGGCAGCGCACGTTGGAGAGGATGCGGCAGGTGTCTTCTGGTGGAGATGCCTTGAGCCAATCTAGTTTGGCTTCTTTCTGCCCGGCATTCATGCCGCCATCCACATGCTCGGCCTGGCAGGTCAAGCGTGCACCGTCTTCAATGTCCTCGGCATCCTGGTAGGCCTCGACCACTGCCTGGAACATGCCGGCGATCTCTTTGGAGCTGACCTTGTGGGCCTTGCCACCCTTTCCCGGCTCAATGACCTGGCAGAACGCCACAGCCCGCTTCATCGGCTCGGGGTTATTGCTGCCGTCCTCGTGCAGGCCAAGCTTGGCCAGCGCTTTCCAGCAGCCGACAATCTTGGCCGCATCGTCCACCTTCAGGGTGTTGTTCTCATCCTTCAGCAGCGCCTGCAGCCGGCGGTTGACGTGGGCTTCTTCCACCGCCAGCACGATGACCTTGTAGTCCACCAGCAGGCCGCGTTTGACGGCTTCCGAGAAGGTGATAACAAACAACTGTTTGCCGTACCACGCCTCGTTGTCCATTGAGTACAGGGTGGCGTTGTCACGCTCGGCAATGGCCTTGGCTTCGTTGCCGTAGATGCGCGGGGTGGCGGTCATATACAGGCGCTTGGCCGCGCGCAGGTAGTCGGCATCGTGGACACTCACGAACGCGCTTTCATCGTCCCCCTCGAAGGTGGCACCGGTAGTGCGATGGGCCTCGTCGCAGACGATCAGGTCAAAATCGGCCAGGCCGTGTGCGTGCTGGGCGTCGTGCAGTACTTCGATGGAATGGTAGGTGCTGAACACCACCGTCATGTGTTCGGCGTCATGCCGGGCGGCCATTCCGTGCGCCAACCGCTTGGCATCGGTGGTGGCGGGGTAGCGCAGTTCGTGCGCAAACGTCTGGACAGCATCGTCGTCCTTGCGGCCCTTCTTCTTGCCCACGTCGCTGTCAGAGCACACCGCGAAGCTGTGCAACGGGATGGCGCTTTCCTGCGTCCATTCGGTCAGGGTCTGGGACAGCAGCGACAGGCTGGGCACCAGGAACAGCACGCGCTTGCCCTTGCCGGCCATTGTCTCGGCAATCTTCAGGCTGGTAAAGGTCTTGCCAGTGCCGCAGGCCATGATCAGTTTGCCGCGCTCGGCCCCGGCCAAGCCTGCCACGGCCGCATTCAAGGCATTCTGCTGGTGCGGGCGCAGTAATTTTTTGGGTTTCAGTGCAACGGGCGCGCTGGGCTGGAAGCGGCTCCAGTCGATCTGGCTAGTTTCCAGGTCATGAAGGGTGATCTTGCTGACCGGGGGTTGCTGGTCCACCAGCGCGTTCTCGGCGTTGTCGCTCCAGTGGTCAGTGGTGGCGACGATAATCCGGCGAGCGAACGGCTTGCGCCCGGACGCGGTGAAAAAGCTGTCGATGTCCTTCTTCTGCAGCTTGTAGTCCGGCGCGTAGAACTTGCACTGGATGGCGTGGATTTCGCCGGTGCCAGCTACTTCGGCCACCAAGTCGATGCCGTCATCCTTGCCGGTGAAGCCATTGGCCAACGCCCACTGCGCCCAAGGCCAGACGTTGCTATACAGGTCGCGGTAGCTGGCTTCGTGGCGCAGATAGGCCACGATCAGTTCTTCAAAGTAGGTTCCTTTTTCGCGCTCGGTCTTGGAAGACTGACGCAGATTTTTCAGGAGTCCCTGCAGTGGCGTGGTCATCGTGTTCTTTTCCCGGTAGTGCTTGGTGGTGATTTCTCAGCCCGCGCGCGCCTTGAACGGCAGCACATTAATATTGTCTCGCAGTGCATCCAGATAGTCTGCCCATGCCTGCATCATTCGGGTACGTTCGGCAAGGTACTGCGCGGCGTGCGTGTAGGCCTCGCGGACCTTGTTGGCTTCGGCGTGGGCCAGTTGCCGTTCGATGGCATCGGCGTTCCAGCCCATTTCGTTAAGCCGGGTGGCCGCCATGCTGCGGAAGCCGTGGCCGGTCATTTCGTCGCCGGAATAGCCCAGCGCGCGCAAGGCGGCATTGATGGTGTTTTCCGACATGGGGCGATTCGGGCGCAGGCCTGGGAACACATGCGGGCCACTGCCGGTCAGGGCATGCAGGTCACGCAGGATCGCCACGGCCTGGCTGGACAAGGGGACCAGGTGCGCCGCCTTCATCTTCATGCGCTCGGGCCGGATGCGCCAGATGGCTGCATCCAGGTCGATTTCTTCCCATTCCGCCGCGCGCAGTTCCCCTGGGCGCACGAACACCAGCGGTGCCAGCCTCAACGCCGCCTGGGTAACCATCTGGCCACGGAAGCTCTCGATGGCGCGCAATAGCTGGCCGATCTTGGCTGGCTCAGTGATGGCGGCATGGTGGCGGGCCTTGGCAGCTTTGAGCGCGCCACGCAGGCTGGCGGTGGGGTCACTTTCCGCTTTGCCTTCAAGCATGGCATATCGAAATACCTGTCCCGCCTTGATCTTGGCCCGGCTGGCGGTTTCCAGCTTGCCGGTGGCTTCGATTTTGCGCAGAGCGTCCAGCAGTTCGCGGGGGGTGATGTCACCGATCGGACGGGAGCCGATTTGTGGGAAGAGGAAGGTTTCCAGTAGCCAGCGGTTTTTGTCGGCGGTGACCCTGGCTACAGCTTGGCGGGCCATCCACTGGCGGGCGAGGACCTCGAACGTATCGCCAGTGGCAGTAGCCACTGCCGCCTCGGCCAACTTCTCCTGCTTCCGCTGTTCGCTTGGGTCGATGCCGGCAGCGATCAGCTTGCGTGCCTCGTCGCGCTTTGCGCGGGCGGGCTTCAGCTCGACATCGGGATAGGTGCCAAGGGACAGGCGCTTTTCCTTGCCTGCTATGCGGTACTTCAGCCGCCACCACTTGCCCCCGGCTGGGGAGATTTCCAGGTAAAGACCACCACCATCAAACAGGCGCTGGGTTCGGTTGGCAGGCTTTGCCTTGCGGATAGTGAGATCGGACAGGGGCATGGGGGCAACTCGATGGGGCAAATAGGGCAGGACGGTGTAGTTGCCCCCATATTTGCCCCCAATCAGCCCCGGATTGCAATGCATCTTGCCGGTCACAACTGGACGAACGGGCACAAAAAAACCCGCTGAGTTGCGGGTTTTATTGAAGTTTCTGGACATCCTTGGACATCTTGAAACACTGCCATGGTGCCGAAGGTGGGACTCGAACCCACACGCTTTTAAGGGCGGCGGATTTTGAGTCCGCTGCGTCTACCGATTCCGCCACTTCGGCTGGCTGGCCGCGTAGTGTATACAACTTGTGGAGATCTGTGCAGCCCTGAATGCTTCATGTGATGTTCGGCCTTCATCCGGGCAGGACGTTATACTCACCGGGCTGAACCATACAGAGAGCCGGGATGAGTGCATTGCAGGATCTTCGGGTACTGGTGGTCGAGAACGACGGAATGAGCGCGGCCCTGCTGCAGATGCAGCTGGGCCAGTCCGGCGCGGTCGTCGTCGGCCCCGCTGCGTCGGTTGCCGACTCGCTGCGCCTGCTCGGTGACTCCGAGCCCCAGGTGGCCCTGCTGGATTACCGGCTGGCCAATAACGAAACCAGTGAACCGGTCGCGGCCGCCTTGAGCGCCCGTGGCATTCCGTTCGTGCTGACCACCGGCATGGCGCCGGACCACCTGCCGGCGGTCTTCCGCACCGGCGTGATGCTGACCAAGCCGTACCTCACCGCGGAACTGAACGCGGCATTGGAACGCGCGCTGCAGATCGCATCGGTCGCCAGCTGACCCCTGCGCTCACGCCGCTTCGGTGTGGACGAAACTGACCGCCTCGCGGTCATCCAGGATGCGATACAGCGCCTCCAGGTCGTTCGGGTCCGGATTCAGCCAGGCATCCAGGTTGTCCGGCCGGATCGGAATGATGCAGCGGTCATGGCCGGCCGCGGCGATATCACGCGGCGGTTCGTCGGTGATGGCCGCAAAGGACAGCAGCCGCCCCTCCGGGCCTTCCCATTCCGACCACAGGCAGGCGATGAGCAGGTCGCGTGGCGGCTGTGGGCGGAACTCCAGCACTACGTTGCTGGCCTTCTCGCCGGGGGACAGGGCGCGTTGCTCAAGCGCATGCCGGGGCACGTGTTCGTAGAACGACTGCACCACCACCACGCCATGGCAATGTCCGAACGCGGGCTTCCAGTACCCGCCCAGGCTGTCGCGGCGCGCGTTGTAGGTGCCGGGGTACAGCGTGTCATTGCGGGCCGGCGTGTCCGGGAGGCGGCATTGATAACGCATCGGCTTGATCACGCGCTGGCCGCGCTCGGACACGATCACCGGTGCATAGACGCCCGGAAAGATGCGGCTGTCGCGCGGCATCAGCCCGGTGCGACGCAGGTCGTCCAGCCGTGCCTGCGCGCGTTCGACGCGGTTGCTGGCGATGCGCGCATCGTTGCGTGCCTTCTGCGTGGGGCGCCTGGCCAGGCTGGCGTGGGCGGCATCGCGGCGTTCGCCCTGCACGCGGATCTCCGCGTCCAGCGCCTGCATTTCCTCGGCATGCCACTGCTGGATCTTCGCCACGATGTCCTGGCCCTGCGCGGTGCGCGCGCCGGCAAAGCCGTCATCCATCGCCTTGGGCGTTTTCGGGCGCTGCTTGCCGGCATCATGGGCGTACAACTGGGCGAACTCGTCCAGCGACATCATGGCGCCGTACTCGCGCACCAGCTTGGTGTAATCGGCGCGGATCTGGGCGGAGTAACACATGGGGCAGGGGCGGGCAAAAGGGGCAGGGGAACAGCATAGGCCCGTTGGTATCACCGGATGAGAAAACGATGCGGCATGCTGGCCACCTGTTCACGTGTACGAGGTGGTCCATGATTCTGCGGGCGGGTCTGACCTGCATTCCCCATCCGCCCAGCGTGGCCGAATACCGCGAGCTGCGGGTGCGCGCCGGGCTGAGCCCCAAGACACTGGAGGCGGCCACGCTGGGCCTGCCTCATACGGTGTTCGGGGTCAGTATCCGTGAGGGCGAACAGCTGCTGGCGATGGGCCGGCTGGTGGGCG
>Ga0308164_10001501_pt1 | contig 26986 bp, 15 predicted proteins | sample PhyTR2_FD_201031 | JGI IMG/M metagenome (GOLD analysis project Ga0308164, IMG submission 201031) | Phyllosphere microbial communities from UC Gill Tract Community Farm, Albany, California, United States - DLSLT.R2 | ecosystem: Host-associated > Plants > Phyllosphere > Unclassified | place: USA... | reverse complement strand
ATGGCGAATTGCCGCAGGGTGTCTGAGGTCTGAGGCAGGAGATTGGTATTGTGCCTCGTGCCGCCTGGCAGGCAGAATATCGCCTGGTTTACCATGTCGTCCACCATGCCCAGAACGGCGTTCAGAACGATCGCTTCCCGCTCGATCGCGGTGAACGGCATGCCAGTTAGCTCTTCTTCATCTCAGCTTCGCTCAAGGCGAACCGAGCGACGTTGAACTCTTCGACTTCGATGCCACGTTCGCGGGCGGACTCCAGACTCGCGCGCCAACGATCACGGGAGTGGGGCCCGATAGCAGGATCGCACTCGACCTGAATGTCGACGAGTGAGCCGACCTTCGCGGGGTCGCTTCCAAAGCCGCCCGTCTCCGGATGGTGAAGACGCCACCAGATGTGGCGTACCACGACGTCTTCGGTATGCCCGTTTTCAGCATCGGGTCGATGAATGGAAATATAGGACCCGATGGACGGGAGAGTGGGTGCCTCGAACTCGAGGCTGTAGTCAGGCTTCGTGCGGCCGATTTCGCGAACGACAAGGGTAAACTTCATGAGATCGAAATACCTGTAATCCGATCATGTCGCAACCACACCATCAGATAGCGGCAGCTAAAGTAACATGGACGCGACTAAGAACCGAAAGGATCTTGAGGCTTTGCTCGAGGAGCAGGCGTCGTCATCGACGCCCTGAGCGAGAGACGGTAGCTGCCATCAGGTCAGGCGTTGCTCTCGGCGCCGCGCTCCTTGACGTTCAGGCGGCTCAGCGCCGCAAGCCACGCTTGCACCTGCCCGAAGGCATCCCGCTGCCACTCGTCGGACGTGCGACCGGCAAGGATCTGCGCTTCCTCGGCGAATACACGCACGCAGCCTGGACCGTAGGCGTCGAAGGCTTCGAACTTGCGGGCGATGCCCTCATAACCCTCCCTTGCGCTCTTGTGGTTTAGCAGCGGCAAGCACGCCTCGGCCAAAGCGTCCGGGCCGCCGGGATAGTTTCGGATGCAATAGTAGACGTCGTAGGCGTCTTTCTCCTTCTTTCGCCCCAGCAGCGCAAAGCCCTTCATCGCGAGCAGGGCAGGGATGGAGCAGACGGCGATCTCAACCTTGTTGTTGATGCCATCGGGCATTACGCCACCGATCTCGATCAGCTCATTGAACAACAGCGGAAGGTCGCCTCCAGACGCCTTCATCACCGCGAAGTCGTCGACAAGAGGCTGATCGTTCTTCTCGGGCGCCGCGTCGCGTGGCATCAGGAAATCGACCACGACGCGGATCGGCGGACCCGCGTCGCTCGGGTTGACTACACGCTCGAGCTGGAACCGGCGAAGTTCGGCCGACTGGGCGTAGCCTTGAGCCTGCAGCGCTCCCACGAGCGTCGCGTATTCACCGTCACCAAGCGCCTCGTGATCGAGACCAAGATCGATGTCGAGCGTGCCCACGTGGGGCATATCCTTGTTGTTGAGGAGGAGCCAGGGGACTGCGCCACCGACAATCGCGAACTTGCCCTGGAAGCTTCCGAGCGTCTGCGCGATCTCAATGATCACCGATTTCACGGCATCGGTCGAGCGCGCGTTGTAGTCGCCGGGCGTCGGTTCGGCGGCCCCTATCGCCATGTCAGGCACTCGTGACGCAGATGCTCGGCCGCCTCGCGGCCACGTTCGCCGCTGTGCTGAAGGTCGAGATAGGTCTGCACTGGGCTCGTGCAGGTGATACCGGGCATGGGCTCGACGGCATCGTTGAAGACGCCATCTTCGTCGGGCACGATCACGATTACGTTGCCGCCCTTATCCGCGGTGCTGAGCTTCGCGTCGCGGATGAGCTGCTGAAGCGCGCGTTCGTCCGCGTAAAGATAGCGGTTCTGGTTGCGCGCGAAGGGCGCGAACCTCTCGGCGGCCGAATAGGACCGCAGGATAAGCCTGTTCGGACCATCAAGGACAGACGTGAGCGCCTCGTCCAACGCCTTGCCATGAAAGTGCGTGTAGAACGTTTGTTCGCGTCCCGGCGGGAGCTCATAGTCGGCCGCCCAGGCATCGAGCAGCCCGTCAGGATTGGCGAGCAACAGTCCGTTATCCGTCTGCTCGACCCAGTCGCGATCCTTGAGCTCGGTTCCGATCGTGCTGACGTGGCCGACGCTGACGCCAGCGGCTTGGGCGAGATCGGCAACCCGCCATGGGCGGCTGGGGTCGCGAAGCAGGCGGCGCAAGATACGCGCCGACTTGGGCTTGAAGAGGGAGCGAAGTGAACGCCGCTCGGCCTTTGGTTGGGACGCAACCTCACGCTCGATATGGACGGAGCCTGCTGAGATGAGGACGTTACCCTCGAAATCGAGGTAGCCGGCGCCGTCCTCCCGACAAAGCGCACGCGACTGCTCAGACAGGTAGGGAGCAATCACTAACTTTGCGGAATGCCGGTCAATCGGAAGCCGGGCAAGCTGGTCGAGCGCTGTACGAACGAAGCGCGGCTGGCCCGAGGTTTTGACCTCACAGAAGAGACGGACCACCTCCTGATCAAGGTGGAATTGCGCGCAGATGTCGATCATCTCGGACGGTTCGCTTAACCGCGCAAAATCGATGCGAATGCGCGGCAGCACGGAGAGCACGCCCTTCAACGCCTCCAGAGCACCTTGCTCGATTTTCACTGCATCGGCGGGTTTCATCAACCGCTGAATCGCATGGAATACTGAAACACGCAAGCATGTTCAGAGGATAGCCGGCTTTCGACAAACGCTGAAAATGCCGAGAACGCTGAAAATCCTCGTTTGCGGTCAAATGCGCCCGCTTGATCGCCAAGCGGGGGCCACCACTTCAATCCTGGGTCACAGGAGTTGAAGGACAACGCATCCGTTCCAGACGCCAATACCATAGCCGATAACCGGCCTGCTTTATAGCGGTGGCATCCCGGGTGGGTAGCGACCAAGCCTCGTCCTCTAAAAACGCAAAGGCCGTGGAATTGGGTCATTCTTTGGTCGCGGTCGCGCAGCGAACTGGCTAACCGTGCAGCGGGACGTTCGGGGGGCAATCATGTTGAAATTCGTGGTGATGCCCGGTCGGAGCGTTCTTCTGGAGTATCAATCCGAGTTTCGAGGAAATGGTTGGATCTGGCAGGAGATCAAGACCCATAGGAAGGTCCGTATCTCGCGTAGCTTCATCTTCAGGCGAACCGATCTCCTCGCTGAACCGGCAGAAACCGAACACGACGACATCAACGCCTTTTGTTTTCGGTTCCGCTTCGCGTCAAGCGAGCCCGGCTATTACCGGGTTCCGGGGCGAATTCTTGGGATCGACAATGACGTCCTGATCGCAAACCAGGGTATCGACTGGTCGCGCAAGTTGTTCGTTGCCGAGCGCAATACCTCGGTGTTCCGACGCATTGCCCAGCTCGTACCCAAGGGCGAGGAAATCCGGATCGGCGGGCAAGATCCCGTCGCCCCGGTTGATCCGCGCGTCATCCCGATCCCGGTCTTTGAGGAAATGGTGACGAGATTTCCCAACAGCCTCGAGCTTGACCATTATGCCCGTGCCCGCGTCGCTGCAATTGTCGGGGACTATCTCGACCCGACCCGCGATTTCCGCGCGGACTATGAGCGGTATCTCTCCAGGCGGAAGGCGCGGGACGATCGCACACTGCCTCTGCCGGAGCGGCTCGTAGAAAGCGAGATCGAGAAATATACGCTGATCCGCGATACCATCCGCGACTGGCTGGCGCTTGGTGATGTGCGATCTGAAGCCGCCTGGCAGCGCATGATCGTGACGTTCCTTCCGCTGATCTTTCCGAAATATATTGCAGTGCTCGCCAATGTTTCCATTGAGGATCATTACTCCGCGCCGGGCAAGGTCAAGCATCGCTTCCTTGACCTTGCCCTCGTCGACGCCAATGGTCAGCTCGACGTCATCGAAATCAAACGCCCCTTCGACGACGCGCTGCTGCGCAAGGCCCGCTACCGCGACAATCATGTGCCGACGGCGGATCTTTCAGGCACGATCATGCAGGCAGAAAAATATCTCTTCCATCTCGCCAAATGGGGTGTCGCGGGGGAAGAGAAGCTCACCGCGAGATATGTCAATCAACTCCCTCCGGACCTGACCATCCGCATAACCAGCCCCAAGGCTATCTTAATTCTCGGGCGCGACCAGAAACCGGCTGGCGGCAAGGCGCTGGATGGCGATGCGCTGTTCGACCTTGAAATCATCAAGCGCAAATATGCAAACATGATGGACATCCTCACCTATGACGATCTGCTCCGGCGGCTCGACCGGATCATCGCCTCCCTCCGGCACCGCGCGACGACGAGCTTCAGCCTGCCCGATGCGAAAAACGGGGAGGATCGCTGATGGCATCGCTTGATCCTTTCGAAATACAGCTGGTCAAGGGGTTGGCCGTGCATTGCGGGCTGAGTGCAGGCGAGATCCAGGCCTACTTCTCAAGACCCGACCGGCCGGTTCGCGAAAGCTTGATCGCCGCAATCGTGCAGCGCCGCGCAGCCACAAGCGAAACCGATTATCCGACGGCGACGCCAGCGATGTGCCAGCGTTTCCGCTCGACCTGGCGCGACAGGCAATATTGGTACGATCTCGCACGCCTGCGTGCGTCCGCCATCGCGCTGCGCCCTTCGCCCATGGAGTTCGCCTTCGGCTATCGCTACCACCCGGTGGGCCAAGGCGGCTTCTGCTCAGGATGGTTCACCCGACGCGACCAGAGCCGCTTTCATTATGTCTACGACTGCGGAACCGAGCACGGCAGCAAGGTCGCGCCTCGCGCGCGCGTGAAGCGCGAGATCGAAGCGCTCGCCGTCGAGCTTGTCGGGCCGACCGGTCAACCTCTCGCGCTCGACTTGGTCACACTCTCGCATTTCGACGAGGATCATCTGAGCGGGCTCACCGACCTGATCACGACGTTTCGCGTCAAGCGGCTGGTCCTCCCGCATCTTTCCCCCTGGCGCCGGCTCTGCGTTGCCCTCGATAAGCGCGTTACGTTGGACAGCGCGCTCTTCACTTTTCTCGAGGCGCCGACCGAATTCCTGCAGCAGCGTTTCGGCGACCAGATCGAAGAGATTGTCGTCGTCGGGCCAGGCGGTGACGTGCCCGAAGGACCAGCGGTCCCGCCCGACGAACCGCCGCCCGAAGGGTTCGAACCCGGCTCCGAAATCTCCAAGATCCTTGGCGATGTCCCGCCCGAGCAGGATGACGGCGCTGGCGCCGATGGCGGGCTCGGCGATCCCCGCGTCAAGCGGCTTCGCCCAGGCCAGGCGATCACGATCGACATGCTCTGGGAGTTCGTCCCCTATAATGATGAGCGCCTAGCTGGCGTGGTGACCGATGCCTTCAAGGCGGTGGCGCGGCCGCTCGTCGCCAAGGTGCGAGACCATGGTATCGACGAAGAAACGCGGACCGACGCGCTGCGCCAGCTGCAGGCCCATTACGACCGCGCCTTTCGGTCGCGTAAAAGCGACCCCGATCGCGCGCGGCGGCGCAATGAAATCTCGTTGTTCCTCTACAGCGGCCCAGTGGGCCGCGTAGAACTGCTCGACCATGAAGAATATATCGTCCGTCATGGCCTGCCCTCGATTCGGTGCTGGTCGCGCAACACGAGCCGGATCCATGAAGACCGGTTCGGTCAGATGTTCACTGGTGACGGTTATTTGTTCGACGATGCGGAATGGGATGCCTTTCGCACCTATTATCGGCCTGGTCGGCGTCTATGCCGCGCCGGACTGTTCCAGGTTCCGCACCATGGCTCGCACAAAAATTGGGCCCCCGGCCGGGCGATCCTGCTCAAACCGGCGGTCAGTATCATCTGTTCAAATCCGACTGGAAAATACCAACATCCTCAACCCGAGGTGCTAGCAGACTTCCTACGCTGGAACCCCCGGCAGGTCGATGGCGCGACCGGATGGGAGCTGCTCGGCTGGTTCGGCTTTAAGTTCTAACGTTTGACGGATCCGCGGTCTGGGCACGGGGCAACTACGCGAGACAATCTGCTGAACGGGTCTCTCGCCCTGACGCTCGATCAGATCGGCGACATCGTCGCGCGCTGGTTGAGGATTAAAACACAGGGCCAGCATTCCTCACTTGGAATACGCCACCGGCGGCCATCGCCCTAAGTCTCGCAATTGGCTGCGCCTCTCCGCTCGGCTGGAAGCTGCGCTCCGCAGCCTCTTCCTCGCAGCGCAGTCGCGACACATCATCCAGTCTGCTCTCGGCTGGATGAAAGCTCGGCGTTATGTCACTCCGGCTACGTTGCGGCGTCAGCAGTAACCCGGCAGAAAATGACCGCGGGCCCAGGCCCGCACGTAGGCGCGCAGGTCGGGAATGAAGTCGGCGAACCGCTCGACCGCCTGAAGGATGCTATGCCAGTCAGACCGTTGGCGAATGAGGCTCTCTAGGATGAGACCGGTGGCGGCGTCGCGCACGGGCCTGACGCTGTTGGTGGTCCAAAGCTGGCCAATGGCGTCGCAGGCGGCGTGAAAGTGGGAGAGTAGTTCGGCCTCGCTTCCGCCGAGCCGGCCGGCGAGGGCCCTAGCGCGGTCGCCCAGGCGACCGCCTTCCAGACAGTCCTGCTCCACCCCGAGTGCGATCATGCCGCCGGAGACGCCGAGATGGGCCTGACCGGCGCGGATCATGTCGACGGTGTGCATGGTGAGGTCGGCGACGGGCAGGCGGCCCTGATCGCTTGCCTCGGTGAGGACGGCATGGAGCCATGCGGACCGCTCGCCGGCGCCAGCTGCGTGCATGCCGCGGAGCGCTAGGTCGTCGCAGATCAGCAGCGTACCCGTGGTTAGTGCGAGCGCGACGGCGTCGAGCATGTCGCTACGGCCAGACTGGATCATGTCGCGGAAGGCGGCGGGCAGGTCGTCGCCGATGACGAGCGGGCGCGAGGCGTCGTTGCGCTCGATCCACCCGATCGCGGCCGACAGGTCGGTGCAGATTTCCGCCATCCGCTCTGCCGGCGTTTCGGTGTGGAGGATGCGTCCGCCCTCTAGATAGGACATGGACGCGTGACCGGCCCTCTTGGAAAGCGAGTGCCGGTCGAGACGTGCATGCAGGCGGTCGGCCACGCTCCTCGGGACCGTCACCTGACCGCAGATCTCCTCGACGATCCCGAGGACGCCGAGCCGCCACGCGGTCCAAAAGGACAGCAGATCAAGGACGCACCCGCTGCGACCATTGCGGATGATCGCGGCGCGAGCCGCATCCCGCTCCGGCGCGGTGCCGACGGCAACCTGAAGCTGGATGCCCTGCTCAGCGAGGCCACCGGCCACGTCGATCGTGTCCAGGCCGAGCCGCGCGGCGAGTACGTCGATCGGCATGCCGCTGGCGACGTGGCGGTCCTGCTCGGCGAGCACCCAGTCATGACGCTCCTTCAACTCCGTGATGATCCCGTCGAGGCCATTGGGGCTTTCGGGATCGATGCTCATCGACTTGAAGCCAAAGACGTCCGGGAAGCGGCCTTCGTAATTCTCCAGGACGTAGTGGAAGCGGGCGACGATCTTGTGTCGCAGCTTTGCGATCCGTCCGAGTCTGCCATCGGGACCGACAAACGTGTCGTCGACCGCCAAACTCGAGACCGTCCGTACGAGCGCGTGCTCGGGCTCCCATGAATCGGGATCCATCGAGCGCAGGCTCTTGTCCGGCTCGACGATGAAGAAGACAGCATTGCCGTCCTCGTACTCGATGTCCACCGCCACGTCGGTGCCCACGGTCGTGGGTGACCAGCTTGAGGACCGTTCGGCATGCTCCTGTCCTTCGCGGATCGTCATGGAAGCGAGCGTCATCCATGCCCGCGGACGGTCCCGCTGCTGCAGAAAGAGGCGGTAGGCGAGGCGGGCGGCCCGCTCGTGGTGACCGAAGTGGCCAAGGAGGCTTGCGACGCGGAAGGGATCGCTACCGCCGGCCCAAGAGAGATCTTCGATCGGCTCATCGAGCGCCTCCAGCACGGCCTTGGACCGGCCGAGCCTGAGGAGCGTCTCGATCCGCATCAGGGTTGCCTTGGGCAGGTCGGGGCGGATTTCGAGCATTCGGTCGAGGCCGGCCAGACAGCGGTCAAGGTCGCCCACGTTCCAAGCGTGGCGAGCGTCGAGCCAGAGCATGTCCGGGTGCTCGCGGACCGCGGTTGCGGCTCGTCCGAGAGCTGCGCGGAAGGCGTCGTCGCGACGCGCCTCGGCAAGGGCGGTGAGGTACATGAAGGTGACGGGCCGGGGGCTGTCAAGATCGGCGAGGCTCTCGATGAGGCCGGCGGCCTCTACCTCCAGCCCATTCTGAAGCATCGCCTCAGCCACGAGCATGCAGTCGATCGGCTCCGAGGTGTCGCTCAGCCCCCCGGCGATCTCCCGGAGCCGCCGGTGCGTGTCGTCGTCGGACAGGCCGGCGCGCCGCGCGGCCTCGACCTCCAGAAGCCGAGCGGCAACTACGTCCTCGGGATGGCACAGCAGGTCGTCGAGCACGGTCCTGAGCGCATCGCCGTCCCCGGCGGCGATCGCCATCTCCGCGAGAAGCCGGCGGCGCATGCCGGCGACGCGCCCATCGCTAGGCTCGTCCATTGCTTGAAGAGCCGCCAGGCGGTCGGGGGCGGAGCTTGTCCGGCCGAACTGGATCTTCATGAGGACGGTCTCGGGCTCTGTGCCCGGCTCTAGCATCCTTATTGCCTCGTCGCGCTCGCCGCGATCGATGAGGGTCATCGCGAGCAGGCGCAGCAGTTGGTCCTCGCCGGGCAGCGCCCTCAGCGCCTCGCGAAGGAGCGTCTCGGTCTCCTCGCGCCGGCCGCCAATGCGCAGAAGCAGGGCGGCGTTGCTGACGTGCGCCAACAAGTCGTGCCGGTCCGCGTAGCCGACACGCAGGCAGTGGGTCGCGTAGGACAGCATGCTCGTGGCCGCCGCGTCGATCTGGGCGTCCGTGACCGTCTCGCCGCCACCCACCACGTGCACTCGGCTATCGACGGCGATGGAGAGGATAGCCAGCGCCTTCATCCGGGCAACGTCGTCGAACTCGCCTTCGCCGTCTGCAAGGGCGAGGACCCGCGCCTCCCAGCCGGGCAGCCACCGCTTGCGGAGGAAGTCGGCAATGGCGAGCTGCGCGGTCTTGGAGCCCCGCATCTCCTCGGGCACGAGCGTCTCCGGATCTCCCTCCCATGGGGAGCGGGAGGCCGCCTGAAGCAGTGCGCTGACGGCAAATTCCGTCCGGTCCGGGCGGGCGAGCACAGCGCGCGCGATCTCCATCGCTTCGCTCGCTCGGCCCTGGATCGTGCGGGCGATCGACAGGTTTGCGAGCGCGTCTGGATCGTCGGGACGGAGCCGGTGCGCGCGCTCATAGGCCTCGGCCGCCTCGCTCTCTCGGCCGCGGTCCATCAGCGCGGCGGCGATGTTCGTCTCGATGCGATAGCGCGCCCACGGTGCCTCCGCCGCGTCCGGTCCGTCGCGCAGGAAGACGAGCTTCTTTTCGGCCACCGCGCCGTCGCCCTCGCGCACGAGGTCGCGCAGGATGTCGATCCGGGCGTGAAGGGCGGGGTCCTCGCGACCGATGTTGCCCGGTCCGGCCGGAGCGACCGGCAGCGGGGCCAGCGCCATCCCGCCGCGCTGTAGGAGTTCGTCAGCCAGTCGCGCGGCGAAGCCGGCGATGTTCATGGGGTCGGTGGCGATCATCTCAATAGCCCGGGAGGTGGCCACTGAGGTCGGCATGAAGGCGTTGTAGGCGGACTCGTGTAGAGCAATGAGGAGCTGGAGCTGCTCCCAGCCGTAGAGGTTTACAGTCACGTCGTGACCCTCGGCCCGGAGCTCGCGCTCAACGGCCTTCGCGGCCTGTTCGGCCTTGGTATCATTAGGGGCAGTGGTGGCGAAAATGATTTCCTTCAGCCCGAAGGAAAGCGCCAGGGCGGCGCGGCAGTCCGCCAGCAGCTTAGCCCTCTTCAGGCTCTTCTGAATCAGGCGGCACTGGACGCCGACCGCACGGACTGGGTCGCGGTCGCGGTGGCCGAGGATGTCGATGCCCCCCTGGTCCTGCCCATTGCGACCATACTCCTTGGCGTTGGGGTCGCGCAGCTCCTCGCGAAACAGCACAACGCAGTTACGCTGGAAGGCACCCCAATCCTTGGGCTTGACGATGTCGTGGGCGAGCCTCTGGCCGACGGGCACGCTGCCGGTGGACGCGAAGTCCTGTCGGCCGCCGGGTTTGGAAAGGGAAGTCGCCATCCGGGCAACATAGGGAACAGGAGGTGAACCTCAAAGCGCCGATGCGCGCAGGGAGGATAGCCCGCTCGGGCAGGCCGGCTAACTATCCATACCCCTCAGTCTGCTAATGTCCTAGTAGCCGCTTTCGAGTTGGCAACAACGTCGAAGGGTTTGAATTCGGCGTTAGCTTACTGGCCATCCTGAGGTGTAAAGATCGGATAGCGAAACTTCCGCTCAGCTCACTGCACGACAAGACCGGAACGAAAGATGGCAATCGAACGCGCTTTCAAAGATATCGCACCCGACAAGATTGCGGAAGCGGACCAGCGGAGCTACCTGACGAGCCTTGGCTGGTCGCGCGCTCCAGATTGGGCGGATATCCTTCGGTCCAAGCGCATCCTGATCATTTCCGAGGCTGGGGCGGGCAAAACCTACGAATGCCGCGAGCAGCGTCAACGACTATGGGATGCGGGAGAACCCGCATTCCTCCTGGAACTGGCGACTTTGGCGAGCAGCGATGTGCGGTCCATGCTCGATCACGAGGAAGAGCGGCGGCTGGATGCGTGGCTTACTTCGCAGTCGGATGTAGCGACCTTCTTCCTCGATTCGATCGATGAATTGAAACTCAGCCTGGGATCGGTCGAGCAGGCACTGAAGCGACTGAGCAAGGCAATCGGCGGCCAGCTCGCGCGTGTCCGTATAGTCATTACCACGCGCCCGGTTCCGTTCGAGGAACAGTTGATCCGCCGATTGCTCGATGTCCCTCCGCCGCCGGAGGCCGAGGTCACCGGCGAGACATTTGCCCAGGTCGCGATGGGAAAACGCCTCGATCGGGAGAGGAAGGAGGACGATGCACCCGCCGAGTGGCGCACCGTAGCCCTCATGCCGCTGTCCGATACGCAGATCGCCGATTTCGCGCGGGGGCAGGGGATCACCGACACCGACGAGCTGCTAGAAGATCTGCGTCGGCGAAACGCACAGGATTTTGCTCGGCGGCCGCAGGATTTGCTCGAACTGTGCGCCGACTGGCGCGATTTCAAACGCATTCGCACTCACCGCGAACAAGTCATGACCAACGTCCGGGTCAAGCTTAAGCCGCGCGATGATCGCCCCGAGCCAGCCGAGCTATCGGTCGACAAGGCGATTGAAGGCGCGAGCCGGCTGGCGCTGGCCATGATGAACACGCGGCGCTTCACTATTCGGCACAGCGCCGAGGCGGATGCTGGCCATGAGGACGTTGCGCAGGATCCTGCCATCATCCTGCCGGATTGGACGGCGCCGGAGCGCAAAGCGCTGCTGGAGCGTCCGCTTTTCGGCTTCGCATCCTATGGTCGCGTCCGCTTCCACCATCGCTCCGTGATGGAATTCTTGGCAGCTGAGCGCGTCCATGCGCTCCGCGCACGCGGCATGACCGCCCGCGCATTGAAACGGCTCCTTTTCGCCACTACGCGGGGTAAGACGATCGCGCGGCCATCGAAGCGCGCCATCGCCGGTTGGCTCGCGTTGGGCGACGGCATAGTTTTTGAAATGCTGCGCGACCATGAGCCGGACGTGCTGCTGACCTTTGGCGACCCAGAATCACTAAGCCTGCCGAAGCGGGCGCAGGCGCTTCGTGCTTATGTAAAGCGCTACGGCGACAGTGGCTGGCGCGGGTTGAGTGTACCGCAAATCCAAATCCACCGGTTCGCCGCGCCCGAACTGGCCGACCAGATCAATCGTCTATGGGCCGAAGGAATCGCCAACACCGAAGTTCGCCAAATCCTGCTGTGCATTATCGAAACGGGACGAATTGCAGCGTGCAGCGATATTGCCCATGCTCTGGCAACCGAACCCGGCGGGTCGCAGGTCGAACGCACCTTCGCGATCGAGGCGCTGGCTGAGCTCGGCGATCCTCGTTTGGATGCGCTGACCGCTTCCATCGCCGACGATGCTGCTTCGTGGCCAGACTCGTTGGCCCGCAACGCGATCCTGCGCCTGTACCCGCAGCACATGTCGGTTAACCGGCTTTGTAAGGTGCTGGCGCGCGTAAAGGAAAAAAAGCGCACGGTCGGCGACCTATCGTGGCACCTCCCGCGCTTGATCGCGAATGCGGCGCTTGATGCCGGGCATCTGACCGAACTGCGCGACGATCTGACACCGTTGGTAAAAGAAGGCTTCGCTTGGCAAGATAGTTGGCCGCATATCAAGGCCGATCGTCCGCATCTGGCGAATGCGCTGGCAGCCACCTGTGTCAAAGGTCTAACCGGGGGGATCACGCCCGAATGGCTGGCAGCGAGTGCCCTCGCTATGCGATTGCCGCACCGCGATACTGGGTCGGACGAACCATTCACCGAGTTGAAGAAGATCGTCGCCGGTCTTTCGGCAGAAGACAATGCGACACTGTTCTGGGCCGACGCCGCGTTGATCGAATCCATTCACCAGTTCGCTAAGCCATTCAATCGCTACGCTACGCTGGCCGTTCATGGGCCGACGAGGCTCGATCCAATGCGTGATAGGGATTGGATAGAGCGGGACCTGGCTGACCCGAAGCGCTCTGAGGACGATCGGGCGATGCTGCTGGAGGCGGCATTCCGCATGGAACGCCCGAACGAAACAGGGCGTGAATATGTGCTTGGACTGAAAGCCCATGTCGCCGACCAGCCTGCCTTGCTCGCGCGCATCGATGACCGTCTGAAACCCGCACCCGAAGACGACGAGATGAGAAAGTGGGCTGTACGGGACGCGAAGCGGCAGAAGGTCAGTGAACTGCGCGAGGCCAAGGATACGGACAGCTGGGTAAGGTTTTGGCGAGAAATCGCTGATAACCCGGACACGGTCTTTGCCGACGACCGGCGTGGCAATACGGCCTGGAACCTATGGCGGGCGATGAGCCAGGCCGGGGATGAAAGCAGGGAATCCGGCTGGAACCGTCGCTTTATCGAAGCAGCCTTCGATAAGGATACTGCTGACCGCTTGAGACTGGCGCTGATGAAGCAGTGGCGCGAGGACCGCCCGACGCTGAGCAGCGAACGGCCCGACGACGAAAGAAATACTTACCTCGTGCGCTGGCAGCTTGGCCTTGCTGCAATCTATGCCGAGGCGGAAGACCCGAGTTGGGCAACAAAACTCTCTTCGGAAGAGGCGCAGCTTGCGGCGCGTTTCGCGCCGGTCGAACTCAATGGACTGCCGCATTGGCTTGAGGCGTTGGTGCTGGCGCATCCAGATGCCGTTGAGGCAACCCTCGGCAATGAATTGAGTGCTGAGCTGGAAACGACGGCCAGCGCGAACTGGCATTCGATGCTGCTGCAAAGCATCGGCCATTCGCCGCCAGCAGTCGCTGGGGCGTTTCTGCCACGACTTCGGGCGTGGCTCGATGCAAATGGTGATCGTGCTGGCCACAATGAAGATTCCAACGGTGCTGCCAACCGGCTGCAACGGGTCGTCGAGATTCTGATGACACATGCCGACGATCCAACGCGCCAGCATCTGCGCGACACGGCCGAGCAGCGGCTGAAAGAAGATATTCCCGGATCGGTCGCTTATGTATGGTTGCCTGTGCTGATGCGACTGGACGCTAGTGCCGGGATCGACGCGCTGGAACGTCGTCTTGCCGATATCGTGCCCGCCGCCCGCAGCGAAGGGATCAACCTGATCGCGACGTTGTTCGGTGATCGCAGCGACGCGATCTATCTTGGCGCGCCGTCATTCACCCCGGCTGCGCTGTTGCGATTGTTGCGGCTATCGTACCAGCATGTGCGGCGGGCCGATGATGTCGAGCATGACGGCGTCTATACGCCCGATGTCCGCGATAACGCAGAACGCGGTCGTAATGAGATCGTCGCCGCGCTTTTTAAGGCCCCCGGGGACGAGGGTTGGGCCGCGAAGCTGGCAATGGCCGAAGATCCGCTCTGCGCAGAGTTCCGGGACCGCATCATCGCTGTAGCCGAAGAGCAGTGGGCCGAAGAGGTCGATGCTACCGCGCTCGATGACGCACAGGCGGTAGCGCTCGACAAAACCGGCGAAGCCGCGCCGCTGAACGGCCCGGCGATGTTCTCGGTCATGGTCGATCGGTTGGAAGATATCGACGACCTGCTGCTGCGCGACATGTCGCCGCGCGAGGCATGGGCCGCGATCACTGAAGAAAAGGTCATGCGCCGCGAGATTGCACGCGAGATGAAGAACTTGGCCCACGGCCTCTACACGGTCGATCAGGAAGCCGTCACCGCCGATGAGAAAGAAACGGATGTGCGGTTGCGTTCGACCGGTTCGCCATTCGAGGCAACGATCGAACTTAAACTCGCGGATGGCCGCTCGGCCCGCGACTTGCGCGATACGTTGAAGGACCAGCTCGTCACGAAGTATATGGCCGCCGAAATAAGCCGATCGGGTTGCCTGCTCGTTACCATCGCCAAGGATCGCAAATGGGACCACCCCGATACCGGCGAGCGCATCGATTTTGACGAGCTGATCGCCTTGCTGAAAGCCCATGCGAAGCGGATCGAGGAAAGCATGGGCAATAGCGTCCAGCTTCACGTCCATGCGATCAGCCTGCTTCCCCGCCTGCCGTCAGAAGCGAGTAAAACCACCGCCAGATGAGGTTGGTGAACGGATCGCGACAAGGCAAGCAGCCTGATCGTGGGCGCGAACCGATAGGGCAAGGGCAGCGTGCGGGTCCATGTCAGTTTGGCGCCCTACACCGTTGTCAGGTTGGCTCGCGTGACGACCTTTGGCATCCGCCACGGCAGTGCCCCCGCCGCCCCGTCCAGCGGCGGCGCGACCGCGGCGGACGCGAGCCACTTTCCGCCTTCAACCCGGTCCCGTTCAATGCCATCAGTGCTGGCATGGATCCCGCACGGCCGTCGCCCCTTCATGATCAGACCTCGGGCACGCGGGGAGCCCCGCCCCGTTGCCAGGCGGGACGCGCCCAGTGAAGGGCGTATGGGTCCGACATCCCGCCGAGGGCGCGCCGGTCGTGGTGTTCGTGCACGGCGTCCTGTCCAGCGGGGAGAAGGGTTGGAAGCACCCCGGAGGAGGCTTCTGGCCTGCAATCGTGGCCGACGATCCAAAGCTGCAGGACGTCGGCGTCTACGTATTCGATTACAAGACGGGCTTCTTCTCCGGCAACTACAGCCTCGGCGACGCCGTCGACGCGCTGAAGGAGCACCTGAAGTTCGACAGTGTGGCCACGACCAGCGGCATCGTGTTCGTCTGCCACAGCATGGGCGGCATCGTCGTGCGCCGGTTCTTGGTATCCCGCGCGGTCGAGCTGATTGACCGTGACATACCCGTCGCCATCTTCCTCGTCGCCTCGCCGTCGCTCGGGTCAGACTACGCGAACCTGGCGGCACCGCTGGCACGCCGGTTTAGCCACTCGCAGGCCGCCGCGCTGCGGTTCTCGCAGTCCAACACCTGGCTGAACGACCTTGATCGCGACTTCATCAACATGAGAGAGCAGCGGCGCCTGCGGCTCGCGGGCAAGGAGCTGGTCGAGGACCAGTCCATCGTCATGAGGCGGTGGTGGCGCAAGCAGATCGTCGAACCGTTCTCCGGCGCGCGCTACTTCGGCGATCCCATTAAGATCCCGGACTCTGACCACTTCTCGATCGCCAAGATCCCGGACGGGGACGCGCTCCAGCACAGCCTGCTCCGCCAGTTCATTATCGACTGGCGGGCGAGCCTCGAACCCGCGGACGCCGGCGGCCCGCCCGCGATCACCGACGGCGGCGCGGCTACGGCCCTGCCGTCGGCGTTGGAAGTCGAGGTCTCGTTCGTCCTCAACCTGTCGGTCGACGTCCGCCCGGACGACGCCGACGGGCTCGACCGTCTGCAGGACGCGATCAGGACCGCGACAGGAAGTCCGCTCGTCACCATCGTCGAGGCGCGGCCAGGCTCGCTGCTGCTCTTCGTCTCCGATCCCGACGGGGCCCTCGCGCGCATAGAGCCCGACGTCCTGCGCGAGCGGCTGCTGGCGCTGGCCGGCGCCGAGCTTGTCGGCCTCGTGCCGGCCGAGACCTATGCCGCGCGCGGGGAACGCGTGCGCGAGCTCGCCGCGGCGTCGACGGAGCTGCTCGCCTGGCCGACGGCGCTGCCCGACGGGGAAAGGCTGGAACGGCCGGAGCTCACCCGGCTGACGCAACGGATCTCCGGCGACGCATCCTCGACGACCGCGGTCATTGGGGCGGCGGGATCCGGCAAGTCGGCGCTACTCGCGACACTCGCCCGGGCTCACCTGGACGTCGGCTGGCCGGTTCTGGCCATTAAGGCAGACCTCATCGAGCCCGACGTCGTGAGCGAGGAGATGCTCCGGGAAAGGCTCGGACTGAGGCGGACACCTTCGGAGACGCTGCGTGAACTGGCCGGCCTCGGTCCGGTGCTGCTGGTCATCGACCAGCTCGACGCGTTGGCTGGCCACCTCGACATCAAGACGCTGCGGCTGAGCGTGCTGCTCAACCTGGTGCGCGCGATCGGGGGCCTCGACAACGTGCACATCGTGCTTTCCTCCCGCCCGTTCGAGTTCGAGCACGACGTCCGGCTCCGCGGCGCCCGCGCGGAGAGCCTCCAACTCGAGCTTCCATCCTGGGAAGAGGTGCTTGCGGTGCTCGATACGCACGGCGTCGCCGCCGCCGGCTGGCCCGCCGACGCCCGCGAGGTCATGCGCTCCCCACAGGCGCTCGCCACGTACCTCCAGCTGGACACCCGTCCCAACGGGCAGCCCTTCGCCAGCTACCAACTGATGCTCGAACGGCTCTGGACCGAACGTGTGCTCGAGGGGGGACACGGCGGCGCGCTCGATCGCCTGGCGTCCGACGTGGCCGAAGCGATGGCAGAGCAGGAGAGTCTCTGGCTGGCGACGGTGCGCTTCGCCGACCGCTCGGCGGAGCTCCTCGCGCTCGTCGCGGCCGGCGTGCTCAAGACGATGGACGCCAGCGTCGGCTTCTCGCACCAGACGCTCTTCGAGTTCGCCCTCGCGCGCAGCCAGGCGCGGGAACCTGGGCTGCTCTCCCGCCTCGCGCGCGACCGCCAGTCGTCGCTGTTCCTGCGCCCAAAGCTGTGGGCGGCGCTCACCTACCTGCGCGGTGCCGACCGCGACCTCTACCACGGGGAGCTAGAGACGATCTGGGGCCTTGACCTCCGGCCCCACCTGCGTGCGCTGCTCATCGACTTCCTCGGTTCGCAAGGCGACCCCACCGATCGCGAGGCCATCCTGATGGACGCGGCGTTCACGGGCGAGCAGACGCAGCTGCGCGCCTTCAAGGCCGTGACCGGAAGCGCCGGCTGGTTCGAGCGCCTCGCCGAGACCCGCGTCGCGGCCGCGATGACCGACGAGGAGCGGCTGGCGAACGCGCAGGTGGCCGTCCTGACGGAAGCGTTGCGGACCGCGCCGGACAAGGTGACCGGACTGGTTCGTCAGCGGTGGGTGCCCGAGCCGGCGAACGACGTGAGAGCATGGGCGGTGATTCAGTGGTCGTCCCCCTGGACCGAGGACGCGCTCGCTATCGCGAAGACCGTCATTGCGCGGACCGACATCGCGATCGCTACCATCGACCACCAGGCGGCCGCAGGCGCCGTCGAGCAGCCCGGCGCCGCGCTGCGGCTGGTGCGCGCGAAGCTGGACAGCGACCTCGATCGCGCCGCCCTCAAGAAGCGCGCCGAAGAGGAGGCGCGTCAGGAGGGCGGGGACGGCGACGACGGGGGCGTCGAACGCCGGCTGCTTGACCGGGTCCGCGACCCCGTCAGGGACATGGTTGAGCGCGGCGACGACTGGGACAGCCTTGCCGGCATCGCCGAGACCTGGCCGGTCGAAGTCATCGGCGCGCTCTGGCCGTGGTTCATGCGTGCGCTCGCCGAGCTCGAAAGGACCGCATCCCGCGACAGGTATGTCGGCTATACGCTCGGGCACGAGGCAGACTTCCGCTTCCAGGGCGAGAACAATCTGGGGCTTCTGGAAGGCGCCGTGCTGGGCGCGTTACGCGTGGCCGTCGAGGGCATGGTTGACCGCGACCCCGACGCGTTCCGCCGCTGGGTCACCGAGAACGACGCCGTCGCGCTCGCGCCGGTCCAGCGCCTGATCGCCCACGGCATTGCGCATCGCCCCCAGACCTTCGCCGCCGAGGGGCTGGCGTTCGCGACCGGGGACGAGCGGCGCTACTTCCTCGGCTCGATCCACGACATTCACGGCACCATCAAGCGGATGGTGGCCGCCGTGAGCCCGTTCTGGTCCCCGGCGCAGCTGGAGACCTTCGAACGCCGCGTTCGCGAATTCGCGCCGCCCGCCCCAGCCGAGAAGACGGACCCCAAGGAGAGGATGGGCTGGCGCCACATGGTGCGGCAGACCCAGCTGGATCTCCTGCGCGCGCTGCCTAAGAACCGCCGCTCGGAAGCGGCAGAGCGGCAGGTCCAGGAGGGCGAACGGCGCTACGGCACGCGCCAGCGAGGAGTGTCGTTCGGCGGGCCTCAGGCCATCGGCTCGATCATTGAGGCCGGGGGGATGGCGCGGGCGAGCGACGACGACATCGTGAACGCGTTTATAGGGCTTCCCGACGCGGTCGGATGGGACAACCCGCGACGGCGCATGGCGGGGGGTAACGTGCAGCTCGCCCGCGCCTTCGCGGAGTTCGCCAAGGTGGACGCCGTGCGCGCCATGCGCATCTTGAAACGGCTCGACGCCTCCAACGGCGTCCGCGCCGCCGCCTACGCGCTGGACGCCCTCGCCGAAGCGGGCGATGCTGACTCGGTAACCAGCATCGCTCGCGACGTCGTCGCGAGGGACTTCGACAGCGAGGAACTGCGCAACTCGACCGCCCGAGCCCTGAGCAACCTGGCGAACCGCGGGAAGCCGGTGGTGGACGACCTCGTCGGGCAGCTGGAACGCTGGCTGGACGCCTCGCTGCCCGAGGACGTCGAAGGTGAGAGCCCGCCCGTGGACCAGGCCGCGGACAGGGGCGACGCGGACGACCCGGCGGCCGCCGGGGGCGACGAGGAGGCGTCGGCGGACACCGAGGCGGGAATGAAGCGCAGCCCGCTCTGGGGGCACGGGGTGGGCGGCGGCTACCCCGGCGGCAGCCTGCCGGTCGCGGATGCGCTCGTGCACATCAGGCTGTCGCGCGGCGAGGCCGACGAGGCCGCGGCGACGCTGTCACGCTTCCTCGAGCGGGAGAAGGGGACCCGGCAGTGGGAGGCGCTGTCGCGCCACCTACTTCGGCTCGACGGCGCCAGCGGCAACGCGGGAGAGCTCCTCATCGAAACGGTGCTCGCCAAGGTTCCGGGGGTGGTCGGAAGCAGGAGGTTCGCGCAGTTTGTCGCGGAGGCGCAGCGGGTGCACCACGGGACCGTCGAGCGGCACTTGGACGCCTGGCGGAACGGAGACGGGATCGAGGCAAGGCAGGCCTACGGCGAGATCGTCGCGCTCGACGCGCTGCTCCACCCCGACCGCGACGACTCCCGACGCCGGCTCGACGAACTGACCGATGGCGGCGGCACGGCGGCGGCCCAGGTCGGGGCCGCCCTGACGGCCGCGCACCTGCTCGCCGAGGAGCCGGACCGCCGGCTTGAGGCGTCCCGCGCCCTCGTCGCCCTGCTCGCCCTGCCGAATGCGGCGGTCTGGCCGGCGGCGTTCGAGTTCTTCCGCCTCGCGGATAGGCTGGTGCCCGACGAGGGGACGGTCGCGTTCCTGCGGGCCGTGGCCGAAGGCGTGCACCGGTCCGGAAGCATCGACCCGACGTTCGTCGTCGACGGCCTCGCGACGATGCTGCCGCACGAGGCGGCGCTCGTCGGCCAAATCGCGCTGGCTCTGACGGAGAAGTGGAAGGCTGAACTGGCGGACGTCCGCACGGCGACGGCGAGGGCCACCTCGTCACTCGTCGATCTCGCCATCACACTTCACCGCCTCGGGCCCCAGACCCGCAACATCGGTCTGGAAATCTTCGAGCAGCTTGTCGACATCGACGCCTACGAGGCGAGGCAGACGCTGAACGAGATCGACGGCCGCTTCCTTGAGACGGCGCCGCGAGCGCGGAGGCCGCGTCTGCGCCGACGCTCGCAGGTGCTTCCGCGACGCAATCGGACTGTCTCTGGCGGCTGAGGACGCCCGGCGGGCGATGACGTTCAATCCGCGCCGACGCCCACCCGCCGCTCCGGCGGCTGGCGGACGCGCGGAACAGGATCTTGCGCCGTGACCTCGACATCAGCGCAGAGCGCGCCGACGTGCGATTCGTTCTCGACGCGGCGACCCGCGGCGTGAAGTCGACGTGGGAGGCCTGGACCGCGACAGATCTCCAGACCGAGGCGGCGGGGATCCCATCGGCGGGGGTTCGCCGCGCGGAAGCCAGCTCACAGGTCAGAGCTCGAGATAGGTGAATCGACTGCGTCGCGATCCATTCACTAATGTGAACAAGCGGCTGAAGTTGGAAAGCCGAAAGCGCGCGGGGAACGGCCGGAAGTGGGTCGTAGTGATTTAAACGCAGGGATCCGCCTCAGCGCACCTGGCGCCGTTCACTTAATGCTTTGGCGTCGTCATACACGGACAATCGTTCATGATCGGATCCTGCGTGGGTATGTCTCTCATCAATCTGTTTGAGCTCTCGGTGCCCTTGATCCAAGCGCCGATGGCGGGCGTCGCCACCCCTTTGCTGGCGGCAGCGGTATCCGAGGCGGGAGCCTTGGGGTCGATCGGAGTGGGCGCGACCGACGCGGCCGGTGCACGAGCGATGATCGAGGAGGTGCGCCGCCGCACGACCCGCGCGTTCAACGTCAACCTTTTCGTCCACGCTGGGGCAAAGGCCGATCTTTCTCGGGAAGCGCAGTGGCTGGATTGGCTTGCCCCGCTGTTCGTCGCGTACGGCGCAGAACCCCCGAGAGCGCTCAAGACCATCTACAAGAGCTTCGCAGATGATCCCGACATGCTGGCGGTACTGCTGGACCTCGCGCCGCCAGTGGTCAGCTTTCACTTCGGGTTGCCGTCCGCCGACGTGATCTCGGCGTTGCGGACACGTGGTATCTACCTCATGGCGACCGCAACCAGCCTCGACGAAGCACACGCGATCGAGGCGGCAGGGATCGACGCGGTCGTCGCGCAAGGGATTGAGGCTGGCGGGCATCGGGGTGTCTTCGACCCCACCGCGCCCGATGACGGGCTCGGCGTGTTCGCGCTGACCCGGCTCCTGGTGCGCAAGAACAACCTACCAGTTATTGCAGCCGGCGGAATAATGGACGGCGCTGGCATCGCCGCGATGCTCGACCTCGGCGCGTCGGCAGCACAATTGGGAACCGCCTTCATCGCCTGCCCGGAGTCGGCCGCAGACGATGCATACCGGACGGCCCTCACCGGTGCGGGCGCTTACCACACCGTCCTCACGTCGCTTATTTCTGGTCGGCCCGCGCGCGCGCTGGCCAACCGGTTCACAGCTTTGAGCGAGATGGTTGGTGAGCGCCGACCGCCCGATTATCCCATCGCCTATGATGCGGGAAAGGCGCTGCACGCGGCCGCCAAGGCTGGGGGAGAATATGGGTTCGGGGCACAATGGGCAGGTCAAGGTGCGCCGCTATCCCGTGTGATGCCGGCAGCAGCCTTGGTTGAGGCGCTGCGAGAGGAACTCGAACGGCGACGGGTTTGAGGTGTGGTCGGGCCTTGCGCCTTTCCCAGATCGGATTGGCCGCTTCTTCAACCCGGAGCCGTTTACGCGATTCGTCTAGGGCACTGAAAAGGGCGGTGAGATCAAAATGAACGAATGGCCAAAGTTGGAACGCAAAAGGGGTCGCGAATGGCCGCAACTGGGTCTGAGCCGAAGCTTGGGCAGGTACCCCCGCCCCGTAGCTGACGTTCTTACCTAAGCTCCCTTCAGCGGCTCGAGCCTCCATTTGGCAGCAAGCATCGCCTGCAAAAGATCAACGTAGTTCCACCCCTCGGCGCGGGCGGCGATCGCCGAGAGGCAATCCTGATCTTCGCGCCCCGGGCGGCCCGGCCCCGTCATGTTGGGTTTCATGTTAAGGTCGAACAATTTGAACAGACCATGACGATCAGCTCTGCAATCGATCCGGATCGCGGTGCGCGCGTCAACGAGCGCGGCTGCTGCGATGCAGCTGTCGATCATCGCCACTATCGCGGGATCACCCAGCCGCTCGGGACCGATTGCGATGCTGTTGGCGGTGACCGGAACGTCACCGTTATACGGTGCTACTCCGCCACGCTGATCGAAGCGGTACACGGGCGGCAAGGCCCAGTGCGTCGGTGCCCGCGAACCGTCCGGGCGCGGGGACGTGGGCGGCAGGATGGTGACGGTCATCTCGTCCCCGCCAAGAAACTCTTCCACCATCAGTATGTCGCCGAAGGTGGCAGCCTCGATCAACGCCGTCGCGGCATCGCGCAGGGCACCGAGATTTTCCACCAGGGTTACGCCCTGGCTTCCACGCCCGCGCACCGGCTTGACGATCAGCGGAAAGGACATGCCGCACGAAGCGCATGCGTGCTCGACATCGGCGAGTGCGCAGACGTTCTCCTTCGCCGTGCCGGAAAGCAGAAACGATTGCGCTACTGGCAGAGCCGCCTCGGCCAGAAGATGGTTGGTCTCGAACTTGTCGTCGAACGCCTGCATTGCCGAGGGAAGCTGCCCGACGATGTCGAAGTCGACCATCGCCGCTTCAAGCGGATGTCCCTCAAACAAGACGGTGTTCGCCCACAGGACCGATGCGCCGGCTGCGCCCGCGCTACGGATGCCCTCGGCCGTGTCCGGGAAGACCCAGTCGAGTGCCTTGGCAGGGTCTGGCAAGGAGGTAGGCGTGACCACATTCACCCCGGCCGCCCGTAAGGCGAAAGCAATGTCGGCACCGCCATCTGAGTATCCACCCGGTTTGGCGTCCTTTCGCAACCCGCCGATCAGCGGTGGTGGCAGCGCTTGGTAGAGAAGGGCGACCGGCGCTGTTTTCACAAATAATCTCCTACGCCCCGCGCATTAACCCGCAGCGGCGCGCTCATGAAAGGGGCATCGATTGCGGTCATGCGGCAGTGATACCTCATGCATCGGCTTGACCCTGACCGTCGCGCCATGCGCGCTGAAGTACTCCGATGGACCGGACCGGCTAACATTCGGCAATCCGCTCGACGATGGTCTTGATTGCATCGCGCTCGAGGGGCGCGCGATCGATCGAATTGTGGATGCCGATACCCTCGATCAGCGCATCGAGCGCGCGCGCCGTGAGCGGGTCGAAGAAGCGGCCCAGGGCGCCTCGGCTGCTGTCCATCCAATCTTGCATAACCGCGCTGACCGATGGGTGCCGGGCCGCGAAAGCGTAGAGTTCGTAGCTCAACAACAGCGTGCGCGGTTCCGCCCAAATCTGGTTCGCGATGATGTCGATGACTGCCGTACACGCCTCTGCGCGGTCGTTCGCGGCCTCTAGGCGCGCGCGGAAGGCTGCGGAGGATTCCGCCGCCAGCTGCAGGAAGGCCGCCGTGAGCAGGTCCTGTAGCGTCGCGAAGTAATACGTGACCGATCCCAGCGGCACCTGCGCTGCCGCGGCGATGCGGCGATGAGTCGTCGCCGCGGTTCCATGATCCGCAACGACCACCAGAGTCGCATCGATGATGTGCTGCCGCCGTGCAGGATCGTTGCGCCGGGACTGTTGGGTCATTGCCTCTTTACCTCGATCTCGGCATATGTACATATGTACATAACATCGCGGACGATGGGAAGGTAGTAGCTATGACGGACGATCGGGTGAGCAGGCGGACGGTGATCGGCGGTGCTGCGGCGCTTGCGATCGCGGGCAATGCCGGCGTCGGGACCGCGCAGGGCTCGGGAATATCGGCGCTTGGGCGCCGTGGCGGTCGCTGGCTGAATGCGCCCAAGACCTGGAAGGTCGCACCTGGCGGGGACCTGACGCTCGTCACCGACAAGGGCAGCGATTTCTGGCGCGAGACGCATTACGGCTTCACCCGGGACAGCGGTCATTTCCTCGGCTTCGCCACGCCTGCCGCGTTTACCGCCCAACTACGCATTCGCGGCCAGTATCAGAAACTCTACGATCAGGCCGGCATCATGGTGCGGGTCGACGAACGACGCTGGGTCAAGGCGGGGATCGAGTTGTCCGACGGGCGCGCCATGCTGAGCAGCGTGCTGACAGACGGAAAGTCCGACTGGGCAACCGGCCCCTACGAGCATGACGCGCAGGATTTCTGGATGCGCGCGACGGTCGCCAAGGGCGTCCTGCGGTTGCAGGTTTCAGCGGACGGCAAGAGCTGGCCTTTGGTCAGACTGGCGCCCTTTCCAATCGCCCCCGCCTATCAGGTCGGACCGATGGCCTGCACGCCCGAACGGGCCGGACTGGACGTGCACTTTTCAGACCTGAGCATCACATCCCCGTTGGGCAAGGATCTCCACGACCTGAGCTGATCGCAATGACGCAGAAGGACCGGATGCTGGCGGGCGAGCTCTACGTCGCCGACGATCCCGAACTCGTCGCGGACGCGGCGCGCGCTGCCGCGTGGCTCGACCGCTACAACCGCGCATCGACAGCTACTGTGGCAGAGCGTCATGCGCTGTTGGCGGAAGGACTTGGTCACGCGGGGAGCGGTGCGACGATCCGACCGCCGTTCCACTGTGACTATGGCTATAACATTTGCCTCGGTGAGGGCGTGTTTCTCAATTTCGGATGCACGGTGCTCGATGTAGTGCCAGTGCGGATCGGTGCGGGCACTCAGATCGGTCCGGGCGTGCAGATCCTCACCGCCGATCATCCGCGCGATCCGGTCCAGCGTGGCCGGATGCTCGAGTTCGGTCGGCCTGTCACCATCGGCCGCAATGTGTGGATAGGCGGTGGCGCACTGATTTTGCCGGGCATCACGGTCGGAGACGATGCGATCGTCGGCGCAGGCAGTGTCGTGACGCGCGATGTTCCCGATGGCGCGACCGTGGCGGGCAATCCAGCTCGCCTGCTGAGATAGTGGCAGATCATTCAACTACGCCGGACTTCGGACCGACGTGAATGAATGTACGAAATTCGGAAGGTCAAAAGCGGCCGCGAACGTCCGGACGTGGGTCTTGATGCTTCAGATCATGGCTCTTGAGCGACCCAATGTAACCATAAGGGTGGTTGCCGGTGGCAACCACCTAAATATTGGAGCTGCTTTCGGCTAGCCTGGTTTCGTACGTTAAACCGGTCCTGAACTTGAGCGCCCGATAAAAGTATATGGTACCTGAATCGATCGTGCGGGCCGGTCGCCGACCTGTTGATATAAGGGGTCGGCCAGGATATCGATGGCCGCACTTGCAAGAAGGGCATTGGGTTGACGAATGGTCGTCAGTTGAGGCCACGCCATGCGAGAAATAGGCGCATCGTCGAAGCCCACGACGGACAGGGCCCCGGGTACGGCGATGTTCCTGCGCGCGGCGCTGACCAGAACACCCAGAGCCATCTCGTCGTTGGCGGCAAACACGGCGCTGGGACGATCGTTGGTCGACAGAATTGCGTCGCCGGCCGCCATACCCGACCTGAAGCTGAAGTCGCCGGCTTGAACCCAGGCTTCCCTGATGCCGATCCCCGCGCAACTCATCGCGTCGCAAAAGCCCGCTAGTCGTTTGCCAGACGCATCGTGCGATACGATCCCCTGAACGAACGCAATGTCGCGATGCCCCAGCGTGATGAGGTGATCGGTCATATCGCGGGCAGCCTGATAGTCGTCGATATGAATCACCGCGGCCGACGAGCCGGTTCGTGATGAATTCAGTTTCACGACAGGGATGCCGCGTTGATCGAGCAGGTCGGTGAGATCGGACCAGTCGCAGATCGGCGGTGTTAGAATGACCCCGGCGAGCTGCAATGCCTGCAACGTTCTCGATACCTCGTCGAGCGGCTCGAGCCCGTCGCGGTCGATCCGTTCGACCACAAGATGATAGCCGTGATGGCGGCAGCGGGCCATCGCGCCCAGCTGTACCTCTGCGGCGTACCCCGATGCCGGATCGTCGAAGAACAATCCGATGAGGTAGGACCGCGAACTGGACAGGCTGCGGGCGTAGGCGTTCGGGCGATAACCCAGTTCCGCGACGACCCGCAGGACATGGTCCCGCACCGCTGGCCGAACATGCGCCTCCGCGTTCATCACCCGAGAAACAGTCTTCGGGGACACGCCTGCAGCGCGCGCGACATCCTTGATGGTGACCGGCGGCATCATCGTGCTATAAATCCCATGTTCGATGCCGCCACCACGCGAACGCCGCGATGACGATGTAGCAGGCGCCTGGGAGCATGAATGACATCGTCAAGCCGGCCGCGTCCGCGAGGACGCCGGTCAGCAACGGGATGATGGCGCCGCCGACGACGACCATGCACAAAAGCATCGAGGCATAGGTGGCGGTGGAATGATCATCGGGCAGCGAAAGCGCGAAGATCGTTGGATACATGATAGCGTTGCACAGCCCGACTGCGAGCAGCGCCGCGGCGGCCACCGGCCCCTGCAAACCGATCGCCACCGCAACGAGCCCGACGGCGACGATCGCGCAACCGAGCAGCATCGTCGGCGCACCATAGCGGGTGAGGTAGCGCGCGCCTACCAGTCGACCGACCAACGCACCTGTCCAGTACAGACCTACGAGTTGCCCCGCCGCGACCGGCGAGACGTCCAGGATGTCGTGCATGGACAGGTATTCCACGAGCAGCGTGCCGATCGTGACCTCGGCGCCGACATAGGCGAACATCGCGCCGCCACCTGCCAGCAACCGTCGATTCGACAGCACGCCGGCGATGCCGGAGAGCGGCACGCGACGCGGCGTTGAGGACGCGCGCAACAGGTCGCGTCGGCTGATAAAGGCTGCGGCAAGCACAAGTGCAACCAGCGCAACCGCAAGGAACGGCAGAACAACCCGTAT
>Ga0308164_10001499_pt1 | contig 27011 bp, 26 predicted proteins | sample PhyTR2_FD_201031 | JGI IMG/M metagenome (GOLD analysis project Ga0308164, IMG submission 201031) | Phyllosphere microbial communities from UC Gill Tract Community Farm, Albany, California, United States - DLSLT.R2 | ecosystem: Host-associated > Plants > Phyllosphere > Unclassified | place: USA... | reverse complement strand
ATTCTGGTGAAGTTCAATACATTCCAATTTGAAAGCAACGCTAAATTTTTCTTTCCTATTCATAAAAAATGCCCCTAAAAAGTGTCTAATTTTTTGGGGGCAGTCCAACGATGAGCCGGATTTTTTTTTGTCATCGAGTCTCATCATTAGATTTAACACTTTTTTTAAAATCATCACGATCAGAAAACATAAGGTTCGTTTCAATTGTTTTTCAGAATAGATTCTCTATTATGAATGCCATATATCTTAACCAAAAAAAGCTCCACACGATGTGGAGCTATAGAAAATAATATATATAACCTTAGTTTAAAAAAAACTATTTCAATGAAATCATTCTGCTGAAACTGTCGCCGTCTTTCTCAACATTGATGATGTAAGTTTCAGGATTCTGAGGGTTAAGATCAAATGTAAGATCGATCATCCCGTCTTTTGCCACGTTGCTTTTGCTGTAATACGTATTGTTGGCTGTATCGTAGACAGACACTTTTACATCTCCGACAACGTCTGACATCTGCAGTTTTACCACATTTTTCGTCACTGTATATTCCGGTTTTGTAATCGCAGAAATTGGCGCTTTGTCCACATTTACTATATTTTCTTTAACTGTAATCTTGTATTTTTCTATTCTGTTGTCAGATTCTGCAACAAGGTAATAGTCTCCGTTTTCCAGCTTGTCCAGGTTATAGGATTTCTCTGCCGTATTATTTTTGGAGATCACCTCAGAAAAAATTTCGTCTTTGGAATCATCATAAAAATAAAGGGATACATTTTTAGAATTCGAAATATTGAAGTTGATGCTTTTATTTGTCACCGTATTAAAGGAAAGAGAAAAATCAACGTCTCTCGCAACTGCACTTCCTGAGATTAACAGAACTCCGATCAGCAGGCTTAATTTTATAAACTTTTTCATAATGTTTCGTTTTAATTGTTTTACTATGCAAATATAGACCGGAAATCTGGCGTACAATACATTATCATTTTCACAAATATGTTCTATATTAACATTAATTAAATATTAACAACATATTAAAGATAATATTGGATATATATTTAGATTTCGTAAATTTGTCTGATGAAGCACCACAGCCCTTCATTCGAAGCCATAAAACCGGACATGGGAAGTAGTTTTACCTGTCTGTATTTTCCTAAAAATGAGAATATAAAATCTCACGTCTGGCATTATCACCCTGAGATAGAGCTGATTTTTGTCTGCGGCGGTTCTGGGAAAAGACAGATTGGAAGCAATATTTCATATTTCTCTGAAGGCGACCTGATTCTGATTGGCAGCAATCTGCCACATTGCGGAATGACCAATGAAAATACCAATAATGATTATGAAGTTGTTGTGCAATTTTCGCGAGATTTTCTGGGAACCGAATTGTGGAACGCACCTGAAATGGGCAGAATCTTCCAAATGCTGGAAACAGCAAAAAGCGGAATTGTCTTTGGAGATCAGGTAAAAAAGATGCTGCAGGATAAAATTAAAGCGATGTGCGAAGCATCATATTTGGACAAGCTTGTGAAACTCATAGAAATTTTGGACGTGCTGTCTACAAGCAGCAATTACAAAATTCTGAACGCCGGAAAATATTATTTACAGACGCAAAAAGAAGACAACGACCGAATCAACCTGATTTTCAATCACGTAAAAGATAATTTCAAAAACCAAATCAGTCTGGAAGAGGTCGCTGGCCTGGCAACGATGACGGTTCCGTCGTTTTGCAGATATTTCAAGAAAATCACGAACAAAACATTTACCCAATTTGTGAACGAATACCGCATCACGCATTCACTGAAACTTTTGGCCGAACAGCCGATGAGCATTACAGAAATCTGTTTTGAAAGTGGATTTAACAACTTCAGTTATTTCAACAAAACTTTTAAGGAACATACAAAGCAAAGTCCGTCGCAGTATCGTAAAGAGTTTAGTAATATTTTGGCGTGATGTTATTTATTAATGAGATCAAAAAAAATACTTTTAAATAAATGTAACATCGGAAAATTCGATAATCCTATTTCCTGCGTTTGTTTCTATTTTTATTTTATTCCTAGTTATGATCAATTCGTGATTTGAAGTTGAAAAATCTTTAGTTATTTTCCCCAAATCAATGATATTCAAAATGGTTGGCAAACCATGAAATGGAATTTCGTCTAAACTATAAAAGGTAACATCCTCAAATCTTAATATTTTGTGTTCAAAAATATTATTGTACCAATCAGTTGGAAAGTCTATAACAAAATCTAGCATTTGCTTGTCTGGATTTTCTGTAACTTTTAATATTTTGGAATCGTGAAAAGAAATTTCATTAATAATCATAATTTGTATATATTTTCTTAAGAAATCGCTCCAAAATAAATCTTCATCTCCTCCATAGTTCCCAAACTAATCCTCGTCCATTTTCCAGTTTGCTCATAAGTTTTTCCACCAAGGATCTTAGCATCTTTCAGCTTTTTGAAATAATCAGCCTTATAATTATCCAAAGAAAAATAAACGAAATTGGCAGAAGAAGGAATCGTTTTAATTCCTCTTTTCTGAAATTCAGACACCGTAAAATCTTTTACTTTTTGATTATTGTCCAAAACTTTGGAAATGAATTCCTGATCTTCCATCGCAGCAATCGCACCAGCCATCGTAGTAACACTGATTTCTGCACCACTCCAGCTTTGAAGTTTTTTTAGCTCAGCAATTAATTGTGGATTTCCAATTGCGTAGCCCAATCTAGCGCCGGCAAATCCGTAAAGTTTGGAAAATGTTCTTGTGACAATAAGGTTTTTGTATGTTGAAACCAAGTCGCTTAATGATTTTTGATTGGTAAATTCGATGTAAGCTTCATCTACCAAAATCGTAATATTCTCTGGAACAGATTTGATAAAAATTTCCATCTCGTCTCTGGAAAGCAAGTCGCCCGTGGGATTATTCGGATTGCAGATGTAAATGAGTTTGGTGTCTTTTCGTATCGAAGCTTTCATTTTATTGAGGTCAATCCGCTTTTGTTCGGTCAAAGGAATCACAGATTTCGACATTCCCAGAAATTCAGCAATCGGTTCAAAGATCGTAAAAGAAGGATCCGGAATGATGAAATGTCCTTTGTCCAGCGAGACATATTTGATAATCAATTCCAGCAAGAAGGACGAACCGGCGGAAACTAAAATTTTCTCCTGTTTCAGTTGGTTTTTCTCTGCCAATTTGTTGCTGAGAGTATCGGCAAATTTAAAATCGTACATCGAAGACAGATTCAGACTGCGCTGCATCGCCTCCAGAGCTTTTGGAGAAACGCCGAACGGATTTTCATTGAAACAGAGCCGGATTGTTTTCTCATCAAGCTTCAATTCGGAAAAGTTGGGCGTATTCCTCGCCAGAAATTCAAGTGGAGAAATCGTGAGCGCTGCACTCCCAAGGAAAGCGGTTTTCAGCCAGTCTCTTCTGTTGATCGACATACTATTTAGATTTTCAATAAAAATAATGATTTTTCTTTATCGGCTGAAAAATAAATTCTACCTGCTAAAACAGGTATTTCACCGATTATGATTTGATTGCGGTATTGCCGTTATCAGTACAATTATTTTTTGACCAAGAAATTAAGACAGTAAAAAATGTTTTGCTCAGATCCTTCTGACAAACGTTCGTATATTATCAATCTTAAAACGTTCAGAAACTGAATGAAAATGTCGTGTAACTCGACGTGAAAAGAATTTCTTAAATAAAAATACTAGTTTTTTTTAATTCGTATTTTCGCATTTTAAGTGATTGTCAATCTGGAAAATTTTGACGATAGGATTAATCACAAAAAAAATAAATATTCATAATTTATAAAAAGATCCGATACTAATACGTTTGTCGCAAAAAATTACAGATTCCTTAATTATATCTGATTATTTTTTCGTGTACTACTTTTATTTGTCCCGCACTTTTACTTACATTTGCAAAAACTAGAATTAAATGAACTACAAGCTTGAGCTTGATGTAAAGGCGGCCGAATCGCCCGTTGTTTTCAATACAATCCTGCTAGATTCATTCAAGGTCAATATAGTTGAAAGGTATACTACAGGCGCAAAACCAAAATTATGCGAGGTACTTTTCAAAGTGAGAACACTGGATGACAAGCTCTTCAAGAAAAAAGACGGAAATATCAATACGTACATGCGAGGCGAAGGATTTGTGGCGTATCAGACTTACAAAAATGTACTTTCTTCCCCATATTACAGGAAAAAACTGATCAATACAAAACAGGCAGAACAAGATTTTGTTCACTTTATCCTCAGTTCTGTCATCCTCAATTATGATTTGATGTAAGCAGTTTCAAAACAAAAAGAGAACAGATAAATCTATTCTCTTTTTTTCATCAGGCATTAAAACCTTATTATTTCACGGCCTCTTTTGTCTTTTCAGACTCCATCAGGTGGTGTTCCAACGCTGGTATTGTTTTGCTGGCAAAAGCTTTGAGAGAGGCTTCTTTACCCTCAGTACTTTGCTTTTTGAATTCTGCGATGACTTTCTTGTGATCCGTCACCATTACATCGGCATAGGCACGGTCAAACTCAGCACCTTTTTTAGATTTTAAATTATCATAGATAGTCTGCTGCTCGGCAGTGAGCGTTGTAGGTAGTTTGTAACCTGCAGTACCAGCCCAGCTTTTCAGCTCATTATTGGCTTTTGTGTGATCTTTTATCATCATAGCACCAAGAGTTTTTACCGATGCATTGGTTCCGTTAGCCGATGCCAATTCGCCGGCCATCACTTCCATCATACCACCTGTGGCTGCGGCATCAGCAAATTTTTTGTCCTGGTCAGAAAGATCTGTCGTAGCCGTTGCAGTATCGCCGCCAGCTGTAGCTGAATCTGTAGTTGCAGGCATTGTTGCATCTGCAGCTACTGATGTGCTGTCCGCAGAATTGTTGACATTAGTGGTTTCTTTTTTTTCGCACGAGGCCAATGCGGCTACTGCAAGGATTGTTAAGATTGAATTTTTCATAACTTCATTTTGATTGTGGTTAATATTATTTGTTGTGTCGCTTCTTCAGGTAGGTTTCTAAGATTTTCCTGTCATTGGAGCCGGTAGCTCGTATTGCGCCGGAAACGGCTTGTGAACTGACATTCATTTTTTCCTTAAAATACTGAATTTCATAGTTCTCGGAACCGCTGACTTGGTTGCGGTCCTGCTTTCCTTTTTTGGTCTTGTTATCAGTCATACAGTTGATGTTTAGTATGTTAATGGTTTTCATTTTACAAAAACCAAGCCGCATTTATTTTTTTAACCATAAAAATACTTTGAAAAATGTGTATGCAAGACGTATTTCTAAGACACTCTCAAAGTTGGTAAAAAGTTCTACCTTAGCAATTCAACCCAAAAAACTCCAATTTTGAATGCTATGTTTGACGTTCTAATATCTCATATCCGCCAAAAAGTTGATTTGACAGAACTGCAGGCTGATGCGCTACAATCTTATTTCATTCATAAGAAACTCAGCAAAAAAGAATTTCTGCTGAAGGACGGAAATGTCTGCCAATATCTCACATTTGTAAGCCGTGGAATACTTAAAGCCTACTTTTCCGATGAGAAAGGCCACGACCGGATCAATATGTTTGCGTTCGAAGGTTGGTGGATATCAGATTTTAACAGTTTTCTCCACCAGGAAAAAGCTGTTTTGAATATCGATGCGGTAGAAGAGTCAGAATTATTGATGATAAGCCTGGAAAACTATGAAGAACTGACCTTAAAAATTCCTGTGATGGACCGTTATTTCAGGATCCTTTATCAGAAAAGCCTCGTCGTAAAAGATGACAGACTGATTGTTTCCAATAACTTCTCTGCCGAAGAAAAATATCTGCATCTGGTGCGCAAGCATCCCGAGATGACACAAAGACTGTCTCACAGCCTCATTGCATCTTACCTTGGCCTCACGCCGGAAACTGTGAGCAGAATCCGAAAGAAAATTCTTCAGCAGTAGTTTTAACCAGATCCTCATCACATGATCTACATCAAGTATTTTGCGCCACAGTCATTCTATCTTTGCATAATTAATTAAGCAAATACTCAGTTACATTATGGAAAATATAGCATTGGTCGTCGGTTCCACCGGAATTACCGGCAGCACGCTGGCTCAGGAATTGGTTTTACAAGGCTGGACGACCTACGGTTTAGCCAGAAATCCAAATCACAATATGAAGGGTGTCAATCCCATTAAGGCAGATCTTCTCAATACCGAAAGTCTTGATGAAGCTTTGAAAAACATTTCGCCCACGCACATCTTTTTCACCACGTGGATGCGCAATGATACAGAGGAAGAAAATATCCGTGTGAACAGTGCTTTGGTGAGGAATCTTCTGGCTGTTTTATCGCCCAAAAAGTCTGTGCGCCACGTTGCTTTGGTCACCGGACTCAAACATTATCTTGGCCCTTTCGAAGCTTACGCAAACGCCGGATCGTTGCCGGAAACACCGCTGCGGGAAGAGCAAGGCAGACTGGACTATCCCAATTTTTATTATGCGCAGGAAGATGCCGTTTATGAAGCGGCTGAGAAAGATCATTTCGCCTGGAGCATTCACAGGCCTCATACCGTCATCGGATATGCCATCGGAAACCTGATGAATATGGGCGTGACTTTAGCAGTCTATGCCAGTATCTGTAAGGAAACGGGAGCGCCTTTCGTCTGGCCGGGTTCTGCGGCACAATGGAACGGATTATCCGACGTCACAGATGCCGGTGTTCTTGCAAAACAACTGATCTGGGCGGCTGATTCTGAGAGCGCAAAGAATCAGGCTTTCAATGTGACAAATGGCGATGTCTTCCGCTGGAAGTGGCTTTGGAACAGAATTGCTGCCTACTTTGAAATAGAAACTGATGGGTTTGACACTACTGTTCGATCTCTTGAGAAAGAAATGATCGGAAAACAGGAAGTCTGGAAAAACATAACCGAAAAATACGGACTGAAAGAATCTGACCTTTCAAAAATAGCTTCGGCCTGGCATACAGATCTGGATCTGAGCCGACCAATTGAAGTGGTGACCGATGTTTCAAAAAGCCGAAAAGCAGGATTTTCTGTTTTTCAAAGTACGGAAGATTCTTTCATTAACTTATTTGAGAAATTAAAAAGAGAAAAAATAATTCCTTAAAATTAAATCATCGACAAAAAATCAGACAACGGTCAGGAGCAATCCTAACCGTTTTTTTTAATAATTAATGATAAAAAATTGCAGTCATCAATCTGATAAATTAATTATTGAAATGCCTTCCCGTAAAAATTTCTGAAGCGTCCCAAACCTACCTCCAAAGTTTCTCTCGGACAGCCGATATTGATTCGGAGAAATCCCTCGCCAGCCTGGCCATACATAGTTCCGGGGTTGACCCAGAGTTTCTCCTGCTCGAGTAGAATTTGGGACAATTCCTGAGAAGTTTTATTTATTTTTCTACAATCCAGCCAGACTAGATAGGTGGCTTCTAAAGGTGTGACGACGATCTCCGGCAGATACTGATCTGCGAAATCCACAAGATATTGATAGTTTTGATACAGATAATCTTTCAGTTCGTGTAGCCACTTTCCGCCATTTCTGTACGCCGCCATCAATGCCTCGCCTGCCACCGGATTGGGATAGCTGGTCTCCTGAATCACCATTGTTTTATGAACAGCAGCCAAAAGTTGCTGATCCTGCGAAATCATGTAAGAAATCGGCAGACCTGCGAGATTAAATGTTTTGCAAGGCGAGCAGCAGCTCATATATTTTAAATTGTAATTCGTTGCTATATCTGCAAAACTGAAATGCTGATAACCGTCATAAACAAGATCTGCGTGGATCTCATCCGACAAAACCATCATGCCATTTTCAGAGCAGATAGCAGCAATTCTTTCCAATTCGTCTTTCTTCCAGGCTCTGCCAACCGGATTATGAGGGTTGCAGAGCAGCAAAAGCGTAGTTTCGGGATCTGAGGCTTTGGCTTCCAGATCATCAAAATCTATTTGGAAACGTCCTTCTTTTATCATCAGATTATTCTCAACCAAACCAAATCTGCAATTCTCCAGCAAATCATAAAAATGATTGTAAACAGGCGGCTGGATGATGATATTTTCACCAGGCTTTACAAAAGTCCTTAGAATTGCCGAAAGCGATGGGATCATTCCCGGGCCCGGCAGTATCCATTCTTTTTTGATTTCAAAATGGTGAACTTCTTTCCACCAATAAATAATTGAACCAAAGAAATCTGCCGGAATGAGATTGTAGCCGTAGATTCCAAGCTCCATCTTCCTCATAATCGCCTCCGTGATTTCCGGTGCGGTTTTGAAATCCATATCAGCCACCCACATTGGCAAAACGTCCCGGTCTGCGGACAAATCCCACTTTACAGAATCGGTTGATCTTCTATCAATAATTTCATCAAAGTTATAAATGTCTGCCATCTGTTTTTTATTTTGAATCCCAATACTTTTTCAGGTCAGAGATGCTTTTAATTTTGAGTTCTTCAGCCTGTTTCCTTCGCATCATCAGGGCATAAGAATTATTAAACCCAAGCGGCTTCAGCCACTGAATTCCATATTGCTTTCTAAATTCTGAATCTACATACTGATACGTCATATCAGCACTTTGGGATACCTCTTTAATGGTTTTTTCTGTCGGTTTCAACAGTACCAAAAGTCCGGTTCCTGTATATTCCGGGTAAAAATCTATGGCATCGTTGATCAGTGCATCAAAGCAGATTTTCGTACCGCCAAGGCCTGTTTTGGTTTCTACCTTGTAATCGGTGTAGCCTTCAATCAGCATTTTATAGATTTGCGTAAGGATGTACTGTTCGCCAAAAATCTTGGAGCCTATTTTAACTGTTGCTGTATTTCCATTTCTTGAGACCTTGAATAAATTGGTTTTGATCAGAAAATCCTTCGCAATCTTCTCGGGTGTCTGATGGAGGTAATCTGAGCGGTAATTCAGATCGGTCATTACAGCATCATTGAATTTTCCTGAAAGTAAATTCAAAGTTTCCTCAAGACTTGGAAACTTCTGAAGAGTTTTGGTTTTGATTATCGGCGCTGCAAAATAAGGTGGAAATATTTTTTTATCATCATCCAACACATACAGATCAAAGGCCTTGATTCTGCCATCCGTAGAATATCCGCTGATGAGATCCAGATCCTTTTCAAATGCTGCTTTGTACATCACCGCATCATTGACAACTTTGGGATTGGCGTTCAGTCCGTAAACAGACCGTAAGCCCAGATCACCGTCCTGCCTTCCCATAAATTCAGGCGTAAATCCAGCTTTAAGTTTGTTTTCTTTAACCGATGTTAAAAGGTAACCAACACCTGTAATCAGCAAGAAAATTGGAACGATGAACTTCAAATACCTGAAAACCTGATAGCCGGATTTCTGAAGAACGGCAATTGTCTGATCCAGAATAATGGCCAACAGTGCCGCCGGAATGGCGCCCGCCAGGATCATATTGGTATTATTAAGAGAAATTCCGCCAAAGATGAATTCTCCCAAACCGCCTGCTGCAACGAAGGAAGCCAACGTCGCCACTCCAACATTAATGACTGCTGCGGTGCGTACACCGGCGATAATAACAGGCATTGCAAGTGGAAGTTCTACTTTGAAAAGCAGCTGTTTCCGATTCATTCCCATCGCTTTTGCAGATTCTATCACCGCCTGGTTTACACCGGTGATGCCTGTAAAAGTGTTTCTGATAATGGGTAAAAGTGCATAGATCAGCAGGGCAACAATTGCAGGAGTTGCGCCAATCCCGAAAGCGGGAATCATAAAACCAAGCAGTGCAATACTGGGAATGGTCTGTAAAATGCCGGCAAAACCCAGAACAGGACTGGAAAGTTTTCTTTTTCTGGCAATCAGAATTCCTAGAGGTACTCCCACGATAATCGCTAAAAGTAACGACAGAAACGTAAGCGCCAGATGCTGCGTAACCTGGGTCAGCAATTTTTCGTGCTGTTCTGTGATAAACTGCCAAAGATTCTGCTGCGTCATACGATCTGTAATTTTCTGTAATCGCTGAAAGCCTTCATCAGAAGGTCATAGGACTCTGTGTTTTGACGGTCTGAACTTAACTTTTGCAAAGCATTCCAAACGCTGGTTTGCTTTGGAAAATTAAATTGTGCTGCAAAATTTTCTGAATTAATGAAAGGGCTGACGTCATTGAGAGTAGCCACTTTATACTCGAGCAAAAGCCTGCTTTCTGCAAAAAAATCTGTGACAAAATCATTTTTAGGCTGATAAAGCATTTCTTCCGGCGTTCCCATCTGAATTATTTTGCCATTATCCATCAGACAAATTTTATGTCCCAATTCAAAAGCTTCCTGTACATCGTGCGTGACGAGAATTGTGGTTTTATTCTTGAGCTCCTCCAAAGATTTAAATTCAGAATGGATATCAGCTTTGGTGATGTTGTCCAGCGCGCCAAATGGCTCATCCATCAGAAGAATCGGTGAATTTGCAATCAATGCTCTTGCGATACCGACACGCTGCTGCTGACCACCACTTAGTTCGTTTGGAAAACGCTCCAGAATATCTTCCGGAAGGTGCAGTTTATGGACAAGTTCCAGAGTTCTGTCCGCAATCTTTTTCTTGTTCCATTTTAATAATTCCGGAACAACAGCAATATTCCGCCGGACGGAATAGTGGGGAAATAATCCGGAGTTCTGCATCACAAAACCGATTCCCATTCTTAGCTTTTCAATATTCTGGTGGCGGATATTTTTTCCATTAATGAAAATGTCTCCGGAATCGGATTCTACCAGACGGTTTATCATCTTCAGCGTGGTGGTTTTCCCACAGCCACTTGTTCCCAGAAGCACCAAAATTTCCTTCTGATTAGCCTGAAAGGAAATGTCGTCTACCGCAGGTTTTCCATTGAAAATTTTAGAAACTGATTCTAGTCTGATCATAGAAATTATTTAGCCAGCCGGATTCCTGTAAACTGCCATTTGAGGTTTGTTGGGAAAAAATTACGGTACGTGTTGCGGCTGTGTCCTTCCGGCGTAGCATCGGACGCACCACGGAGCACAGTCTGGTTGACCATAAATTTGCCGTTGTACTCTCCCACTGCGCCGGCTTCTTTTTTGAAACCCGGATACGGCAGATAAGCAGAATTGGTCCATTCCCAGCGACTTCCCCACTCAAAATGGTCAGATGCCACTTCCCATTCCGCCTCGGTTGGCAGGCGCATTCCCTTCCACGAGGCAAATGCAGAAGCTTCAAAGAAATTAATGTGGCACAGCGCGTCATTTAAGTCCACTTCCTGAAGACCATTCAGGGTGTAATTCATCCATTTTCCATCTATAAAATGCCAGTACAAAGGATATCTGGCTCCATTCTGCTTGACCCAATCCCATCCTTCTGCGTGCCAGTGGCGAAAATCCTCATAGCCTCCAGCGTTCATAAATTCCAGATATTCTTGATTGGTGACCAGCTGATCAGCGATTTCAAAAGCATTGAGATAGACTTTGTGTCTTCCCAGCTCATTATCAAAACAGAACGATTCTCCTTCAAAACCAATTTCATAGACATCTTCCGGAAAAGTGATCATTTTTGTACTTTCAACATCTGCTTTATTCGATTTAATTTCGGTCTGATAAGCCGGGAAAAGTGGATTGTGACCCAAAATATATTTGATATCGGTCAACAGTAACTCCTGATGTTGCTGCTCGTGGTTGAGACCTAATGCCAGCAAAGGCTTCAGGGCTTCTATTACCACTTCGCTTTGAAGCAAAACAGTCATATTTTCGTCGACATACTGCCGGTATTTGTAAATATCTGAAACGGAAGGACGGCTGAGATTGCCGCGGTCTGTGCGGATCACCCTGGCGCCAATCGTCTCATAATAACTGTTGAAAACAAAGTTATACTGAGGATCAAAAACCTGATATCCTGGAAGGTTTGGCTCCAGAATAAAGGTTTCAAAAAACCATGTGGTATGTCCAAGATGCCATTTCGGCGGGCTGACATCAATGATGGGCTGAACGACATAATCCTCAATTTCCAAAGGCTCACAAATTTTCACAGAATGGTTCCGGATCTGCGTATATTTCTCCAGCCAATTAATCTGCACGTTGGATTTCTCGATGATGGTATTTGTTTTCATTTTGAATTGATTTAAAATTATGAAACCTGCCAAACAGAATCTGTAAACCAGCTTTTGGAATCCCGAATCTCACTGATAATTGTGAATCGCGAGTCCTCTGCCATTTCACTGATATCGGACTGCGAAAATTTCTGAGAAACTTCCATATCTATGAATTCGTTTTCATCAAATTTAATGATTATGTTTCCAACTTTGACTTCCTGATTTGCCAGACTGATTAAAAAACTCCTGCAAGCGCCTGAAACGGGGTCATAGGTCTGATAATGCTGAAATTGGTCAAGGTCAAAATCAGCATTGAGTTCAAGATTGATTCTGGACAAAAGATTGAGGTTGAAAGCCGCAGTGATGCCTGCAGAATCATTGTAAGCGCGGAGAATGGTGTGTGGATTTTTCTTGAGGTCAAAACCAATCAGGAAAAGATCTCCCGCAGTGAGTCTGTTTTTCACTTCCCTGCAAAATTCATACGCTTCATTGATGTCCATATTTCCGATATTTCCGCCTAGGAAAAGGACGACTTTTCTTCTGTCCGAAATCGTAGTGGCTTTGTTGAGCATCTCAAAATAATCGCCTTCCAGCGGAATTATTTCCAGTTGAGGAAGTTCTTGGCTAAGTTTATCGTCTAAAATTCTAAGGATATTGCCGGAAATATCGATGGGCATATAGGTGAAATCGATTTGTTTCTTAACAAGATAGTCCAGCAGAAAAGTGGATTTCATGGCGTCACCCGAACCCAGTTCTATGAGATCAAACGGCGTCTGATCCCGAATCATGGATTCTGCGAGTTCTGCGGTTTTATTTTTAAAAATATCAAGTTCACAATTGGTAAGATAATATTCCGGCATTGCCATAATCTGTTGGAAAAGCCTGTCGCCGCTTTTATCGTAGAAATATTTTGAAGACAGTTTTTTAGGATTACTTTGTAAACCTTTCAGGACGTCGGATCTAAAATTATCGGATTGATAATCTGCTGCCCGAAGAGTTGGATCTAGCTCTAACTTCATATCTGTTTTGGTCTGTTTGCTCTCCAACTGCAACTATCTTGCCGTCAGCAGCAGACTAAAATGAATGTCTTAAAAATAGCGAAATTTAAGCCTGTCTGTTTTCTTATTTTTGATTTAATGTAAAAGAAAATTCACTGCCTGCACCATATTCGCTTTCAACGGAAATAGCGCCGCCCTGCGCTTCTGCAAATTGTTTGCTGATAGTGAGCCCAAGGCCTGTGCCTCCTTTTCTGGAGCCTGGAATCCTGAAATACCTGTCAAAAATTCTGCTGATATATTTCTCCTCTATACCGACTCCCGAATCTGCAACTGCAAATTTGACCTTATTATTTTCTTTTGTAATATTGATATTAATAATTGAGTTTTCATACGAATACCGGACTGCATTTGAAATGAGATTGTTGAGAATCCATGCTGTCTTTTCACTGTCTGCCCAGACTGATTCGGCGCCGGATTCTACTTTTTTTCTGAAATTTATATTTTTCTGATCTGCGGCGGCCTTATTGGCATTCAATGCGTAATCCAGAATGGTATGAACGTCAGAATTTTGCAGATTTAGCTGGAGGGAACCGCTCTCTACCTGCGTGATATTAAGCAACTCTCCGGTAATTTTCAGTAGCCTGTCAGAATCTTCCTTAATTCCTTTTACCAGATTTTTCTGCTCATCATTCAGGTTTCCAATTTTATTATTTTCAAGAAGCTGCAGTCCCATCTGGATGGAAGAAATCGGTGTTTTGAACTCGTGCGATACGGTCCCCAGGAAATGAGTTTTAGCAAGATCAAGCTCTTTAAAAGGTGTGATATTTCTTAACATAATAACCTGACCAATAAATCGGTGCTCTTTTTCCCCCGTCGGGATAACGTTGATATCGACAATTTCTTTTTCAAAATAGCTTTCTTTACCGTCAGCATAAATTTTCATTATATCAGAGACTTTACTATTCTCATCAATGATTTCTTTGATAATATCGCGGATCAGATCATTGTGAACGGCCACATCCTGAATAAGTTCACCCACAAATTTTTCTTTTTGAAGGCCAGTTATTTTTAGAGCTTCATCGTTCACAAAAAGAACTTTTCTGTTCTCATCAATCCCAATCACCGGATCGTGCATATTATCGATCAGCGTTTCTATCCGCCGCTTTCCGCGGATGATTTTTTCGAGTTTACTTTCCGAATATTCCTGTAGCTTTTCCGCCATCACATTGAAGGAGTTTGCCAACTGTCCAAACTCGCTATTACTTTGAAAATGAACTCTTTCCTTGTAATTTTCATTCGCAATCTGCCGGATACTGGTCGTGAGAATCTGGATCGGATTTGCAATATTGGAGGGCAGATTCACCATCAGGATAAATGCGATGATGAAGCACAGCATCCCGGCTGCAGAGATAATGGCAATCGCACTCTTTGCAGTCTCATCAGCAATGCTGCTTTTATGTTCTATGGCCACCATATTAAGCTGCATCAGTTCTGCAATATCTTTCCTTATTGATGACAGCAATCCAGCATTATCAGGCTGTTTTTTCAAAAATTTAAAATGAACTGCTATATTTTCTGTCGCTTCTTTCTCGCCCGGCTCGGTCACATTTCGCTTCTGTTTTTCCAGATGTTTTTCAAAAACGTTGTAGGCCAGCGGATCAGAATTAATCTCTTCCAGCGCCAGCAGCATGTTTCTGGAATACTGCAGCGTATTGTAGTTGGCGGCCAATATATTGTTGGTGTCCTTCTTCAGCTGATTGATATACCAGCCACTCAGCGCAGAAAGTATGATGATCATTAGAAAAAGCAGGCCTACACCGGCGTTTAATTTGGTTTTTATTTTCATTTTATATGTTAACTCAGTATCACCAAGTCGATATTTTCCTTAGACAGTTTGTTTAGAAGAGAATTGAAAGTATCCGTAGCTACAATGACTTTCCAGAGGTTGATATGCGGTTTTCCGATGCAGACGGTTGTAATCTTGCGGCTCTCGCACTGCTCCATTATTGCTCTCGTTACGTTTCTACTTTCTACTTTGATAATCTCTGCGCCCAATTCTGTGGCTAATTTAAAGTTATTGATGAGATAACGCTGCTTATCCAATGCAATTTTATCGGAACTTTCTTTCGGGATCTGCACATACAGAAGATACCATTTGCTATTATAATAGTTGGCCAGCCTGGCTGCTTTTCTAATGACTTTCTTAGCAGTCTTCTCATTGGAACTGATGCAGGCCAGAAATTTTTCTTTCCGGACGTTTTTGATCGTTGCAACCTCTGTTTCCACTTTCCGCTGGACCTGCGAAGCCACTTCTTTGAGAGCCAGTTCTCTGAGCTGCAGAATGTTATCATTCTTAAAAAAATTACTCAGCGCTGCATTGATTTTAGAAACATCATAAATCTTTCCGGCTTTCAGCCTGTCAATCAGTTCCTCCGCGGTCAGATCTATGTTGACGACCTCATCGGCCTGAGCCAGAACACTGTCCGGAATCCTCTCCCTGACTTCGATAGCCGTGATATTTTTAACATCTTCATTCAGACTTTCAATATGCTGAATATTGACTGCACTGATGACATTGATGCCGGACTCCAGTATTTCCATCACATCCTGCCAGCGTTTTTCATTTTTGCTGCCTTCGATGTTGGTGTGCGCCAGCTCATCTACAATTACGACTTCAGGACGCAGGTTGATAACCGCCTGTACATCCAGCTCTTCCAGCTCTTTGCCTCTGTAAAAGAGTTTCCTTCTGGGAATAATCGGCAATCCCTGAAGCAATGCGTGTGTTTCCTTCCTTTTGTGGGTTTCTATATAGCCTATTTTCACATCAATTCCGCTGGTAAGGAGAGAATGCGCTTCCTGCAGCATCCTGTAAGTTTTCCCGACGCCGGCACTCATACCGATATAAATTTTGAATTTGCCGCGCCTGGATTTTTTGATTAGATCAAGGAAATCCTGTGCTGATTTTTTTTCATCCATAACAGAGTATTGAATCAAATTTACTAAATCCCTTGTCAAAATTAACAAGGGATTGAATGACATAAAAATTGCTAAAAACTAACAGCAAGTGAAGTGACCGCCGAAAAGTTATTCTTCTCAGATGCATCGTTCCGGTTGATAAAAACAGCATCTTTTGCCGCCAGATTTTTCAACTCCGTGCGCCAGACCAGATTGGGAAGAATCCAGTAATCAGCATTGACAGAAAAGCCCAACGTTCTGAACCCATTTTCTGTTCCTGTAGCAATAATAACTCCCTTTTCATCATTATAATATTCTCCTCTGGCTGCTAAACTCATCTTTTCTGTAACTGCATATTTTGCAATGATCACCGGAGAATACCAAATATTGTATTGCTTGCTGCTTTTCATTTTCTGTTCTGCACCGATATCAAATCCGGTGGTCAAAGCCAACTTATCATTGAGCTGAAAAATTCCGTACAGATTATGAAAATAGCGCATCTGCCGGATGCTGTCCGGCTTATCATTTCCGACCAAAGAGCTGCTGTTCAGGGTAATTTTTTCATTAGGCTTGAATGTCAGCTGATGTCCGAACGCGATGGTAGAGTTCCCGTCTGCTCTCTGGATTCTCTGCCAGCCATTGAGAAGCAGTCCGCTGACGAACCATTTCCCGCTATCACTGGTGTAGGAGATTTTGGCGCCGCTCTCGAAGTAGGGCGAATTTTCTGCCTGCATACTTCTGGTAAGTGCCCAGCAGTCTTTGCTCACTGCACTTTCAAAACCGAGGTGCGACGGTAAAACACCCGCATCAATCCAAAGATTTTTTGTCCTGGAAATCTTAACACCAACATTGGCCTCGTAAATATTTTTCAGAACGCCTGATTCTGCCGCATAGTTGGCATTCATATAAGTTCCGGTTGCCAAAGCCAGGTTAGCCCGCATATTTTCGGTTTCGTAGTTAGCCTTTACAAATCCGAGGTTGAGGTTTACTTCATTGTTTCGGTTGTGGCTGTAAACAAAACCAGGCCTTAGATTATTTTTGGGATTGCTGAAATCAAACTGATAATAAACCTCAGCATAAGCGGTTATTTTTATAGGTTTAACATTTTCTTCCTGTGCCGCAAAAATTCCGGAAATGCCTGACAGAAGAAGGGTCAGCAGTTTTATATTTTTCATTTTATTAATTTTATTTCAGATTGCTGAGCGCAATATTGAGTTTGAGAACGTTGATTTTTTCTGTTCCGAACAAGCCCAAAAGAGGTTTTTCGGTGTATTCTGTGATCAGTTTACGGATTTGCTGTTCATCATTATTTCGGATTTTAGCAATCCTTTTTACCTGCACTTCTGCAGCTTCTACAGATATATTGGGATCCAGTCCGCTACCACTTGCCGTCACGAGATCAGAAGGAATTTCGGATTTGGCAATTCCCGGATTATGCTTTATGAAATTATCAATTCTGTCCTGAACAGTTTTCAGATAATCAGGGTTGGACGGTCCTTTGTTGCTTCCTCCCGCTCCCGCTGCATTATAATCTACCGCAGACGGCCGCGACCAGAAATAGTTGTCTGCCGTAAAGTTCTGTCCAATATTGGCATAGTACTGTTTTTGGTTTGATGAAATGATTTCTCCTTTCCCATTATTAGGGGCCAACTGGGCGATTCCAAGAATAATTAAGGTGTAAAATCCTGAGAAAAAAAGCAGGCAAACCGCTGTAAGTCTGATTGCTGGTAATATATTCTGTTTCATTTTTTTTTAACTTTTTTAAATAAATAGTGATACAATAAGATCTATGATTTTGATCCCTATAAATGGAATTAAAACGCCTCCCAGACCGTAGATCAGCAGATTTCTCCTGAGCAGTGCACTTGCGCCGATCGGCTTGTACGCCACACCTTTCAATGCCAACGGAATGAGCATCGGAATAATAATGGCGTTGAAGATCACGGCAGAAAGAATGGCGCTTTCCGGGGAATGGAGATTCATAATATTAAGACCTTGCAAGGCCGGAATCGAGGCAATAAAAAGTGCCGGAACGATTGCAAAATATTTCGCAACATCATTGGCAATACTGAAGGTGGTCAGAGTGCCTCTGGTCATCAGCAGCTGCTTTCCGATTTCCACAATTTCGATGAGTTTCGTCGGATCATTGTCGAGATCAACCATATTTCCTGCTTCTTTGGCAGCCTGCGTTCCGCTGTTCATTGCAACGCCCACATCAGCCTGTGCAAGCGCCGGCGCATCATTGGTTCCGTCACCCATCATAGCTACCAATCTGCCTTCTGACTGTTCTTTTTTGATATAGTTCATCTTGTCTTCCGGCTTGGCTTCTGCGATAAAATCGTCTACACCGGCTTTTTCCGCAATATATTTTGCAGTCAGCGGATTATCTCCCGTAACCATCACGGTTTTGATACCCATTTTTCTCAAGCGTTCAAACCTCTCCTGAATACCTGGTTTAATGATATCCTGCAATTCTACAACACCCAGAATCCTGTCGTTTTCCGAGACTACCAGAGGCGTACCGCCGTTGCTGGAAATTGTGGTCACTGCGGCCTGTGTTTCTGCCGGAAATGAATTCCCAGCTTTTTCGACCATGGTTCTTATGGAGTCTGCGGCACCTTTCCGGATTTTGAAACCCTCGTAATCGACGCCGGAACTTCTTGTTTCTGCTGTGAATGTGATAAATTCAGGATTGTTTATTTCGTAACTTAAAGGATTTACGGCAGCTAATTCTATAATTGATTTTCCTTCCGGTGTCTCGTCTGCCATAGAACTCAGGACGACAGCTTTGATAAAGTGATTTTCATCCACACCATCTGCGATATGAAAGTGCGTAGCTTTTCTGTTACCAATTGTTATGGTTCCGGTTTTATCGAGCAAAAGAACATCAATATCGCCTGCAGTTTCTACTGCTTTGCCGCTTTTTGTGATCACATTGGCGCGCAACGCTCTATCCATTCCGGCAATACCGATGGCTGACAAAAGTCCGCCAATTGTGGTTGGAATAAGGCAGACAAACAGCGAAATAAAAGCAGCAATTGTGATTGGCGTTTTTGCAAAGTCGCCAAACGGCTTTAGCGTTACTGTAACGATGATGAAAACCAGTGTAAAACCAGCCAAAAGAATCGTTAAAGCTATTTCGTTTGGCGTTTTCTGACGGGATGCGCCTTCTACAAGTGCGATCATCTTATCAAGAAAACTCTCTCCGGGTTCTGTTGTTACTTTCACTTTTATTTGATCGGAAAGTACTTTTGTTCCGCCGGTCACACTGCTTTTGTCACCACCGGATTCGCGGATCACGGGCGCACTTTCTCCTGTAATGGCACTTTCGTCTATTGTCGCGAGGCCTTCTATAATCTCGCCATCGGTAGGAATAATGTCGCCGGGTTCGCAAAGAAAAATATCACCTTTTTTCAGTTGGGAAGAAGATACAATGCTGATCTCCTTACCGGAAATCAATTTTGCAGGCGTTTCCTCTCTCGTTTTCCGTAGGGAATCTGCCTGTGCTTTTCCTCTGGCTTCTGCGATGGCTTCTGCGAAGTTGGCAAACAGCAATGTTATTAATAAAACAAGTGTAACGATCAGATTATAGACCAGACTTCCCTGGCTTTGCTCTCCTGCGATGATCCAGACACAAACGCCTGCCATTACCAAAGTTCCCAGCCACACCATAAACATGACCGGATTTCGGATCATTTTTGCCGGGTGCAGTTTTATAAAGGACTGTTTTAAAGCTTCAGAGATCAATTCCGGCTGGAGTAATTTATTATTTTTATTTTCTTTCATTTTGATAATTATTTAAGAGAAAAATGTTCTGCGATAGGTCCCAGTGCCAAAGCCGGGAAAAATGAGAGTGCAGCTACAAGTGCGATCACAGCAAAGATCATTAAGCCAAAAGTGGCCGTATCGGTTTTCAGAGTTCCTGCACTTTCGGGAATGTATTTTTTAGCAGCAAGGCTTCCTGCAATAGCCACAGGACCTATGATGGGAAGATATCTCGCCATCAGCATTACGATGCCGCAGGCAATATTCCAGAAAGGTGTGTTGTCTCCAAGGCCTTCAAAACCACTTCCGTTGTTGGCACTGGATGATGTGAACTCATAAAGCATCTCGCTGAAGCCGTGGTAGCCGGGATTGTTGAGCCAGCCTGCAAAGGCCTCGGGATTGCATGTGTAGATGTAGGATGCTATTGCAGTGCCTGCGAGAATCAGAAACGGATGAAGCAATGCAATGATCATCGCAATTTTCATTTCTTTAGCTTCTATTTTTTTACCCAGAAATTCAGGCGTTCTGCCTACCATCAATCCGCTGATGAAAACGGCAAGAATAATAAAAATATAAAAATTGAGAAATCCCACGCCAACGCCGCCATAGAAGCAGTTCACCATCATTCCCAAAAGCTGATTCATCCCGCTGAGCGGCATAAAACTGTCATGCATAGAATTGACACTACCTGTTGAAATAACCGTTGTGGCAATACTCCAATAGGCGGATGCAGCGGCGCCAAATCTCACTTCTTTGCCTTCCATATTTCCCATCGTCTGAGAAATTCCCATATTGGAAACGGCCGGATTACCATTGACCTCGGAGATGACAGTAGGAATTGTGAGCAGGAGAAAGCCAATGGTCATCACGCCAAAAACGGTCCATGCCAGCTTTCTTCTTTTGATGATGAATCCCATTGCAAAAATCATGGCCAGCGGAATTAGCATCTGCGTTACGATCTCTACTGTATTGGTAAAATAACTGGGATTTTCTAAAGGATGTGCGGAGTTGGGACCGAAAAATCCGCCACCGTTTGTCCCCAAATGCTTGATGGCCAAAAATGCTGCGACAGGCCCACGGCTGACTTCTACTTTGTCGCCCTGAAAAGTGGTCATTGCATCTTTGCCCTCAAATGTCATCGGTGTTCCGCTGAAAGCTAATAAGGACGCTACAATGATAGCGATGGGTAACAAAATCCGGACACAGCTTCTCACAAAGAAAAAGTAAAAATTCCCCAGTTTATCTGTTGTTCTTTCCTTCATAGCAAAGAAAACTACACCTGCGATGGCCATTCCACAACCTGCGCTGATAAACTGCCAGAGCATCAAGGTCAGCTGTCCGAGGTATGACATTCCTGTTTCTCCGGAATAATGCTGCAGATTGGTATTGGTGACAAAACTAACTGCTGTGTTGAACGCCAGATCACCGCTCATAGACGGATTATTGTCCGGATTGAGTGGCAGCCAGCTCATATTGGTGAGAACCAGCATTGCGGCTATAAACCAGACCAGATTGATGGTCAGTAGTGCTATCAGATGGTGTTTCCAGGTCATTTCCCGTTCCGGATTGATGCCGCTCAGTTTGTAGAAGAGTTGATCTATTGGATCAAAAATCCTGTCCATCCAGGTTTTTTCATTACTGAAAATCTTTCCGATGTATCGTCCTAACGGTATTGCAAGAGCTACGGCCAGCGCAAACATCATTACAATGCCTAAAATTTCTGTATTCATTTTTTAAAATTGATATTGATGGGATTAAAATTTCTCCGGATTTACCAGGACGTAGCACATATAGGCAAACACGGCGATGGCGATGATAAATAATACAGTCATAACTTTTCAAAGTATTTTACGGTGAGCAGGAAAAGCAGGTAAAATCCCGCTCCTGTGGTCATTAATAATAGTGTCATTTTCTATAGTTTTTTAGATGGATTGAATTATGGCAGCAAAAACGAAGACGCCAAGAATGACGCTGACATTGATTACCAGAATCTGAATATTGTGTCTGGTACTGGATCTTTCCCAATGTTGCCAGCTGTTGTATTTTTTCATTTCCTTATTTTTAATTTTTATAATCCTGATTTGTAAACCTGACGCAGATAGGCACGCTGCAGGCCGGTGGGAATTTTTTCAAAAATCAAATTTTTGTAGGCATTTTCGCAGTTGAAAGTGAGTCTGTCCAGAGAATAAATGAAGATTGATTCTACAGCATTTTTGAGCGTCTGATCACCTTTCCTGTAGATTTCGTTCATCTTATTAAGACAATTCACGAGAACTTTGTTTTCCTTCCTGCCAATCATCTTTTGGATCTGCTTTGTAAAAACATTGATGACCATAAAGGCATTATTGGTTCTGTAGGTTTCTTTGAAATCTTCTGCTGCTTCCGGAGCCACCTTGATCATCTCCTGCATTGCTTCTGTGTGATTCATTTTATTAATTATTTTGAATCTGTAATGCCAACAAATATTCCTTTAGAAGCGCAATTGTTGTAACAAGCAATAGATCATCAGTTTAACAAATCGCCAAACTTCAAAACACAAAAAAAAGCCTATCAAAATGATAGGCTTTTTCTCAATATGATAACAATTGAATTATATTTTATACTCGTCGATTTTGCGGTACAGTGTTGCGATTCCTATTTCCAGCAGTCTGGCAGCCTCAGCTTTGTTGCCGCTGGTGTAATTAAGTGTTTTAAGAATATGAATTTTTTCTGCGCTTGCCAATGAGAAAGCGGAAAGCGATTTGCTGTCAGAACTGTCTGCCGTCCGAATCTGAAAGTCGGAAGGCAGCGATCCGGGATCCAACTCGGAACCCTCGGTCAGAATTACACTTCTCTCTATGATATTGCGCAATTCTCTGATGTTGCCTTTCCACGGATGCTGTCTCAGTGTTTCCAGATATTCCTTGCTGATTGCCGGTATTTTCTTCCCGGTTTTTGCAGAAATAGTTTTAAGAAAATACTCTGATAATTCGGCGATATCAGCAGTTCTTTCCCGCAGTGATGGCAGCGAAATATTAAAAATATTGATTCTGTAGTAAAGATCTTCGCGGAAGTTACCGGCTGCTATTTCCTTTTCCAGATCTCTGTTGGTAGCAGCTATAATTCTCACATTGACTTTTGTTGCTTTGTTGTCTCCTACTTTCAGAAATTCACCTGACTCCAGGACTCTTAAAAGTTTCGCCTGCAGATCCAGCGGCATTTCTCCGATCTCATCCAGAAAGACAGTGCCGTTATTGGCTTCTTCGAAAATCCCTTTTGCATCTTTGACCGCGCCTGTAAAAGCGCCGGCTTTGTGGCCGAACAATTCGTTTTCCAACAGTTCTTTGCTGAAAGCCGAGCAGTTGACAGCTATAAAATTCTGCTTGCTTCGGTTGCCCGCATTGTGGATCGATTGCGCGAAGACTTCCTTGCCGGTTCCCGTTTCACCGGTGAGAAGTACGGTGGCATCTGTGACAGCTACTTTTTTTGCAGCATCAATGGCAGATCTGATCACTTTTGATTTTCCGATGATCGTATCAAACGAATAACGTTTACCAAGCTGTTTTTCAAGTTGGAGCAGCCGTTTGTTGAGACCGGCTTTCTCAAGTGCTCTGTAGACAAGCGGAATGATTTTATTATTATCGTCACCTTTCGTAATATAGTCGAATGCGCCGTTTTTGATAGCCTGAACGCCGTCTTCGATATTGCCGTAGGCCGTCAAAAGGATGATTTCCAATGACGGATATTTGTCCTTGATGATCTTGGAAAACTCTACGCCGCTCCCGTCCGGCAGCTTCACATCGCAGATCACGACATCGATATCGGACATCTCCAGTCTTTTTTTTCCGTTTCGAAGATCAGACGCCTGGATGACATCAAAACCTTCCAAACTGATAATCCTTGACAGAAGTGTTCTGATCTTCTCTTCGTCGTCTATAATAAGTATTTTGCCCACTTTTTTTGAACCTTAAGAAAGCAAAGTTAATATTATTCTACATTTCTGATCAATTAATTTTGATTTAAGAACGGCGGGAAAGTACTTTGAAATCTAGATAATTGGCGCTGTTGTTCAATATTGTTTTTGTTGAAGTACGACTCATTCCAATTAAATTTTTATTTAATAAGATCTCTCATTATTCAGCATTGATTTTTCTAAGTTCATTAAGCTTAAGATAACCTCGGAACTCTTTACCATTGGGATCTACATAATAAACATTAGCCCAGTTTCCCGGCGTGATGCTGTCTATATTCAGCGTCACTTTATTGCCTTTTATCAGGTAGGTTTTTTGTCGGGAACCTGCATCAGGTTTTTTATAAAAATATGACTTCGGTGCAGCAACCAGGTAATCTCCGGAGGTTGCATCGGTAATTTTGGTATAAACACCATTGAAATCCTCTGTAAGATGGTCTGTAGCGCATTGATCAAAGTTTACCTGAATTCTGCCATTTTGCAATATCAAAGTCACCTTGCAGTCCGGGTCGTTTTCCTGACTTTTCAAAATGTAGCGGTTGTCGCTGGAGCTGGATTTACCAGAGTACGAACCTGTCTGGCCACTTTTTGTGTTCCACCAGGCGAAAATATCGGCAGATGTCTCATTCCCTTTTTTAGTGAAAGAAATGTAGCAGTAAGAGCCGTTTTTATGCTTGAGTTCATAAGTCCCGCTTTGCGAAAATGCGCAGAAGCTCATCAATCCAAAAATAAAGAAACAAACTTTTTCGGTGAAAAATGCCATAAGTATTGGATTTGTTGATTGTTTACTTTTCGAAATATTTATAATCTACTCTGAAGAGTTCATCAGTGCCCGATTTCATAATGGTAGATTTCAGAAATCCGTCACTGTCGTAGGTGTTCTGGGCAGTGTAAACAACGGAAGTCCCATTATTCGAAACTGTGATAGAAGTGATGGCAGAAGAACTCAAAAAATAATATCGGAAATTAGCGAAAATTGTGACCGGGAAAATGCTATCATCCGAGAGGCTGTTCAAAGCTCCTTTTTTGCTAATATCATACGTGAATTTCTCACTGTTATCCACTGTATTGCTGACAAACGACACATCTCTTCCCACAAGTCCGAATGATGTATAGTCGCCAATCTGATAACTGTTCTGCTGAGCATTGAAAATCACAGGATACGACTGCGTATAATGATCAAGGCCAGACAATATGCCGTTTGTGTATCTCAGTGTGTAAGGATCTACGCCGGTTCCCTCTTTCACCTTTGCAACTCTGCCATTTTCATAGACAAAACTGATGGTCGAATATTGGTCTGCATAGCCTGTAATCTGCATCTGATCGTTATAAATGATCTTGACATTATCACTTTCCCCGTCCTTTGTAAATACATAAGAGTCCGGATACTTTTTTATGGTAGTTTCTGTTTCGGTGCCGTCATCATTGGAACAGCTTAAAAACAACAGGGCGGAAAATCCCAGAATCCATATATTTTTTAACATAAGTTTTTTTTTTATTAATTATTTATTCGAGTAAGTCTTGACTGTTGCTAGAAAAGATTTCTGGATATAATCTTTTTCTGACAACTTAAAAATATCCGGTATCAAGATGATCCGGACATTTCATGCTCTGGTGTTTATTAAATTTTAAGATCAATCTCAAAATTAGATTTATGATGGCTTGTATTCGCCCTCTTCTTCTTTGTGCCAGAAAGTGACGCGCTTGGCCGTTACTTTCAAAAGACAGATTCCTTTCGTTTCTATCCCTTCCGGAAACCACTGCTGGAGGCTCTCTATCCATTTTTCTTTTAAGATTTCTTTATCCGTAATCACTGTTGCGTTTCCATAGCATTCTATAAATAGCATATCTTCACCCTGATAAACGAGGCTCACTTTATGATCGTTTTTGATCTGCTGCACCTTGTTGCTGTCTTCGTAGGTAAAAAACCAGGAATCGCCGTCATAGTCAACTTTACCATTGTTGCTCATTGGTCTGGAGTGAGAAACCTGCCTGCCGTCTTGCGTGGTCATCATACAGAAATCCAGGTCTTTCATTTTTTCTGCAATTGTCTTTAGGGATGCTTTTTTCATTTTGAATGGTTTGTTTTTGAATGGTGCAATTAAATAATGGTATACTAAGTTCCTAACCAAAACCTGTACCGCTAAATCAAGAGTGGCGAAGTATTCCGGAAATAAATCAGCTGATGTAATTAGATTTTTTTTGATCAATCCTTTTCAGATTCGCTGATGGTATACGATTGGCTATGTAGGATTAAAATAAACTATGAAGAAAAAATGGGTTGGCTTTCTAATAGGAACTGCGGCAGCGGGCGTTGCTGCAGTATATATTTTTGGCTACCAGTACATTTTCAAAGCCATCGCTGTCAATCTGAAAAAAGGTGCCCTATCGCCTTCAATAGATGATGTAGCAAAATTCCCATCGCTGCCTATACCCAATTCTAAGGCCATTCACTGGATAAAAGATGAACATTATAACAAGATACAACTGCCGGAACAAATCCTGGAAAATCTTAAAAAAACAAGATGTTCATCACTGCTTGTCGTCCGGAATAATCAACTGCTGCACGAGCAATACTGGAAAGACCACCGCTCCGAATCTTTGATGAATTCTTTCTCGATGGCCAAAGGAATTTTATCTATTTTGGTTGGATTTGCAATCGCTGATGGCTATCTGGAATCTGAAGATCAACTAATATCTACCATATTTCCCGATTATGCAAAGAGCCCGTTTGGACAGTTTCTTACGTTTCGGCATCTGATGACGATGCAGGCCGGACTGGATTGGGAGGAAGAATACAGGCATCCGTTCGCAGAAAATTCTAAACAGTATTTTGTTGATGATCTTGCCGCGCAGGCTTTCAGTATTGATTTTAAAGAAATGCCGGGACAGAAATATGAGTACCAGAGCGTCTCGGCACAATTACTGGGACTGGCCTTGCGAGAGGCAATTGGCAGTAGTCTGGCGTCCTACCTTTCAGAAAAACTATGGCAGCCATTGGGGATGGAACAGCCTGCAAAATGGAGCACCGATGAAAAAGGCGTAGAAAAAGCATTCTGCTGTATTCACGCCACTGCAAGAGATTTTGCCAGGATTGGGCAACTGATGATGCAGCAAGGTGAATGGAACGGGAAACAGCTTCTGAGTAAGGATTTTTGCCGAAAACTTCTGACACCAACCAGAGAAAACAGCGCCTTCTGTCTCAATATCTGGGCTGATGATGATAATGAAATCAAGTACCGTTTTTTTTATGGTTTTCTGGGTCAGTTTATTGTAATGATT
>Ga0308164_10001495_pt1 | contig 27053 bp, 21 predicted proteins | sample PhyTR2_FD_201031 | JGI IMG/M metagenome (GOLD analysis project Ga0308164, IMG submission 201031) | Phyllosphere microbial communities from UC Gill Tract Community Farm, Albany, California, United States - DLSLT.R2 | ecosystem: Host-associated > Plants > Phyllosphere > Unclassified | place: USA... | reverse complement strand
ATGGTCTTTACGGGGAACGCTAACCCCGATCTGGCTCGGCGTGTCGTACGTCAGCTGCATATCCCTCTCGGTGACGTCTCTGTCGGAAAATTTTCCGACGGCGAAATCAGCACTGAGATCAATGAAAACGTCCGCGGTAAAGACGTCTTCATTATTCAGCCGACTTGCGCGCCAACCAACGATAACCTGATGGAACTGGTAGTGATGGCTGATGCCTTCCGCCGCTCCTCGGCTTCCCGAATCACCGCTGTGATCCCGTACTTCGGTTACGCTCGTCAGGACCGCCGTCCGCGCTCTGCCCGTGTGGCAATAAGCGCCAAGGTCGTTGCCGACATGCTGACTGTGGTCGGTATCGACCGTGTTCTCACGGTCGACTTGCACGCGGATCAGATTCAGGGCTTCTTCGATATTCCCGTCGACAACATCTACGGCTCGCCCGTACTGGTCGACGACATCGAAGATCAACGCTTCGAGAACCTGATGATCGTGTCCCCGGACATTGGCGGCGTCGTGCGTGCACGTGCCGTGGCCAAGTCCCTGGGTGTCGACCTCGGGATCATCGACAAGCGCCGTGAGAAAGCCAATCACTCCGAAGTGATGCATATCATCGGCGACGTCGAAGGGCGTACCTGCATTCTGGTCGACGACATGGTCGACACCGCCGGCACCCTGTGCCACGCGGCCAAGGCCCTGAAAGAGCATGGCGCAGCCAAGGTGTTCGCCTATTGCACGCACCCGGTACTGTCGGGCCGCGCAATAGAGAACATCGAAAATTCGGTGCTCGACGAGCTGGTGGTGACCAACACCATCCCGCTGTCCGCCGCCGCACAGGCCTGTTCGCGTATCCGCCAACTGGATATCGGCCCGGTTGTCGCTGAAGCGGTACGCCGCATCAGCAATGAAGAATCGATCAGCGCGATGTTCCGCTGAGGGCCGTGCCCTCTTCGACCTCGAACTGACGTAAAGCGCCCCGCCCAGACGATTCCCGTCCGGGCGGGGCTTTTTTGCCCATATCGCCTTTAGCGCCGGTCGCAAGCGCAGGGCGAATGTGGTTATTTTGGAGATTCACATGAACGATTTTACCCTGAATGCAGAAGCGCGTTCCGACCTGGGGAAAGGTGCGAGCCGCCGCCTGCGTCGCCTCGCCGCCCTGGTTCCAGCAGTGGTCTACGGTGGCGACAAAGCCCCTGAGTCCATCAGCATGCTGGCCAAGGAAGTAGCAAAACTGCTCGAAAACGAAGCGGCCTACAGCCACATCATCGAGCTGAACGTTGGTGGCAAGAAGCAGAACGTCGTGATCAAGGCCCTGCAACGTCACCCAGCCAAAGGCCACGTGCTGCACGCTGACTTCGTCCGCGTCGTTGCCGGCCAGAAGCTGACCGCCGTTGTCCCACTGCACTTCCTGAACCAGGAAGCAGCGGTCAAGAAAGGCGGCGAGATCTCGCACACCGAGACCGAGCTGGAAGTTACCTGCCTTCCGAAAGACCTGCCTGAGTTCATCGAAGTCGACATGGCTGCCGCTGAAATCGGCACCATCGTTCACCTGTCGGACCTCAAAGCTCCTAAAGGCGTCGAGTTCGTAGCCCTGGCACACGGCAAGGACCTGGCTGTTGCCAACGTCCACGCTCCGCGTATCGTTGCTGACGAAACCCCGGAAGAAGGCGCTGCCGAGTAATTCATTACTCCGCACGTCGGAGTTGGGCCGGTAACATCGCGAGGAAAATATCCCGCGAACGAACGGGCGAAATAGCGCAGGTTACGTTGTAAAATGCGCCTTTTCGTCCATGTGCGACTTTCGTGATGTTATCGACCCCTCCAAAGGAAAAGCCCCTGTCGTGACTGCCATACAACTGATCGTTGGCCTGGGAAACCCCGGCCCCGAATACGAACAGACCCGGCATAACGCAGGGGCTTTTTTCGTTGAGCGTATCGCCCAGAAGTACAATGTGCAGCTGGTGCCCGATCGCAAGTATTTCGGCCTGGTGGCGCGTATCAGCCATCAGGGCAAAGATGTTCGTCTGCTCATCCCCACCACCTACATGAACCGCAGCGGCCAGGCCGTGGCGGCACTCGCAGGTTTTTTCCGGATCCCTCCCGAGGCGATCCTGGTGGCCCACGACGAACTCGACCTGCCGCCCGGCGTCGCCAAGCTCAAGGTGGGCGGCGGCCATGGCGGCCACAACGGCCTGCGTGACATCATCGCGCAGCTCGGCAACAACAACGGCTTTCATCGCCTGCGGCTTGGCATCGGCCACCCGGGCACAGCCAGTCAGGTGTCCAACTTCGTGCTGGGCCGCGCACCGCGCGCCGAGCAGGAGCTACTGGACACCAGTATCGATTTTGCCCTCGGCGTGCTGCCGGACATCTTCGCCGGCGAGTGGAATCGCGCGATGAAAACCCTGCACAGCCAAAAGGCCTGACTCTTCGAAGAGGGAAGCACCCATGGGATTCAACTGCGGCATCGTCGGCCTGCCCAACGTCGGCAAGTCCACCCTGTTCAACGCCCTGACCAAATCCGGTATCGCGGCGGAGAACTTCCCCTTCTGCACCATCGAGCCGAACAGCGGCATCGTGCCGATGCCGGATGCGCGCCTGGACGCCCTGGCGGCCATCGTCAAGCCCAAGCGCATCCTGCCGACCACCATGGAGTTCGTCGACATCGCCGGCCTGGTGGCGGGCGCGTCCAAAGGTGAAGGCCTGGGCAACAAGTTCCTCGCCAACATCCGCGAGACTGACGCCATCGCCCACGTGGTGCGCTGCTTCGAAGACGAAAACGTGATTCACGTTTCCAACAGCGTCGACCCCAAGCGCGACATCGAGATCATCGACCTCGAGCTGATCTTCGCCGACCTCGACAGCTGCGAGAAGCAACTGCAGAAGGTTGCCCGCAACGCCAAGGGTGGCGACAAGGACGCTGTGCAGCAGAAAGGCCTGCTGGAGCAGCTGATCGCTCACTTCACCGAAGGCAAGCCCGCGCGCAGCCTGATGAAGAACATGAGCACCGACGAGAAAGCCGTTATCCGCGGCTTCCACCTCCTGACCACCAAGCCGGTGATGTACATCGCCAACGTCGCCGAAGACGGCTTCGACAACAACCCGCTGCTGGACGTGGTGCGGGCCATTGCCGAAGAAGAAGGCGCCATCGTGGTACCGGTGTGCAACAAGATCGAAGCCGAGATCGCCGAGCTCGATGACGGTGAAGAGAAGGACATGTTCCTTGAGGCCCTGGGCCTGGAAGAGCCCGGCCTGAACCGCGTGATCCGCGCGGGCTACGAGCTGCTGAACCTGCAGACCTACTTCACCGCCGGCGTCGAAGAAGTGCGCGCCTGGACAGTGAAAATCGGCGCTACCGCACCGCAAGGTGCTGGCGTGATCCACACCGACTTCGAGAAAGGCTTCATCCGCGCCGAGGTGATCGCCTATGCCGATTTCATTCAGTACAAGGGTGAAGCAGGTACCAAGGAAGCGGGCAAGTGGCGGTTGGAAGGCAAGGAATACATCATCAAGGATGGTGATGTGATGCACTTCCGTTTTAACGTCTGATTCAGGGCCGTGGCTTGCCACGGTAGCTGAAACTCATCAAAACCCCCGTGTTCGCTCGGCGACATGGGGGTTTTGTCTTTACGGCTGCGCTTCCCCACCCGCAAACATCTGCGCCGCCCGCCCCCTGATCTCCTCAGGGCTCAAATCCTCCTTGTGCGTGGCCACGAACCACAGAATCCCGAACGGGTCGCGCAAGCTCCCGCTGCGGTCGCCGTAGAACTGATCCTGCACGGCATTCACCACCTCGCCCCCAGCCTCGATCGCCTGGGCGAAGCGCGCGTCCACATCCTCCACGTAGAGGTGCATCGCGATCGCACTTCCCGCGCCGTTGCCAAACGGCGCCTGATCGCAGGGATCGGCGAGCATCAATCGCGAGTCACCAATGCGCAATTCCGCGTGGCCAACGCGCCCGCCGGGGCCGTCGAGGCGGAACAGCTCTTCAGCGCCAAAGGCGCGAATATAGAAATCGATGGCCGCACTGGCGTTGGCGATGCCCATGTAGGCAGTGATGCTGTGCTGGCCTTCTGGAATAGGTTTTACGCTCATGGTACGAGTCTCCTCAATGATGTGACCGGCTCGCGCGCTCCCAACCCTCATGCTTCAGCGCCAGCAGGTTCACCCATTGGTTATAGGCCCTGCAACGCCTCGCTGCCTGCTCGCCTGTCCGGTTACGCCCATCAATACCTGAGCATCAAGTCCGGCCGGGCATCGGCCACGCCGTGCAGTTGTTCGAGTACCCAGTCGATGAACACCCGAACCCGCGGCGACAGTTGGCGGTGTGGGGGATAGACCGCAGAAATTGGCCAGGCAGGGACTGGGAGGTCGCTCAGTACCTCTACCAGGCTGCCGGCATCGAGTTGGCGCTGCACGTGATAGCGCGGCACCTGGATCATCCCGAAGCCCGCCTCGCACGCCGCCACATAGGCATCGGCCCCATTGACGGTCAGCACGCCCGGCATCGGCACTTCCCGTACCTCGCCGCCCAACGTGAACTCAAAGGGGAAGAACCGGCCGCTGCTGAGGGGAAAGTTGACCGCCTGATGGCCACTCAGTGCCGCCAGATCCTGCGGATTGCCATGGCTGGCCAGGTAGCCTGGGCTGGCGCAGGTCAGTTGCTGCATGCGCACGATGGGCCGCGCCACCAAGGCCTGATCATGGACATTGCCCGCGCGTAGCGCGCAATCCACGCCCTCGCGCTGCAAGTGCACCTGATGATCATGAAAACCGATATCCAGCTGCAACTGCGGGTAACGTCGGTAGAAATCCGGCAACCGCGGCACAATCCAGATGCAGCCAAATCCCGCCGGCATATCCACCCGCAAGACGCCCCGAGGCTGGCCGCGCTGTACCGAGAGCGAGCTTTCCAGGTCGTCGAGCTCATCGAGCAACTGCTTGCAGCGCCGGTAATACGCCTCGCCATCCAGAGTCGCCCGTACCTGGCGAGTAGTGCGCTGCAACAGCTGCACGCCCAGGTGCGCCTCCAACTGCTGAATGGCCAGGGTCACGCTGGCCCGTGGCAGGCTCAAGTCATCGGCCGCCCGGCCAAAGCCACCCAGTTCGACGATGCGCCGGAACACCTGCATGGCCTGTAGCCGGTCCATAGTCGCTGCCTGATTGTTTAGATTTGGCGAATAGTTAAAACAAAATCTGTGGGTTTATCCAGAGAACCTTGAGGTAGAGACTGAACCGGTCTTTTCAACTTGAAGGAGCAAGCACTGTGATCACTCGCAAACTCGGCCACCAGGGCCCGAACGTCAGCGCCATCGGCCTGGGCTGCATGGGCATGTCGGACTTCTACACCACCGGCATCGACGAAAAAGAATCCATCGCTACCCTGCATCGCGCATTGGAACTGGGCGTGACCTTGTTCGATACCGCCGACATGTACGGCCCCTACACCAATGAATCGCTGTTGGGCCGCGCGCTGGAGGGCAAACGCGAAGGCATCTACCTGGCCAGCAAGTTTGGCATCGTGCGCACCGCAGACCCGCACGCCCGTGGCGTCAATGGCCGCCCGGAGTACATCCGCGAGTCCATCGAAGGCAGCCTCACGCGCCTGAACACCGACTACCTGGACCTCTACTACCAGCACCGCATCGACCCTAATGTGCCGATCGAGGAAACCATCGGCGCCATGGCCGAGCTGGTCAAGGCCGGCAAGGTGCGCCATATCGGTATTTCCGAGGCCAGCGCGGCCACCATTGAGCGCGCGCACAAAGTGCATCCTTTGGCTGCGGTACAAAGCGAATATTCGCTGTGGTCGCGGGACCCGGAACATAACGATGTGCTCGCCACCTGCCGCAAACTGGGCATCGCCTTCGTCGCCTACAGCCCCCTGGGCCGGGGCTTCCTGACGGGCGAACTGCGCACGCCGGACGACTTCGCCGCCGACGATTACCGGCGGTTCAGCCCGCGCTTCCAGGGCGAGAACTTCGGGCGCAACCTGGAACTGGTCGAGCAGGTGAAAGCCTTGGCGGCCAACAAAGGCATCAGCGCTTCGCAACTGGCGCTGGCCTGGGTGCTAGCCCAGGGCGAGGAGATCATCCCGATCCCGGGCACCAAGCAGCGCAAGTACCTGGAGAGCAACGTGGCGGCGGCAGCAGTGAACTTGACTGCTGAGGAGCTGGCGCAGCTGGACGCGATCTTCCCGGCACAAGGGGCCGTGGCGGGTGAGCGCTACAACGAGCAGGCGATGAAGACGCTGAACGGCTGAGCATTTCCGCTGCCCCGCCGGTATAGCGCCTGTATCCAGGGCGCTATACCGGTAGCTTCAAGTTAAGGGTGCTGCCAACCTACGCGTTACCCGCCACCCAGCCCTCTACTCGCAAGCCGCGCACCCTGTTTGGTATCGAGCATGAACTTGAGCATCAAAACGCATCCCGCTCCTGATCACTCGGCTGCTCTCGCTCCGCCATGAAGTCGGCGGTCACTCCCTCACCATCGAACCAGCTATCCCACGACTCACCAGCAGGCGTAATGATCCGCGCCCGCCCCACAGCGATGACATCCACGCGCTTGACGTCATCGGGCAGCGCAACGGCTTTAGGCAGGCTCACAGCCTGGCTGCGATTGCTCTGGAACAGCGCCTTGTTCCATCATCACCCTCCTGGATATGCCAACGGTATATCCCATGTTATCCCGACGCTGGGATATGTCAGCGGGATATACAATGACAGCCGCACAGCGCCACCTACTGCGCGATTTCAAGCCATATTGCCTAGCCGCGCAGCTAGCGCCATCCCTTACAACCCGATAAGATGCGAATACCTCTCAAATGCATTTATCGGGCTGCACACGATGTCACCTTCCGAGCCCCTGGATTCGCAGCAACTGCAGCGCTATTACACCGAACACCACAGCTGGGTGCATACATGGCTCAAGCGGCGCCTGGGCAATACCCACGATGCCGCCGACCTGGCCCACGACGTGTTCGTGCGCCTGCTGGTCAAGCCCCGCCGCTTCGACAGCGACAACCACGCCCGCGCCTACCTGCACGCCATGTCGCGCCACGTGTGCGTGGACTTCTGGCGCCGCCGCGAGCTGGAGCGTGCCTGGCGCGAAGTGCTGGCCAGCCGGCCGGAGAGCTGGGCCCCTTCGGAAGAACACCAGGCGATCATCCTCGAAACCCTGCAGCAGGTGTACGCCATGCTGGCGCGCTTGCCGGAGAAGGTGGCGCGCTGTTTCGTGCTGGTTCAGGTGCAAGGCTTGGGTTACCGCGAGGCTGCCCAGGTGCTGGGCGTGACTGAGCGCAGCGTAACGTCGTACATGGCCAAGGCGATGTTCCAGTGCCTGTTGCTGGAGGCGGATCTTGACCAGGCGCTCGTCTGATTCCACCCCCAGCCACCAGGTGTTGCAGCAGGCCGCGCAGTGGTATGCGCGCCTGGGCGCGGCCGAAGCAGATGGCGGCACCCAGCAGGCCTGGCGGCAGTGGTACAACGCCGAGGCCATGCATCGCCAGGCCTGGGCGGCGGTAGAGCGAATAAGCCAGCGCCTGCATCCGTTGCAGGGCGACGCCGACAGCGCCGCGCAAACCCTGTTGCTGGCGCGAGGCAAGCTTGGCCGGCGCAAGGTTTTGCACACCCTGGGCATCAGCTCGGCGGCGCTGCTGCTGGGTGCCACGGTGTGGCGCGAGCCCCTGCGCGAGACCCTGGCGGTATGGCGCGCCGGCCAGCGCACCGGCGTCGGCGAAGTGCGCTCCCTGGCGCTGGCCGATGGCAGCCAGCTGTGGCTGAACAGCGCCACGGCCGTGGATATCGACTACCGCAGCGACCTGCGCCTGCTGCACCTGCTGGAAGGCGAAATTCTCATCCAGACCGCCGCCGACGCCCGCCCCCTGATGGTCAGCACCGGTGAAGGCCGCCTGCGCGCCCTGGGCACGCGTTTCAGCGTGCGAAGCGGCGATCAGCAAACGTGGCTCAGTGTCTTTGAAGGTGCCGTCGAGGCCCGGACCGATTTCGCCGCCCCACGGGTGATCCAGGCCGGGCAGCAGATCAGCTTCGATGGCCGCGCCTGGGGCGCCCTGGCCAGCGCCAGCCAGGCCCGCCAGAGCTGGACTCGTGGCGTGCTGCTGGCCGACAACCTGCGCCTGGGCGACTTCGTCGAGGAACTGCGGCGCTACCGCCACGGCCACCTCGGCGTCGCACCGGAAATCGCCGACATCAAAGTAGTCGGCGCCTTCCCGCTGAACCATCCCGAGCAAGCCCTGGACATGCTCGCCAGCGCCCTGCCGATTCGAGTGCAACGCACCTTGCCCTGGTGGGTGAGCCTGGAGCCGCGCCAGCCCAGCTGAAATATTTTTCAAAAAGACTTTCCGGTTTCGCGTTCTCGCTCGAATTGATAAGTGACCGCGGCCAGATGGCCGCCTCCCCTTTTCTTGCAGGAAAGCAGAATGCCCCCGGTACCTTTCTCGTTGTTCCCCGTGCGCCCCACGGCGCTGGCCGTAGCCCTGGCTCTGGTCGGCGCCGGCTGCGCCGCCATCAGCCCGTTCGCCAGTGCCGCCCAGAGCAGCGCCAGCTACGACATCGCCGCGGGCCCGTTGAGCACCCAGTTGAACCAGTTCGCCGCCCAGGCCGGGATCTACCTGGCCGGCAACGGTGCCTTGAGCAATGGCAAGCGCAGCCAGGCCCTGCGCGGTGACTACACCCCACAGCAAGCCCTGAGCATCCTGCTCGAAGGCAGCGGCGTGTGGGCGGCGGCCAAGGGCGACGGGCATTTCGAACTGCAGCCACGGCCACAGAACAGCGGCGCCATCGACCTCGACGAAACCAATATCCAGGGCCGCGCCAGTGGCAACCTCAGCCCGCAAAGCACCGACGTCGGCTACGTGGCCCACCGTACCAGCGCCGGCAACAAGACCGACACCCCGCTGCTGGAAGCGCCTCAATCGATCTCGGTCATCACCCGCCAGCAGATGGACGCCCAGAACGTCCAGAGCGTGACCCAGGCCCTGCGCTACGTGCCGGGCGTCAAGGTAGAAACCTACGGCGTCGACCCCAAGGGCTACGACTGGCTTTACATCCGCGGCTTCAACGCCCAGACCAGCAGCGACTACCGTGACGGCCTGCGCCAGCTGAGCAACAGTTACTCGCTGTTTCGCAGCGAGCCCTACGACCTGAAACGCATCGAAGTGGTCCGTGGGCCCTCCTCCAGCCTGTTCGGCCTGGGCGACGCGGGCGGCATCATCAACCGCGTGAGCAAAATGCCAACCATCGACGGCGTGCATGAGGTGGAGCTGGGCTACGGCAGCCACGACCGCGTGCAAGGTCGCTTTGACATCGGCGACCGTATCGACCAGGAAGGCCTCTGGGCCTACCGCGTGGTCGGCGTGGCGCGTGACAGCAACACCCAGTTCAAATACAACCATGGCCACGAGATCAAGGACGATCGCCTCTACATCGCCCCCTCGCTGACCTGGGCGCCGGACGCCGACACCAGCCTGACCTTGCTCTCGGATTTCCTGCGCGACACCAGCGGTGGCACCGTTGCCGTCGACACCTCGACCTACGGCCATGCCGGCACCACACTGCTGGGCGACCATTCGTTCAACCACTCGGACCAGCAGCAATTCAGCCTCGGCTACCGTTTCCGCCATCGTTTCAACGACAACGTCGAGTTCCGCCAGAACCTCCGTTACGGCCAGGTCGATTTCATCCTCAACAACGCCCTGGCGCTGGGTACCGTGGGTAGCATCTACCCGGCCCTGGCGAGCAGCGCGATCGGCAGCTACTGGGTGCGCGACCCACGCCGTTTCGACGAGCACCTGAACACCTTCACCGTCGACAACCAGGTGCAATTCGACTTCGATACCGCCGGTGTGGCCCACACCCTGCTGACCGGCATCGACTATGCGCGCTCGGAATCGAACGTCAAACGCTACCAAAACCCCATTACGCTTGCCTCGGCGACGCCTTTGCTGCTCAATCCGAGCAACCCGGTATACGGCCTCGATATTGCCCGGCCGACCGGATTGGGGACCAGCTACCGTCAAGTCCAGGACCAGGTCGGCTACTACCTGCAGGATCAGCTCAAGCTCACCGACAACTGGCTGCTCACCGCCGGCGGGCGCTACGACGACGTGCGCACCGTGACCGACGATCACCTCAGCGGCTCGCGCAGCACCGGCAAGGACGGTGCCTTCACCGGCCGCCTGGGCCTGACCTACCTGACCTCATTCGGCCTGGCGCCGTACGTGAGCTACGCCGAGTCATTCGTCCCCAATAGCGGCACCACCAGCACCGGCGGCACCTTCGAGGCCAGCACGGCCCGCCAGTGGGAAACCGGGATCAAGTACCAGCCCAACGATGCCGTACTGCTGACCTTGGCCGCGTTCGACATCACCAAAAGCAACGTGCTGACCGCCGAGCTGGCGAACGGCGTGCTGACCGGCTACAACCAGGCCACCGGCGAAGTACGCTCACGCGGCATCGAAGCCGAGGCCAAGGCGCGCCTGGGCGAGCACTGGGACCTGCTGGCGTCCTACACCTTCACCGACGCCGAGGTTACCCGCAGCAACAACGGCGACAAAGGCAACGCACCGGCCAACGTGCCCCGCAACATGGCCTCTGGGTGGCTCAACTACAGCTTCAAGCAAGGCCTGCTCAACGGCCTCAGCCTGGGCGGCGGCGTGCGCTACGTGGGCGGCATGTACGGCGACAACGCCCACCAGTTCAAGGTAGACGGTTATACCTTGTTCGATGCGGGCGTGAGCTACCCGGTGACTCCGCAGGTGACGGTGGCACTGAACGGGCAGAACCTGGCGAACAAGCACTATGTCGGGACTTGTGATGATGTGAACAGCTGCTACCCGGGGGAAACGCGGACGTTGTTGGGGACGGTGAAGTACAGCTGGTAGGTCGGGGTGCCGCGCCAGCCGCTGTTCGGCTGGCGTTCGCGACGTTCTGAGACATGAGCCAAGGTTTTGTTTAGGGAGTAGCGAATAGCCATTGAGGGCCGCATAATCGCGAGCCTTCGACCGCTATCAAGACCAAGGACATGGCCAAGAAAACCTCCGCTCTGGACCATCTCATCTTCATCGCCAGCCGCCTGCCCTGGTGGCTCAGCCTGGCACTTGCTGCCATTCTCGGGCTGTGGTTGCACAGCGTCGCCAGCACTCCCTTGCCAATTGCCGCAGACCCTCATGCCCTGCCTGCTGCCGTGACCCATTCGGTGTTCCGGGCGTTCGCCACCTTTGGCCAATTTCTCCTGCCGCTGGCGTTTGTCGTGGGTGCACTGGTCTCGGTGTTTGGTCGGCGTAAGCGCAAAGGCTTATTGACCCATGCGGCGCAGCGCGGCAATGAGGCCGTGGCGGGCATGTCTTGGCGCGAGTTTGAACTGCTGGTGGGTGAGGCCCTTCGCCGCCGTGGCTTCAGCATCGAGGAAACGGGTGGCAACGGCCCCGATGGCGGTATCGATCTGATCGCGCGTAAAGACGGTGAGCGCTACCTGGTCCAATGCAAACACTGGCGGGCGATACAGGTAGGAGTACCGACCGTTCGCGAGCTCTATGGTGCAATGGCAGCCGAAGGCGCCGTTGGCGGTTTCGTCATCACCAGCGGGACCTTCACCCAGCCCGCCCGTGAGTTCGCTTCCGGCCGCAACTTGCAGCTGGTTGATGGCGCTCAGCTCAAAAGCTGGATTGTCGCAGCGCAGCGTAAAGAGCCCATATTCGAGAAGCCAGTCGAGCCTGTAGCAGTGCCCGCCGCCCAGTCAACAGAAGCGCCCCAGCCGGAAGCGCCTGCTTGCCCTTTCTGTCGCAAGACCATGGTGATACGCGTTGCTCGGACTGGCGCCAACGCAGGCGGAAAATTCTGGGGGTGCACGGCGTATCCGCAATGTCGCGGCATTCGCCAGATTTTTACGGGCGGTCGCCGAGGTGTTTAAGCAGGCGTAGCGTCATTGAGGTCACAAGGATTTTTCTCCGAACTCTTCTCCAAACTCTTCTCCGAACTTTTTACCGAACTGATCACTATCCAGTTCGGTAAAGAGCATCCAGGCCTCCCCTCAAACCCCTTTGGTTGAAGGCAACAACACCGTCAACACCCCGAACAACGGCAGGAACGAGCACAGCGTGTACACGTATTCGATACCGTGGATATCCGCCAGATGCCCCAGCAGCGCGGCGCCGATGCCGCCGAAGCCGAACATCAGGCCGAAGAACACGCCGGCGATCATGCCGACGTTGCCAGGCACCAGCTCTTGGGCGAACACCACGATGGCGGAGAATGCCGAAGCGAGGATGAAGCCGATGATCATGCTCAGCACGCCGGTCCAGAACAGGTCGACGTAGGGCAGCGCCAGGGTGAAGGGCGTGACGCCCAGGATCGAGAACCAGATCACTGCCTTGCGGCCGATCTTGTCACCGATGGGCCCACCGAAGAAGGTACCCGCCGCCACCGCACCGAGGAACATGAACAGGTGCAGCTGGGAGCTGGCCACGCTGAGGTCGAACTTCTCGATCAGGTAGAAGGTGAAGTAGCTGGTGAAGCTCGACATGTAGAAGTACTTGGAGAACACCAGCAAGGCCAGGATCACCAGGGCGAAGGTCACGCGCTGCTTCGACAGGCCGTGGGTCGCCTTGCCGCCCGCCTTGAGCTTGAACAGGCTGAGGTGGTGGCGGTACCAGCGGCTGAGGCCGAACAGCACGGCGATGGCGAACACCGCGAACAGGCCGAACCAGGCCACGTGGCCTTGCCCGTAGGGGATGACGATCGCCGCGGCCAGCAACGGGCCGAAAGCGGTGCCGGCGTTGCCACCGACCTGGAAGGTCGACTGTGCCAGGCCGAAGCGGCCACCGGAGGCCAGCCGGGCGATACGGGAGGTTTCCGGGTGGAAGGTCGAGGAGCCGATGCCCACCAAGCCGGAGGCCAGCAGAATGGCCGGAAAACTGCCGACGAAGGCCAGCATCAGAATGCCGATCAGGGTACAGATCGAGCCGACCGGCAGCAGCCAGGGCTTGGGATGGCGATCAGTGTGGTAGCCGACCCAAGGCTGCAGCAGCGAAGCGGTCAGCTGGAAGGTCAGGGTAATCAGGCCGACCTGGGTGAAACTCAGTCCGTAGTTGGCCTTGAGCATCGGGTAGATCGACGGCAGCACGGCCTGGATCAGGTCATTGATCAGATGCGCCAGGGCGCAGGCGCCGATCACGCGCATCACTAAGGGGCTGGCTTGGCTCGCGACCGTAGCGGTCGCAGAGGGCGAAGGGGCGGTACTGGTGGACATGGCAGGTCTTCCGGACACGGGAGGGGCACGCATTGCGCAAGTGCGATAATGTGCCATTTTGTGGCGGAGGATGCCAAGACGCGGGTGAGGTGAACGTGATGATGGGCATGGCGGAAACGATTCTTCGAACTCTAAAACGCCAAGCTCGCAGGCTGGCGCCAGCTCCAACGTCCGGTGGAGTAGCTACCGATGCTAGCGCCAGCCCCAACACCCGGCTGATTCCTACCGATGCTAGCGCCAGCTCCAACACCCTGCTCAATACCTACCATGCTAGCGCCAGCCCCAACACCCGGCTCAATACCTGCCGATGTTGGAGCTGGCGCCAGCCTGCGAGCTTGGCGGCCGGATAGGCGGAGCAGGTCTGAAGACCCGCCTCGCCCGCGAGATCAACTCCCCGCCACCATCATTTTCTCGATCAACACCGAACCTGTGTGAATATTGCTGCGGGTCTCCAGATCGCTACCAATCGCCACGATGTTCTGGAACATGTCCTTCATATTGCCGGCAATGGTGATTTCCTGCACCGGGAACTGGATCTCGCCGTTCTCGACCCAGAAGCCCGCCGCGCCGCGGGAATAGTCACCGGTGACCATGTTCAGGCCACTGCCCATCAACTCGGTTACCAGCAGGCCACGCCCCATGCGGCGAATCAGGGCGTCCTGGTCTTCCACGCCATGGGTGACGAACAGGTTGTGCACGCCGCCGGCGTTGGCGGTGCTCGGCAGGCCCAGCTTGCGGCCCGAATAGGTGCTCAGCACGTAGGACACCAAGGTGCCGTTCTCGACGAACGGCTTGGCATAGGTCGCCAGGCCATCGCCATCGAACGCCGAGCTGGCCATGGCGCGTTGCAGATGCGGGCGCTCGTCCAGGGTCAGCCACTCAGGGAACAGCCGCTGGCCCATGGTGCCTTCCAGGAACGACGACTTGCGGTACAGGTTGCCCCCGGAAATCGCCCCCAGGAAGCTGCCGAACAGGCCACCGGCCAGCTCGGCGGAAAACAGCACCGGCACTTCGCAAGTCGGCACCGGGCGCGCGCCCAACCGGGCGGCGGCACGCTGGGCAGCCTTGAGGCCAATGCTCTGTGCCGACGCGAGCAGTTCGCCTTGGCGGTTCACGTCGTACCAGTAATCACGCTGCATCTGGCCATCGGCCTCGGCGATCATTACGCAGCTGAGGCTGTGGCGCGTGGACGCATAACCCCCGACGAAACCGTGGCTATTGCCGTACACGCGGCAACCCTGGTGAGTGTTCAACGTGGTGCCATCAGCGTTGAGAATACGCGGATCGGCGTCGAACGCGGCCGCTTCACAGGCCAGCGCCTGCTCGATCGCCTGCTCCGGGCTGATGTCCCAGGCGTGGTAAAGGTCGAAATCCGGCTGGTCGCGGGCCATCAAGGCGGCGTCGGCCAGGCCCGAGGCGCTGTCTTCGGAAGTGTGCTTGGCAATCGCCAGCGCCGCCGCCACGGTTTCGCGAATGGCGTCCGGGCCGCTGGCCGAGGTGCTGGCCGAGCCCTTGCGCTGGCCCACGTACAAGGTGATACCGAAGCCCTGGTCGCGGTTGAACTCCACGGTCTCGACTTCGCGCTGGCGCACCGATGTCGACAGCCCCTGCTCCAGCGACACCGCCACTTCGCAGGCACTGGCCCCCTGGCGCTTGGCCTCGGCGATGATCTGCTCGACTTGCTCCTGCAGTGCCGGCAAGGCCTGCGGACCGACGCTTTGGACTGCGTTCATAGTGCTCTCCACTCAAATTCTGTGTTCGGCACGGGTCAATCTACGACCGGGCCGGACAAGCGGCCCCCGACTGGTTATCATGGCGGCGATTATTCTCGGACTGCCCCCATGGTTGATTCTTACGACGACTCCCTCGGCGAGGGAAAAAGCAAAACTCAGGTCAAGCGCGAGCTGCATGCGCTGGTGGACCTGGGCGAGCGCCTCACCACCCTGAAGCCGGACACGCTGAACAAGCTGCCGCTCACCGATGCCCTGCGCAAAGCGCTGGCCGATGCGCCGAAACATACCGCGCACATCGCCCGCAAACGCCACATCCAGTTCATCGGCAAGCTGATGCGCGACCAGGACATCGACGACATCCTGGTGTTGCTCGACCAGCTCGACGCGTCCACGCGCCAGTACAACGAGCGCTTCCACAACCTCGAGCGCTGGCGTGACCGGCTGATCGGCGGTACCGACGCGGTGCTGGAGACCTTCTTCAGCGAATACCCCGACACCGATCGGCAACACCTGCGCGGCTTGATTCGCCAGGCCCAGCACGAAGCCGCCCAAAACAAGCCACCGGCGGCGACGCGCAAAATCTTCAAGTACATCCGTGAACTGGACGAAGCCAAACGCGGCTTGCGTTGAGCTTCACCCGCGGGCTGGCGTCCTGCCAGCCCCGCCTTGCATTCAGTTGCCGGTACCGCCGACCGTGATCGCATCGATCTTCAAGGTCGGCTGGCCTACGCCCACCGGCACCGACTGGCCATCCTTGCCGCACGTACCCACGCCGCTGTCCAGCGACAGGTCGTTGCCGACCATCGACACCTTGCTCATGGCTTCCGGACCATTGCCGATCAACGTCGCGCCCTTGACCGGCACGGTGATCTTGCCGTCTTCGATCAGGTAGGCCTCGCTGGTGGAGAACACGAACTTGCCGCTGGTGATGTCGACCTGGCCACCGCCGAGGTTGGCGCAGTAGATGCCCTTCTTCACCGACGCGATGATTTCTTCCGGGTCGCTTTCGCCCGCCAGCATGTAGGTGTTGGTCATGCGTGGCATCGGCAGGTGCGCGTAGGACTCGCGGCGGCCGTTGCCGGTGCGGGCTACGCCCATCAGGCGGGCGTTGAGCTTGTCCTGCATGTAGCCCTTGAGAATGCCGTTCTCGATCAGCGTGGTGCAGTTCGTGGGCGTGCCCTCGTCGTCGACGCTCAGGGAGCCGCGGCGGCCCGCCAGGGTGCCGTCATCGACGATGGTGCACAGGCTCGACGCCACTTTCTCGCCGACCCGGCCGCTGTAGGCGGAGCTGCCCTTGCGGTTGAAGTCGCCTTCCAGGCCGTGGCCGACAGCTTCGTGCAGCAGCACGCCGGACCAACCCGAGCCCATCACCACCGGGAACGTCCCGGCCGGCGCTGGAATGGCTTCGAGATTGACCAGTGCCTGGCGCAGCGCCTCGCGGGCGTAGCCCATGGCGCGGTCGTCTTCGAGGAAATAGCGGTAGTCGGTACGCCCGCCGCCGCCATGGCCACCGCGCTCGCGGCGGCCGTTCTGCTCGACGATCACGCTGACGTTGAAGCGCACCAGCGGCCGCACGTCGGCCGCCAGGCTGCCATCGGCGGCGGCCACCAGAATGCGTTCCCACACCCCGGCCATGCTCACAGTAACCTGCTGGATGCGCGGGTCGAGCAGGCGGGTAGCGGCGTCGACGCGCTTGAGCAGGTCGACCTTCTCGGCGCGGCTCAGCACTTCCAGCGGGTTGCCTTCGGCGTATAGCTGGGCGACGTCCTGCTGGCTGAAGGTTTGCACGCGGCCATTCTGGCCGGCGCGGGAGATCGAGCGGGCGGCGCGGGCGGCCTGCATCAGGGCGTCTTCGGTGATGGTGTTGCTATAGGCGAAGCCGGTCTTCTCGGCCGACTGGGCACGCACCCCCACCCCTTGGTCGAGGTTGAAGCTGCCTTCCTTGACGATGCCGTCTTCCAGCGCCCAGGACTCGGAGATCTGCCCCTGGAAATACAGGTCGGCGGCGTCGATGCCCGGCCCGGCCAGTTCGCCCAGTACCGACTGCAGGCTGTCGAGGGTCAGGCCCCCGGGAGCCAGCAAGTGTTCACTGACGGTGGATAACATCTCGCTCATATTCACTCCGCGATGTGCGCAGGCCGCAACGCGCCCTGCGAAAAAAAGCGCCGGTGACTGCTGACCGGCATGCGCGCCCGGATGGACGCCTGTTCATTACTGTCGCGTTCGGCCAGCAGTACGGCCTCGCCTGAATCCTGTTGTGCCAGCAGCCGGCCCCAAGGGTCGACGATGGCGGCATGCCCGTAAGTCTCACGTGGGCCGGGGTGAACGCCGCCTTGCGCTGCCGCCAGCATATAGCATTGGGTCTCGATGGCCCGGGCGCGGATCAGCACCTCCCAGTGGGCCGCGCCAGTGACCGCGGTAAAAGCCGAGGGCGCGGTGATCAACTCCGCCCCCGCTTCGCGCAACGCCGTGTACAGCTCGGGAAAGCGCAGGTCGTAGCACACGCTCAAGCCAAGGCGCCCGACCGGCGTATCGGCCACTACTACCTGTTGACCATGGTCATAGTCGTCCGACTCCCGGTAACGGCCGCGGGCATCGGCGACATCTACGTCGAACAGATGCAATTTGTCGTAGCGGGCGGCGATCTGCCCTTGATCGTCGATCAACAGCGAGCAGGCGCGCACCTTTGCCCGCGGCGCATCGGCCGGCGGCAAGGGCACGGTGCCAGCCACTATCCATAAGGTGAGGTCGCGGGCCGCCTGTTTCAACCATGGCAGCACAGGACCTTCGCCCAAGGCCTCGGCATGGCCGATGGCGGCGGCGTCCTTGCGGCCCATCGCGGCGAAGTTTTCCGGCAGTACCGCCAGCCGCGCGCCACCCGCCGCAGCCTGCTCCAGCAGGCGCCGGGCGGTGGCCAGGTTGCTGGCAATGTCGGGCTGGCTGACCATCTGGATCACGGCGAACGACATCGGGCAGGCTCCTTTCAGGTGATCGATTACTTGCGGGCCGACGGCTTGAGGAAGGTGATCTTCGGCTCCTTCCACGGGCCCTCGACGCTGTATTCCACGCTGGCGAACCGCGCCACCCGGTCACCCAGCAGCTTGTCCACCAGGAACAGGGCGCCACCAATGGCCGGCGCACCCACCAGCAACGCGGCGATCGGCAGGTTGTTGGTGACCGGCAAGGTCACCAGCAGCTTGGCGTTGACCTGGTCGCTGACCATGTTCAGGGTACCGTCCAGCTCGAAGTTGCTCGACGGCCCGGTCATGGTGATCGGCGAACGGGTCACGTACACGCCGTTGCTCGCGGCCAACACGCCCTTTACTCGATCATAGCTCAGGCCTTTGCCCAGCAGGTCGGAGAAGTCGAGGCGCAGGCGGCGGCCGATGGAATTGAAGTTCAGCAGGCCGAACACCCGCAGCGCCTGGGCGCCGCCTTCGACCTCGACGAACTGGCCGCGGTTGAGGGTGGCGTCGAGGCTGCCGGAATAGCGCTTGGGTGAGATCCAGGCCGGCGAACCGGGCCAGCCACCCTCGGCTTCCAGGCTGAAATCCTGGCTGGTGACCGTGGGCGCGAATTTCCAGGCCTTGAGCACATCGCCGAGGTTCTTGCCTTCGAGGTGGCCCTTGAACCAGCTGTTGCTAGCGCCCGGGCTGCCGTCCCAACCCAGCAGGCCCTTGAGCTGCAGGCCCTTGAGGCCGAGGTCGAGGTCGTTGAACAGCACGCCGGTAGACGTGGGCCGCACTTTCATCGACCAGGCGCCGATCAGCTCGTCACCCTGGTAGAGGCTGGCGATGCTCAGGTCCACGGCCGGGATCTTGCGCGGGTCGACGCTGGCCAGGGGGTCGGGCGCATCTTCCGGCGGCGGTGCATTGGGGTCCGCGGGCGCGGCAGGTGGCAGGCGCATGGTCTGCAGGTTGACCACGATCGGCGCGCCGGGGGTGTCGGACAGGCGTGCCGTGCCCTTGACCTGCTGGCTGTCGACGTTTGCTTCCCAAGCGTTGGCGGCACGCTTGAGGGCGACGGCGGCCTGGTCGAGGGTGACGCCGTAGCCGGTGAGCTGGCCGAGCTTGAGGTCGACGCCGCTGAGCATCGAGGCGGCGGCCATGGGTGCGGCTGGCGTACCGGCGGGCTTGGCGGACGCGGCGGCTGGCGGCGCGGCGCCGGTGCTCGCGGTGGCCGGGGCACTGCCACCACTGTACTTCGCCAACGTGGCTTGCCACGGCGCGATATCCAACTGCGCCAAGCTGCCACTGACGCGAATGCCCTTGTCCGCTGGAACGCTGGCATCGCCGCCGCCCACCACCAGCTCACCGCGCCCGTCCGCGAGATTGCCCGCCGGTGCGCTGTAGGCGAACTTCGCCAGGTCACCATAACTGCCGTCGAAGCGCCGGTCAGCGCCTTGCAGGTTCATGCTGAAACGGCTGGCACGGCTGTCGTCGGCCAGCTTGCCGAACGGCGCTGGCAGGTCGACCGCCAGGCCCTTGAGGTCGGAATCGATGGTCAGGCGGCTGGCCGCGCCACCCAGAGCCAGTTGCAGCTGGTAGGGCAGATTGCCCGAGGCCGGCAGCGCCTGTTTGATATTGAGCCAATCGGTCAGCGTCTTGAGGCCGATCTGGCCGTTGACGTTGACCTGGGTCAGCGGACTGCCCGGCTTGCCGGCGGCGATGATCTGCGCGCTGATCGGCTTGCCGAAGGCTTGCCCGGTTACGCCCTGGCCACTCAGGCCCTTGTCCAGGTCGAAGCGGAAATTGCCCTTGAGCTGGGTCAGGTCCAGTGCCGGGTCGGCGATTTTCAGGTGCGCGGCGCTGGTGTTGAAATCCACCACCACCTTCGGCTCCACACCCTTGACCAGCGGGATATCCAGGTTGACCTTGCCTTGCAGCGGCCCCTCGCCTTCCCAGCCGGCGAAGATAGGCCCGGTACCGATGGGCGCTTGCTGGAGGATCTGCACGCCATCGCCCAGCGAACCGTCGAAGTCGCCCTGCACGAACAGGTGTGCGTGTTCGCTGGCCGGCACATGGGGCACGCGCACTACTACGTTGCTCAAGGCGGTATCGAGGAGCTGGCCCTTGCTGGCCTCGACCCGCACGTCACCGTCCCGCACGAACACGTTGCCGTCGACCTGCTGCAACTGCGGCCAGCCAGGCTGGAACGCCAGGGTGGCGTCGCGCACCTTGAAGAACAGGCTAATGCTGCGCGCGTGGTCGACGGCATCGTGGGCCAGGGAGCCTTGGTACTGGAAGTAGCCCTGGTCGACGTTGCCCTTGAGAATCGCCGTGCGCAGCCATTCGTCCACCTGCGGGCTGAGCACCGCCGGCAGGTACTTGCCGGTGTAGCGGCCATCGCCCTCGGTCATGCCGACCCGCAGGTCCATGTAGGCCTCGCGGTGGTCGAGGGGAATGCGGATCAGGAAGTCGCTGGCGATCTTGCCTTCATCGCCCAGCACCTTGATGTAGGGGGCGACCAGGGTGAAGGTGTCGGCCGTCAGGGTCCAGTTCAGCTGGGCGTTGGCGTGGCGGTAGAACCAGGGTTTGGCGAATATGGGATCCAGGTGGAGCATGAAGTCGTCGGTGTCGAGGCGCAGCTCGCCCTTGCCGAGGTTGCCGCTGATGCTGCCGCTGACGTTCCCGGCTGCCGGTGCGCCGTGGTAGGCGCTGAAGCCGACCTTGTCGAGGTTGGCGGCGAACGCCAGCTTCTCGGGGCCGTCCACGCCGGGGCGCAGGTCCAGCAGCACATTGCGCGCGGTGCCGGTTACCTTGAGCGCATCCACCACTTTGGCGGCCGCGGCCGGCCAGGGTGCCAGGGCGTCGAGCACCGGGGTCAGGGGCGTAAGATCGAGGCGGTCGGCTTGCAGGTGCCAGCGCTCGTCGCCGCTGCCCGCGGCGCTGCGAGTCAATTGCAGGCGCGACTCCCAGCGGGCCTTGCCGATGCCCAGAGCCAGCGAGTCGACGGTGGCGACCAGGCCGTCATCGGTGCGCTGGAACCAGGCGTTGAGCGCCAGGTTGTCCATCGCCACGGGGGCTCGATCGGCGTAGGCGGCCTTGACGGCAGGCGCGTTGAGGCGCACCACGGCGGTGTCGACGCCACCGTTGCGCCAATCCAGCCAGAACTCGCCGCCAGCCTTGAAGGTGGCCAGTTTCCACTGCTGCAGCAACGACGGCGGCAACCAGCGCGCCCAGTCGCTCTGGGGCAGGCTCAGGTAGGCCTGGGCCTGGCTGGCTTGCCATTGCTGGGGGTCGACCTTGCCGTGAACGTTCAGGGCCATGGGCTGGCCATCTGGTAGGGTCAGGCGCAAGTCCAGGCGTTGCTGCGAGGGTGCGGTGTGCAGGTTGATGCCGACGTAGGTGAAGGTCAGGGGCGCGTGGTCCTGGGGCACCAGGGTCAGCTGGCTGTCGAGCACGGAAATCTGCTCGACCTGCTGCAGGCCCGCCAAGGCCTGGGCGGGATCGGTCGGCGTGGCGCCGCCGGCGCTGGGCAGGCCCTTGAGCGTCCATTGGCCATCAGTGCCCTGGGCAGCCGTGACCTGCAAGCCACCGACCTGCAGGTGGGAGATGCGCACCTGGCGATGCAGCAGGCTTTGCCAGAGGTCCGGCACCACCCGTACCTGGTCCAGGCGCAGGGCGTTCGGGCCTTGGCCGAGGGCCACGTCGCGGGCCACCAGCACCGGCACGAAACCGCTCCAGCGGCCATCCAGCGCGCCGATGGCCAAAGGCATGCCCAAGGCCGCCGAGGCCTTGGTCTCGATATCGGCACGGTATTCGGCCACCAGGGGCGTCAGCTGCCGGCCCAGGCTCACGTACAGCGCCATCAGCACCAGCAGCAAAGCGGCCAACCCCAGGCCCCAGCGCGTGAGCGCGCCAAGGAAACGTGTCAGACGCCCCATGCAGAACCATTCCCGAAAACAAAAAGATAAACACTGACCTGCCAACGCCCCGGCCACCTGTCGGCCCGGGCGTACTTGAGGGTACGCACAGCGGCTTCACGCTGATTCAGAGCAGCACCACGTCGTATTGTTCCTGCGAGTACAAAGTTTCCACCTGGAAACGGATGGTACGGCCGATGAACGCCTCCAACTCGGCGACGTTGCCGGACTCCTCATCCAGCAGGCGGTCGACCACCTTCTGGTTCGCCAGCACTCTATACCCCGTGGCCTGATAGGCGCGCGCCTCCCGTAGAATTTCACGGAAGATTTCGTAGCAAACCGTTTCAGGGGTCTTCAACTTGCCGCGCCCGGCGCAGCACGCGCAGGGCTCGCAGAGAACCTGCTCGAGGCTTTCGCGGGTGCGCTTGCGCGTCATCTGCACCAGGCCCAGCTCGGTGATGCCGATGATGTTGGTCTTGGCGTGGTCACGCTCCAGCTGTTTCTCCAGGGTGCGTAGCACCTGGCGCTGGTGCTCTTCGTCTTCCATGTCGATGAAGTCGATGATGATGATCCCGCCGATATTGCGCAGGCGCAGTTGCCGGGCGATGGCGGTGGCGGCTTCGAGGTTGGTCTTGAAGATGGTCTCTTCAAGGTTGCGATGGCCGACGAAGGCACCGGTGTTGACGTCGATGGTGGTCATGGCCTCGGCCGGGTCCACCACCAGGTAGCCACCGGACTTGAGCAGCACCTTGCGTTCCAGGGCGCGCTGGATTTCATCCTCTACGCCGTAGAGGTCGAAGATCGGCCGCTCGCCCGGATAATGCTCCAGGCGGTTGGCGATCTCCGGCATCAGTTCACCGACGAACTGTGTGGTTTTCTGGAAGGTTTCCCGCGAATCAATGCGGATCTTCTCGATCTTGGGGCTGACCAGGTCGCGCAGGGTACGCAGCGCCAGGCCCAGGTCTTCGTAGATTTCGGTGGGCGCGCCGACGGTCTTGATCTGCGCCGCGATCTGGTCCCACAGGCGCCGCAGGTAGCGGATGTCCATGAGGATCTCTTCGGCCCGGGCACCTTCGGCCGCGGTGCGCAGGATGAAGCCACCGGCCTCCTTGATGCCTTCCTGGGCAATGCAGTCGCTGACCACCTTCTTGAGGCGCTCGCGCTCGGCTTCGTCCTCGATTTTCAGCGAGATGCCGACGTGGCTGGTGCGGGGCATGTACACCAGGTAGCGGGACGGGATCGACAGCTGAGTCGTCAGCCGCGCGCCCTTGGTGCCGATGGGGTCCTTGGTGACTTGCACCACCAGGCTCTGCCCTTCGTGCACCAAGGCGCTGATGGTCTCGACCGCTGAGCCTTCGCGCAGGGAGATTTCCGATGCATGGATGAACGCCGCGCGCTCCAGGCCGATGTCGATGAAGGCCGCCTGCATGCCAGGCAGTACGCGTACCACCTTGCCCTTGTAGATATTGCCGACGATGCCCCGGCGCTGGGTGCGCTCGACGTGCACTTCCTGCAGTACACCGTTTTCCACCACCGCCACGCGCGATTCCATTGGCGTGATGTTGATCAGAATCTCTTCACTCATGGCGCGGTCCCGTGCATTGACGACATCGATTTGCGAAGTCTTGTTATAAGAAGTAATGCCAGAGGCGTGCGCCAGCTGGCGCACGGCTATTGCCAACAGGGTATGCCGAAACGCCCCAGCAGTGCCGCAGTTTCGCACAATGGCAGGCCGACGACTGCGGAATAGCTGCCTCGCAGCCCTTCGACGAATACCGCGCCCAGGCCCTGGATGCCATAGCCACCGGCCTTGTCGGCGGGCTCGCCGCTGGCCCAGTAGGCGGCCGCTTCGCTAGCGCCGATGGCACGAAAGCGCACCTGAGTGACCACATTCACCACTTCGCTGCGCTGGCCGTCGAACAGCGCCACGGCAGTCAGCACTTCGTGCTCGCGCCCGGACAGCAGCGCCAGCATGGCCAAGGCCTCGGCCTGATCCTGCGGTTTACCGAGGATGCTGCCCGCTACCACCACCGCTGTGTCTGCGCCCAGCACCACCGCACCCGCGCTGCCAGCCGGCAGGCAGCCATGGCCGGCCTGCGCCTTGCCAAGGGCCAGGCGCGCGACGTAGGCGGCGGGGTGTTCGTTGGGTTGCGGGGTTTCGTCGATGGCCGCGCTCAGCGGCCGGAACGGCACGCCGATCTGGGCCAGCAGTTCACGCCGGCGCGGTGAGCCGGAGGCCAGGTAGAGCGTGTTCATCGCGACATCTCCCTGTCGGCGCCGTGGCGCCTGGGGTTCAATTGATCTTGTAGCGGCGAGTCAGGCCACGCATCCCGAAACTCACCCAGGGCCACAGCAGGCCGCTGACCAAGGCGGGCAACAGCAGCGCCAGGGTCGGTTGGCGGTTGCCGGTCAGGGCGCTGAGCCACAGCTGCACCAGCTGCGCGACGCCGAACACCACGAGGATGATGAGGCTCTGCTGCCACATGGGAAAGCTGCGCATGCGCTGCTGCAAGGACATCACCAGGAAGGTGATCAATGCCAGGATCAGCGCGTTCTGGCCCAGCAGCGTGCCGTGCAGCACGTCCACGCACAGGCCCAGCAGCCAGGCGGTGGTCATGCCGATTTTCTGCGGCAGTTCCAGTGCCCAGAAGGCCATCAGCAACGCCAGCCACATCGGCCGCAGTATTTCCATGAACTGCGGCAGCGGCGAGACCGTCAGCAACAGGCCGACCAGAAAGGTGAACCACACGATCCACCCACGAGTGGGACGCGACTTGGGCATTATTGCCTCTCCTGCGCTGCGGGTGGGTTGCCGCGGGCCGGCGTGGCGCTGGTGCCGGCTGGGCGGGCTGGCGTGGCTGCAGGCGCAGCAGCGGGCGGCGTAGCGCCAGTGCGGGCCGGTGCTGCCGGCGTGGTACCGGTGCGCGCCGGTGCGGCAGGCGTAATACCGGTGTGGGCCGGTGCGCTGGCGCCATGGCTGCCGGCAGCGCCGCTGTGGGTGGCGGGCGCCGAACCATGGGCCGGTGCAGGCGCCGCCGGGTTACCGGAGGTGGTGGTACCCCCATGGGTGGCCGCAGCCGCCGGAGTAGCGGCGCGATTGCCCGGCGCCGCCGCAGGTGCCGGCACTGCACCAGGGACCGCCGCCGCAGCTGCAGGCGCCGCCTGGCCATCCGCCGCTTCCTGGGCCTTGGCCGCCTCGGCGGCGCGTTCCTCCGGCGTACGGCTGTCGGTGAACACCAGCAACACGTAACGGCTGCGGTTCATCGCCGCGGTCGGCACCGCGCGCACAATGGCGAACGGCTGGCCGGAATCGTGGATCACTTCCTTGACCGTCGCCACTGGGTAGCCTGCCGGGAAACGCTGCCCCAGCCCGGAACTCACCAGCAGGTCGCCTTCCTTGATGTCGGCGGTGTCGGCCACATGGCGCAGTTCCAGGCGTTCCGGGTTGCCGGTACCGCTGGCGATGGCGCGCAGGCCGTTGCGGTTGACCTGCACCGGAATGCTGTGGGTACTGTCGGTGAGCAGCAACACCCGCGAGGTGTAGGGCATCAGCTCGACCACCTGGCCCATCAAGCCGCGGGCGTCGAGCACCGGCTGGCCGAGCACCACGCCGTCGCGCTCGCCTTTGTTGATCAGGATGCGATGGGTGAAGGGGTTGGGGTCGATGCCGATCAGCTCGGCCACTTCGACCTTCTCGTTCACCAGCGCCGACGAGTTGAGCAACTCGCGCAGGCGCACGTTCTGCTCGGTCAGCGCCGCCAGCTTCTGCAGGCGCCCTTGCAGCAGCAAGGCTTCGGTCTTGAGTTTCTCGTTTTCGGCGATCAGCTCGGTGCGGCTGCCAAACTGGCTGGCAACACCCTGCCACAAACGCTCGGGCAGATCGGTGACCGTGTAGGACTCCATCAGCACCAGCGACATCTGGCTGCGCACGGGCTTGAGCAGCGTGAAGCGGGCATCCACCACCATCAGCGCGACCGAGAGCACGGCCAGCACCAACAGGCGCACGCCCAATGTAGGGCCCTTGGCGAAAAGCGGTTTAATAAGCCGCTCCTCTCGGGCAATGGTTCGACGGGGTATTCATACGCAGGAAAACCGAGCTGAAGGCAGATAAACAGAAAACGCCCCTAGGGGGCGCTGACCCGACGCCTACAGGTAGCACCGCTAGCGCTACCTGTAAACCGGGCACCATGAAGACCGACGAGCTTACTCGCTCGAGAGCAGGTCCATGGTGTGCTTGTCCATCATCTCCAGCGCACGGCCGCCACCGCGGGCCACGCAGGTGAGCGGGTCTTCGGCGACGATCACCGGCAGGCCGGTTTCCTGGGCCAGCAGCTTGTCGAGGTCACGCAGCAGCGCGCCACCACCGGTCAGCACCAGGCCGCGCTCGGCGATGTCCGAAGCCAGCTCCGGAGGCGATTGCTCCAGGGCGCTCTTGACCGCCTGGACGATGGTCGCTAAGGATTCCTGCAGCGCTTCCAGCACTTCGTTGGAATTCAGGGTGAAGGCACGTGGCACGCCCTCGGCCAGGTTGCGGCCGCGAACGTCGACTTCACGCACTTCGCCGCCCGGGTAGGCGGTGCCGATCTCCTGCTTGATGCGCTCGGCGGTGGATTCGCCGATCAGGCTGCCGTAGTTGCGGCGCACGTAGGTCACGATGGCTTCGTCGAAACGGTCGCCACCTACCCGTACGGATTCGGCATACACCACACCGTTCAGGGAGATCAGTGCGATTTCAGTGGTACCACCACCGATATCGACCACCATCGAACCGCGCGCTTCTTCCACCGGCAGGCCGGCACCGATGGCGGCGGCCATCGGTTCTTCGATCAGGAACACTTCACGCGCACCGGCACCGAGGGCCGATTCGCGAATGGCACGGCGTTCCACCTGGGTGGATTTGCACGGCACGCAGATCAGCACACGAGGGCTGGGCTGCAGGAAGCTGTTCTCGTGAACCTTGTTGATGAAATACTGCAGCATCTTCTCGCAGACGCTGAAGTCGGCGATCACACCGTCTTTCATCGGACGAATCGCGGCAATGTTGCCGGGCGTACGGCCCAGCATGCGCTTGGCTTCGGTACCGACGGCCACGACACTCTTCTGGTTGCCGTGGGTGCGGATGGCCACGACTGAGGGCTCATTCAGGACGATACCGCGCTCACGCACGTAAATAAGGGTGTTGGCAGTGCCCAGGT
>Ga0308164_10001493_pt1 | contig 27089 bp, 17 predicted proteins | sample PhyTR2_FD_201031 | JGI IMG/M metagenome (GOLD analysis project Ga0308164, IMG submission 201031) | Phyllosphere microbial communities from UC Gill Tract Community Farm, Albany, California, United States - DLSLT.R2 | ecosystem: Host-associated > Plants > Phyllosphere > Unclassified | place: USA... | reverse complement strand
CGTACCGGCAGCAGCCGGCATGCGATCGAGATCCCGCCGCGCAAGGCAGCAGCCTGCAACGCATCCAGCACAGGAACACCCGCTCATGGCGACGAGCATGGAAATCGTACCCTCGGGCGAATTGCAGAAACAGTTCGGCCGATATTCCGACGAGGCGATGATCCGTCCGGTCGGCGTTAGTCGGAACGGCCGCGTGCGCTTCGTTATGGTCCCCGTCGATGAATACGAACGCCTGCGCCGTCGTGAACGGATCGCCGGCCGCGTGGAGAATCTTGATGACGAAACCCTTGAAGCCATCCGGGGCGTCGAACCCGGCCGCGGCGCCGAAGACGCCGAAAAAAGGCTCAACGCTGCCGCAGCCGGGTGAAGTCCTCAACTACAGCTACCTATGGGAATACGAGTACGTTAAAGGCCGCGATGAAGGTATAAAGGACCGGCCCGTCGCCGTCGTTCTGGTGACCCGTCAGAAGGATGGGATCGATCAGGTGCACGTCGTGCCGCTGACCACCAAGGCCCCTACCCGCGATCAGCTGGCGATCGAAGTGCCGGAGGCCGTGCGCCGGGATCTTGGCCTGTCTGCCGAGCGATCGTGGATCATCATCACCGAGTGGAACCGCTTCGCGTGGCCTGGCTACGACATCCGTCCGATCGCGGGTTGCGAGCCTGCGGTAAGCTATGGCTATTTGCCGGCTAGCTTCTTTCGACGCGTCCGCGATGCGATCGTCGCCGCTGGGATTGGGCGCCCGATCAACCGAGATTGAAGGGGCAAGAAGTTGCAGAAACCAAAGCCTCGTGGCGCTTTAGTTCCGCACCTTGACCAACAGCCGGCGTTCGAGGCCACCTTCCCGCTTTCTGCCATTCATTGATCTCGACAGTGGCGGGTCACCCGTCCCTCTCAGCTTGTTGGCTTACGAATGGAATAGAATTTTAGCATTATTGGACTAGCGTCTGCTGGATGTTGATAGAGGCCGCCTGCGCTGTGCAGGAGGAGACGGCGAGCGAGCGCGCTCTGGAACCGCAACGACAGGGGGCGAGCTTGCACGCACAATTAGGTAAATTATCGGCAGCCGCGTTGCTTCTGGCGGGATGCAGCGTCAATGTGACTTCCGCTAATCAGTCAGCAACTGCAAATGCGAGTGAGCCGGCCGGCCCGGCGCATTGGAGTAAAGACACGCGCGCTCAGTTGCGCCAAGCAATAGAGACACGAGCGACGCACGGACTCGACCAGATGCCTTTCGCTAGCGACGCGAGTGACGAGGTAGGCGTCACGAAGCAGACGCTTGCATACGCTTCCGCACTTGCGCGCGGCGCTACCGACCCGACCAAGTTGTACGACGTGTACACCGTACCCCGTCCCAATCCGGACCTGCGTTCCGGGCTAGCTAACGCTTTACGCACGAACGATATAAAGGGCTGGCTCGCCAGCCTCGCGCCTGCTGACGATAACTACCAGCGGTTGTCAAAAGCCTATCTCGCGATGCGTCAACAGCCAGGCGCACCGACCCCTGTAATTCCCGTCAAAGGCGAGGCGATAAAGCCGGGTGCTACTGATCCGCGTCTCGCGACTATTGCGCGTGAACTCGTAATTCTCGACTACCTCGATCAGGGCGCGGCGCAGGGCAATCGCTACACGCCAGCGATGGTCAAGGCGGTGCAGGAGATGCAGGCTGATTACGGCATGAAGCCTGATGGCGTCATCGGCAGCGCTGCGCTCGCGATTCTTAATATGTCCGATATCGATCGCGCACGTGCGGTTGCGATCGCGATGGAACGCCTGCGCTGGCTTGAGCGGACCCCGCCTGCGACGCGGATCGACGTTAATCTGGCGGCTGCGCGGTTAACTTACTGGCGTGACGGCAAGATCACCGACAGCCGCAAGGTCGTGGTTGGTGAACCCGACCGCGAGACGCCGCAACTCGGGTCTCCGATCTTCCGCCTGGTCGCCAACCCGACCTGGACGATCCCGCGCTCGATCGAGAGCGAAACGGCAGCGAAGGGCGCTGCGTATCTCAAGGCCAACAACATCGAGCGCAAGGATGGCTGGCTGGTGCAGCAGCCGGGGCCGAAAAATTCGCTTGGCCTTGTCAAGTTCGACATGCTTAATGATCAGGCAATTTACCTGCACGATACGCCTGCCAAGCAGTTGTTCGCGCTGATTCAGCGGCAGCGTAGCCACGGTTGCGTCCGCGTCGACGACGCGCTCGGCTTTGCCGAGATACTGGCGCGCGACGAGGGCGTGACGGATCAATGGCACCAGGCGCGCGGCACGGGCAAGGAGACGTTCGTCAAGCTGCCCAAGCAGATCCCGGTGAGGATGCTCTACCAGACGGTACTGTTCGACGACGCGGGCGATCCAATCGTGCGCAACGATCCCTACGGCTGGGACGACCGGGTCGGCGCGGCGCTTGGTTTCAAGACGGGCAAAGCGCTGCGCGTCGAGACGCGTGCCAGTGACGAGGGACCGTGAGCCGGTTATTCTCCGGCGCTCGCCTACCTGCTAATTTCAACGCTCGTTGAAACTCGCGATGACTGAACTCACGCGGCAGTTTGTGCGGTCGATTCCGTTGAGGCATGACGCGCCATGATCACGAGCGAAAGCGACTGGATTCACCTGGCGACAAGCGCCGTTGAGATTGTCGGCACGGTAATCATTGTTGTGGGTGCATTCGGAACGCTGGCCGCTTTCCTGATCGGGCTGGTTAAAGGCGCAACAAGCCGGACGAGGTTGGTTGCCGACTTTCGCTCGGGTCTTGGCCGATCGATCCTGCTCGGTTTGGAGTTCCTGGTCGCTGCGGACATCATAAACACGGTGGCGGTTGAGCCAACGATCCAGAGCTTGCTCGTCCTAGCCGGCATCGTACTCATCAGGACTTTCCTAAGCTTCTCGCTCGAAGTCGAGATAGACGGGCGCTGGCCGTGGCAGAAAAGACGATCGCCACAGGGAACGCCATACGACGGCGATCAAAAAGGCTGACCCGAAGCATATTATCGTAGTTCCGGATGACCCACAACCGGCCGTTCGTAGCGGCTCCGGCTTCGCCTAATTTCCGACGTTCGTTCATCGCAAGCACATTGCCTTTCGACAAGCGAACCCACGCGATCGAACAGATCGAACCATTCGTGCCCTACATTCGCTGGGCTAAGGCAAGGCAGCAACTAGAGCTGCTCTTGCCCAACCGCTCCGCCTGACTTGCGAGGTCATTCTGAGGCGCTCTTCCGGTAATCCAGCGGCGGTTTGCGATCACCGAGCATCGCCTTGTAGGTGAAGTTCGGACCCCGGCGTTTCTCGAACTCCGCCTTTGCCGCGGCGATCTCGGCGGGATTGCGAAACAGTTCCGCCGCGGTCAACGCCAGCGTCTTGGTGGCGACGATCGCACCCTTCACGCCGATGCTGGAGCCCGCCGCGGCGACGTTCTGCCAGCTATGCCCCGCCGATCCCGGCACGAAGGTGGCGGTCGACAGCCCCACCGTCGGCGTCACCCAGCTGACGTCGGACACGTCGGTGGATCCGCCGATCGCCTTGGTCTCCAGCTGAGCGGGCTCGATCTCGGCAACGCTTGAAAGCGCAGGTGCGCCCGCCGGCATCGATTTCTGCAACTCGGTCGCGAACGCGGTCTCATCGGGCGTCCAGGTGATGCCACCTGCGGCGTGCAGCCCGCGGTCCATCGCCTTCATCAGGACCTGGTTTGACAACAAGCTGTAGACGCCGCCGGTCTGTTCGAAATCGACCGTCGTCTCGGTACCCATCGCGGCGCCCTGCGCGGCCTTCTTGACGCGCTCCATCACCGACTTGACGATCTCGGGGTCCTGGTCGCGGACATAGTAATAGACCTCCGCCTCGTCGGGTACGACGTTGGGGGCTTTGCCGCCGTTGGTGATGACATAGTGGATGCGGGTGTGGTCGGGGACGTGCTCGCGCATCATGTTGACCATCATGTCCATGCCTTCGACCCCGTCGAGCGCCGATCGGCCTTTTTCCGGTGCGCCCGATGCGTGCGACGATCGGCCGTGGAAGCGGAACTTGCCTGAGATGTTGGCGAGCGATGGTGCCTGCGACGCCGAGTTGGTGTTGCCGGGGTGCCAGTGCAGCACGGTATCGACGTCGTTGAAAAGCCCTTCGCGGACCATATAAACCTTGCCCGATCCGCCCTCCTCGGCGGGCGTGCCATAGACCCGGATCTCGCCCTGAACCTTGGACTTGACCATCCACTCCTTGACCGCGATCGCGGCATAGGTGGAGGCGGTGCCGAACAGATTGTGCCCGCAACCATGCCCCGCACCACCGCCGAGCGGCGTACGCACCGGCGATGCCGCCTGCGACAATCCGGGCAGCGCATCGTATTCGGCGAGGATGCCGATGACGGGCCCGGTGGCGACCTTGAAGCTGGCGACGAACGCGGTTGGTTCGCCGGCAACCCCTGCCTTCACGGTAAAGCCCGCGGCCTTCAGCCGCTGCTGCAGCAACGCCGAGCTCTGCGTCTCGAGATAGCCCATCTCCGCATATTTCCAGATCGCAAGCGCGGTGTCGGAGATCGGCTTGGCGTTGGCATCGACCGCACCGATCAGCGCGGTGCGGTCGGCAGGCGCTAGCTCCTGCGCGATGGCAGGGGTGGCGGCGGTCGCCATCAGCGCCGCCCAGAGCATTTTCGTCTTCATGGATATGACTTTCAAATCAGGGGACAGGTAGATCGGCAAGCGTCAGAACTTTTTGGTGATCCCCATGAAGAAATACCGGCCGATCACGTCGTAGTTCTGCGCGTCGTAATTGGCCTCGGTGTCGCCGACCTGTGGTGGCTTCTTGTTAGCCAGGTTAGTTATGCCCATCCGAAACTCGGTCTTCTCGCCGGTCTCGAACCGTGCATTAAGGTCGAACACGTTATAGGCAGCGACGCCGCGCGTGGTGCTGGCGGGGTTCACCACCTTTGCAGACGAGATCATGCTGTCGATATAGCGCCAGCGCAGCCCCAGGCTGGCCCCACCCAGCGAATAGTTGAACGATGTCACCGACTTCCATTCAGGATGCGCGAGGCCTGCGGTGGTCTCGACGCCGGTGCCGATGCTGCCCGCATAGTTATAGCTCGGCGCCCCCGGCAGCGCCTGGATCTTGAACGATTCCAGATAGCTGACCGCGGTGTTGAGCGCGATCGTGCCGGAATCGCCGCCCAGCCCGATGTCCGACAGGTTGACCTTCCAGTCGAACTGCACGTCGATGCCGCGGACCTTGAACGTGCCGAGGTTGAGCAGCGGCTGGAGCGGATTGACCGGGACGCCGTTCGCGGTGTTGCGCGAGATCAGAGAGCAGTAATAGTTGCTGGCGGCGTATTGCGGGTTGTTGCCGCCCGAGTTGAAGCAGAACTGGAAAGCCTGCGCGATCGACAGCGGGCCGACAGCCTGCTTAATGTCGATGCGGTAGTAATCGATCGACAGCGACATGTTGCGGAACATCGGCGACGAGAAGGGCGACTGGATCACGCCACCCGCCGAATAGGTGTCGGCGATCTCCTCCTGCAGGTCCGGATTGCCGCCGGTCAGCGCGAACACCTGCGCGGTGCCGAGCTGATAGCTGTCAATGATCGCAGTCGGGATACCCTGCGACAGGCACAGCGCACGGACCTGGCCACCGTTGGCGCCGACGCGGTAGGACGAACGTACGTCGCACGGATCGCCGGTCGACGTCGTCGCGGTCGGGCTGCCGATCGCGACGCTCCCGGTCGATACCGGTGCGTAGAGCTCGCCCACGCTCGGCGCCCGGATCGCACGGTTGTACCCGCCGCGCAGGCGCAGCGCGTCGAACACCTGCCAGTTCGCATCGGCCTTGTACGCATGCACGCCGCCGACCGAATTGTAGTTCGAATAGCGATAGCCGAGATCGAGATCGAACTGCTTGATCAGCGGGATATCGTGCAGCAGCGGCACCAGCAGCTCGCCATACGCCTCGCCGACCTTGACCTTGCCACCGGCGGCACGAAGCACGCTGTAGCCGAGGATGTCGCTGGTGCCGTCAGGCAGCGACAGCTGCGAGTCCGGCTGGAAGGCATAGGAATTCTCGCGGTAATCCGCACCGACTGCAAAGCGCAGCTCGCCCGCGGGCAGGCGCGCGATGCCGCCCTGGATGTTGCCCTCGACGGTGCGCTGCTTCAGTTCGTTGGTGTTGAGCGTCCGCCGAGAGATGTAGTTGATGCACTCCTGCGACGGCGTGATGTTGCCGAACGGGTTGAAGCCGCCCGCGCACAGGTCGGTCCCGCCGGTCGGACTGTTGAGCAGCCGCGCTACAGCGCCTGCGCTGGCGCCACCGCTCTGGGCATTCTCGAACTTCGCACGGCTGGTGTTGGCATAAAGATCCCACGTCCAGTCGCGCACGCCGATCTTGCCCGAAAGCCCCGCGGTGATCTGGTAGACGTCATACTCGTAGCTCTGGATCCGCGGACCCAGGATGTTGAGCGCCTTGTAGAAAGTGACGGGCGCGCCGGGCGTCGGCCGCGACGCCAGGATCGATCGGAACGCCGGCGTGATGAACGGATTGGTCGTCGGCACGGTCAGCCCGTAGACGTTCGAGGCGAGCGTGGGGTTGGTCAGGCCGGTCGAGCTATAAGTCGTGTAGCTGAACTGGGTGAACGCCTTGATGTTGTCGGTGACGTCGTAGTCGACCTTGCCGAACACCGAATAGCGATCGAGGTCGGCCTGGATCGACCCGCCGTTATAGCCGAAATTGACCTGCTGGCTGTTGGTGCCGCTGTTGACGATATAGGCCTCGTCGGTCTGCGGATCGCGGTAGTTGAGCACCGGCACGCCCGAGCTGCTGAACAGCGTCTGGTCGGTGTTGAACCCGATCTGCCCGATATAGCGGCCCGCCGCGTTGCCGGTCAGCGCCTGCGTGCCATATTGTCCGACGAACACCGAATTGACCGCCGCGAGCGTCGGCAGATTGGCCCCGAACAGCGCGCTGCCCTGCGGGATCGTGCTGAGCCCCGGCGTGGTGGTGCGGAACGTGAAATAGTCGCGCTCGGCCTGCTGCGCGGTGTCGCGGCGGGTATAGTCGATCGACAGCACGGCATGGCCGCGCTCGTCGGCGAACGCCGATCCCGCGGTGGCGGTGATGCGATAGGTGTTGCCGTCGCCATAGTTGCTGACGCCGGTCTGGCCGTTCAGCTCGATCCCCTTGAAGTTGCGGCGCAGGCGGAAATTGACGACGCCGGCGGTGGCGTCGGACCCATAGGTTGTCGACGCGCCGCCGGTGATGACCTCGATATTCTCGATCAGCGCCTCGGGGATGGTGTTCAGGTCGACCGATCCGTCGGGGTTGGACGGCTGAAGGCGACGACCGTCCATCAGGATCAGCGTGCGCTTCGACCCGAGCCCGCGAAGGCTGGCATTGGCCTGCCCGCCATTGAGCCCGGTGCTGGTGCTGCCGGTATTGCCCTGCCCGAACGCGCCGGCGAACTGCGGCATCTGCGATAGCGCGCTCTCGACGGTGATGCGGCCGGTATTCTCCAGCGTGTCGCTCGACAGCGAGACGATCGGGCTGTTCGCGACATAGTCGGACCGGGCGATGCGCGATCCGGTGACGGTGATCTCTTCAGCGGGTGCGTCGTCGGACTGTTCGGCCTGGACGCTGGCCGGCGGCGCGGTCGGCACGCTGCTCTGCGCGTGCGCGGTGCCGGCGACGACTGCGATGGAGGCGCAGCTCCCGACGAGAAACGCGCGCGTGATACCCCGTGCAACCATGTCGTATTTCCCCTTGAACCAACCGCATCGTTGGCGGCCTCAAGGATCAAGACGCGGGCAGAGGACGGCCCCTCACGCAAGACGTGTAAAAAAGTTGCAATAAAAAGGGAGCGGCCGTTTCCAACCGCTCCTCAAATGCCACCTTCGTGTACTATTATATCATGGCGTCAGCGCGTGGCAGCCACCGACGGTCCGTACAGCAGCCCGTTGAACAGCAGCTTGAACGTCGCATAGGGCTGCGCGCGCTGCGTGACCTCAGGGCCCATCGCGAACAGCTTTCCCTTGCCGAGATCGACATCAACGACTGCGACCGTGCCGTCCAGTTTCTCCTGCCCGACTGCCCAGCCACTACGCAACGGCGCCTTCCCCTCGAACCATGCGACCCGCTTCGCGCCGGTACCCGACAGCGTGAAGGGCTGGCTCTCGTCGAAGAAGATATCGACGGTCGGCGTCATGCCGTACGCCAGCGGCTGGCGCGTATCGATCCGGGCGGACAACAGCGAACCGGGAATGTAGAACTGCTTCTTGTCGAGCGCGGCCAGCGTCCCGTCCGGCTTTTTCGTGACCAGCGCAGGCTGGATCTGCGGATCGAGCAGCGTCGCCAGCCGGTTCGCGCTGCCGACCGTCAACACCGTGCCGCCCGCCTTTGCGAACGCCGCGATCGCAGGCAGCGTCTTTTCGGGCGTCACCTCGCCCAGCCAGCCGCGATAAGCCGCCGGGATATCCTTGGCGTCGGGCATCCCGAACCGATAGCCGCCGGGATACGGCCCGCCCGGCGTCGTCGGCACGGTACCGTCGGCGAACAGCAGCACATCGTATTTGGCATTCAGGTTCCCCGCGTCGAGCTCCTGCGGATAGACCACGCTGAACGGAAACTCGTATTGCTCGAGCAGCCAGCGGGTCCAGCCGGCGGGAATGACGCCGCCATAGCGATCGACCAGCCCGACGCGCACCGGCTTCAACGCCAGCTTGGCGCCGACCGGCGCGCGGGCCACCGCATAGGCGTCGATCCCGAGCTGTGCGACCGAAGACGCCAGGATACCGCTGGCTGCAGGCGATGCCGGGATCCAGATCGCGCCCGGCGCCAAGTCCTTTCCGCCCGCCTTGGTCGCAGACTCGATCCAAGACACCGGCACGCCAGCCTTAAGCAACCGATTGGTCAGCATGAAGCTGTTGTTCGCCTCGTGCCCGACGATCCACCCCGCTTTGCCCGATCCGACCACGCGGCCCGGCGCCACCGCCAGCAGGTCGGGCACGCGTTCGAACGTCCCCGAAAAGCCGTCGAGCACGCGGTCGAAACTCACCCCCATCTGGTACGCCAGCGTATAGCCGGTGATGTCGTACGGCGCCTTGGGCGGACCGCCGGGGAATTCGGGATCATGCGGGTGATCCTGCGGTTCGAACATGTCGATGACGTGCGGGCGATACGCCTGCGCGGTCTTCACCACGTAGGATCCCGCCGGATAGCGCTTGCCGCCGGCGGTGAACGGCGCAGTCGCGCGGTCGACGTCGACGCCGTTCTTGATCAGCGCATTGAGGAACGCGATCGTCGTCGGCATGTCGCGCTGGTCGGGCGCCAGCACATAGCCGCGCGGATCGCGCTTGGCCGGGTCCTGCAGCACCGTGGCATACAGCGACGACGCGACCATGCCGTCCTTGGCGCGGCTGTTGTAGCCGACATAGCCCTCGTCGGCCTTGGCACCCTTGCCCGCTTCCTTCAGCGCATCGACGCGCTTCGGCGTCGTAGTCCAGCTGTCCTTGCTCCCGCGTGCGACAGCCTGGCTGCCCATCCGCCAGATGTTCATCAACAGCCGTTCGCGGTTGCGCGACGCGTAATCCATCACCGCGCGGTCCAGCGACCATTGATATTCCAGGCTATCCTTCAGATGCCAGTCGCCCGGCGCGATCGGCAGCGGCTCGTCGCTGCGCGCCAGCTGGGTATCGGCGATCAGCGGGATCTTCTCCGGCGTCGGGCCGCCGATGATCTCGGTCAGCAGCCCGATCGAGTTGTGGAAATACGCGACCGATCGCTCCATGCCGTTGTGCCAGGTCGAATAGGGCGCCGCGCTGCGCATCCCCGATCCGCCCTTCTGCTCGGACACCAGCCGGCTGTGCATCGCCGACCCGACCTCCTGCAGCTCGGTCATCACGATCGGGTTGTAGTTGAAATTGAACGGGTCGCGGAACGGCGGCACGAACACCACCATGCCCGCGGGGCCGGTCTGGTGCTGGTTGAACACGATCTGCGGAAACCATTTGCGGAACAGCATCGTGTTGACCGCTTCGGTCTCCGGCATCTGCACCATGAAGCTGTCGCGGTTGTTATCGTGGCCGATATACTTCTGGTACAGCCGCGGAAGCGTCTTGAACTCGCGGTCCTTCTTGTCGGCGTTGCGCATATACCAGTCGGCAACCAGCTGCAGCCCGTCCGGATTATCCTGCCCGAACAGCACGATATCGTCATTCAATATCCGCACCGTCTCGGCATCGGTGGCGGTCAGCATGCGGTACAGGACATGGATCTGGCTCTGCGTCGTCACCGTCTCGCTCGCATGCATGCCGGCGTCGATCCAGACGATCGCCTTGCCCTCGTCGGCCAGCGCCTGCGCCTCGGCCTCGGTCCTGACCTCGGCCTTGGCGAGTTTGCGCGCGATGTCCTGGTAATGGTCGAGCTTCGCCAGGTTCGCGGGCGAACTGACGATCGCGACCCACATCGTGCGGCCCTCCGCCGACTTGCCGATATCGACCAGCTTCATCCGGTCCGACTGGCTCGCCAGCTTTTTCAGATACGCTTCATAGGCATCGTAATTGGCGAGGAAATAGTCGCTGCCGGGCTCCTGCGCGAACGCCTCGAACGGCGCGGTGATCGTGCCGACCTTGAGGGTGATCGGTTCGGCGGAGGCGGCACCCGCGAGCGAAAACACCCCCGCGCCCAGAAGCAGCATGGTCTTCGTCATACGATATCCCCCTTGTGCCGCCGGACGTTGCCGGCCCCGTATCGATCAAGACGCACGCGCACCCCGCCCCCTCAGCACGCCGCGACAATAAATCAGCCGGGCAACAGATCGAACGCCACCGTGAGGCGCGAAGCCTCGCCGGAAAACGGTTCGGTGCCATGCCAGAGATAGGATGGGAACAGCACCAGCTGCCCCGCCACCGGCCGGACATACCGCGTCGGCGGCAGCGCGAGGCTGGTCGGCACGCCCGGCCGCCCGAACGCGAGCCAGCCCTGAGGCTGCTGCGCGACCGCGTCGGGCAGGTCGACATAGAAAGCGGACGACACCCACCCGCGCGGATGGACGTGATCGGTGTGATAGCCGCCGGGCTGCAGCAACACCGACCACGCACCCGCAAACCGATACGATCCCGTGTTGCGCCTCCTGACCGGGTCATCCCCTGCCCCCAGCTGCGCCAGATGCGCGCGGATCGGTCCGTCGAGCGCGGTAAACAATGCGCGCAGTACCGGATAATCGACCTGGCTCAGATCCTCCTGCGTCTGGCTGCCGTGGCGCAGCGACTGGTCGAGCGGATGCGTCCGCCAGGCGTGCCGCTCGCGAAGGGTGACGGCGAGATCGCCCAGGAATGCGGCAAGCGTGAGCCATCCTGGCGGCACGTCGATACTCCGCGCGGAAATTAATGCCGGATCGTCGCAGAGTGCCGCATGGCGCGGATCGCCGAGCAGCCGCCACGCGGTCGCAAGCAACGCGATCACCCCCTGATCGTCCGGTGCCGCGACGCCGATCCGTTCCGCCAAGGCGGCGCCCTCCGCAACACGACCGACGTGCAGCAACGCCTCGACGGCCGCCTTCGCCGCCTCGGTAGACGACGGAGCGAGCCGCAACGCCGCGGTCGCGTGCGCAAGCTGGGCCTCGCCATCTCCCAACGTAGCCCGCGCATTCGCCGCGAGCAGGTGCAGCCCGGCATCCGGCGAACGTGCGATCGCGCGGTCCAGCACCGCCGCCGCCCGCGCCGGCTCGCCCGCACTCATCAGCACGACCGCCTCGACCGACGCCAGCGCAGGCACGCGCGCCGCGTTGACCGACGCCAGCGCCGCGCCGACATCCGCAGTCCGCATCCACCGCAGTTGCGCCAGGTCGCGGTGCGCGGTCACATAGTCCGCGCGCATCCCGATCGCGGACACGAACGCCGCCTCCGCAGCATCCAGATCCCCCGCCCCCTGCAACGCACGCGCATGCACCAGCCACGTCTCGGGCGCCGTCGATCCCTTGGCGATCGCGCGCGCCGATGCCGCCACCGCAGCGGTGAAATCGCCCATATCCCCCAACGTCGAGGCCAGGTTATGCTCCGCCACCGCACTTTCGGGCCGTTCCGCTGCGGCGCGGGCATAGAGCGTCGCGGCGGCGCGCAGGTCGCCCGCCGCCTTCGCCTGCCGCGCATGCTCCATCGCGGCGGATGCGGTCACTTGGGCTCGGTCACCATCAGCACCGCGAGTGCCAGCGTGCGGATACCAGTGCGGATCGCCTTATCGTGATCGGGGGCGAAGAACGGCGAGTGATTGCTCGGCACCGCCTCGCCTTTCGCCTCGTACGCGGCCAGCGTCGCGGCATCATATCCGCCGATCGTGAAATAGACCGAGGGCACGCCGGCATCGACGAACGCCGACCAGTCCTCGCTCGCCGACCAGCCCGGCGCGGTCGCAGGCAGATAGGTGACGCGGTCTCCGCCCGCCGCCGTCAGCGCCGCCGCGGCGCGCTCGGCGAGCGCATGATCGTTGAACACTGCCGCGGTGCCATGCAGCCATTTCACCTCGGGCGCGGGCGCCATAGACATCGCGGCAGAAGCATCGGCGGTCCGCTTCACCCCGTCGAGCAGCAGCTGCCGAACATCCTTGTCAAACGACCGCAGGCTCAGCTTGAGCACCGCGGTGTCGGGAATGATGTTGCCGACGGTGCCCGCCTGGAACGCGCCGACCGTGACCACGCCGAACGCGTTCGCGTCCTTCTGGCGGCTGATCACCGCCTGCACGTCGGTGACGAAATGCGCGCCCATCACGATCGGGTCGATCGTCGCGCTCGGCATCGATCCATGCCCGCCGCGCCCCTTGAAGGTGACCTGCACGCTGTCGGAATTGGAACTGGTAACGCCGTCCTTGACCAGCACCGTCCCCGCCTCGCCCGATCCGACATGCGCGGCAAAGCCGTAATCCGGCTCGGCGAATTTCGTGAACAGTCCGGCGTCGAGCATCGCCTTGGCGCCCTTCAGCTGCTCCTCGGCGGGCTGGGCGATGAACATCAGCGTGCCCTTCCACTGCGCCTTCATCGCCAGCAGCGCCTGCGCCGTGCCGACCCACGCCGCCATGTGCACGTCATGGCCACAGCTGTGCGCGACGAAGGTCGTCTTGCCCTCGAACTCGGTCTGCGCCCGGCTGGCATAGGGCAACCCGGTCTTCTCCTCCATCGGCAACCCGTCGAGTTCGGTGCGCACCATCACGGTCGGCCCGGGACCGTTCCGATAGATCGCGACCACCCCGGTTCTGCCGACCTGCTCGGTCACGGTGAAGCCCAGCGCCTTCATCCTGCCCGCCAGCAATGCGGCCGTCCGCAACTCCTGCATCCCGATTTCCGGATGCGTATGGATATCGCGATACATCGCGTCGAGCGCGGGATAGGCCTTCTCGATCTGCGCATCGATCGTTGTACGGTCGCTCGCCGGATCAGCAAACGCCGGGCCGATACCGGCCATCATCGCACACCCGGTCAGCAGCAGCCGCATCGTCTTCATCCGAAATACCCATCGTTCGAGACCGGGAACGCGCGTCCCCTTGCCATCTAAGACGCGGTTGTGCGCGATGCCCTCACCGCTGCAAAGCCGCGCGGCTCAGAAATCGCGATCGAGCGATAGCATCACCGTGCGCGGCGCGCTGCTGTAGAGTTGCCGCTCGCCGAACGCGCTCGACGTCAGCCGGTTCGCACCGATCGCGTTCAACAGGTTGCGCACCGCGATCCCGGCGCGCCACTGCGCCAACCGGATATCGGCGTTGGCATCGATCACGAACCGCGCCGGCGTCACCTCGTAATAGGTGCTGCGATCGTTGAATGCGGTCCGCACGCGCGTCGCGCCGACCGCGTCGACGCCCAACGTCACGACCTTGCCCCCCGCTACCGATAGGCTGGTCTGTGCCCCCACCGCATAGGCAAGCCGCGGCACGTTGGGCAGCGGATCGCCGCGCCGCCCCGCACCGTCGATGGTATTGACCGGCTGGTCCTCGCCCAGCCGCGCATGGGTATAGTTGGCCGACCCGGTCAGCCGCACGGCGCCGATCGCCAAGCTCGTCTTGGCCTCGACCCCATCGATCCGCACCGTGCCGATATTTGTGTTGTACCCGAACGCGCCGTTGACGCTGGATGCCGCATAGATCGTGTCGGACCAGTCGATGTGATAGACCGCGCCCTCCAGCCCGATCCGCCCGCCCGCGATCCTGGTTTTGGCGCCCAGTTCATAGCTCCAGACATGGTCGGCTTCGTAGCTGCGTTCCTGATCGGTCAGCTCGGGGGTGATGTTGACCCCGCCGGGCCTGAACCCCTCCGCTGCGATCGCATAGACCAGCGTCTCACCCGGCAGGCGGTAGGCGAGCTCCGCCTTCAGATTGGTGCCGTCGTCGGCGCGCGCATAGCGGTCGGTGCCGATCGCGCCGGTGCCGGTGATGATGTTGGGGACCGGCACCGATCCGTAAGCGGTCCGCGTGTAATGGAAATACCGCAGGCCCAATGTTGCCGACAACCGCGGCGCCAGCCCCCAGCGCGTCTCCGCGAACAACGCCTGCTGGTCGAGCGCGCTGTGCAGCAGCCGCAATCCGGTGATGTCGAGCGGCACGATGAGCAGTCCGGTCGTTGCATCGGTACGGACGGTGTAGCTCTCAGCCGAATCGCGCCGATGCTCGATGAACGCGCCAACCGTCCATGCCAGCGTGCCCTGCCGGTCGGACGATGCGCGAACCTCCGCGGTCGTGCTCTGGACGTGGAACGGCTGGTACAGCACGCCCGGCAGCCGCGTCTGCAGATACGCCTGGAACGCGCCGCGCTGATCAGGCGTGCACCCGGCATCGCCAGTCAGCATCGCATAGCGTCGGCAGCTCGCTTCGCTCGTCGCCTGCCGCGCCAGCACCTGCGTGAAGTCGGCCTGCTTCACGATCGTCCAGTGATAATGCGATCCCGTCGCCACGATCGCGACATCGCCGGTGGTCCAGTGCGCGGTGACGCTGGCCAGGTCGAGCCGCTCGCGGTTGGGCGTGCGCACCGGCTGGTCGTTGCGATAGCGGCCGAGGTCCGGATACCAGAACCCGGCATCGTCGATTCGCGTGTCCTGATGCAGCGCCAGCGCATCGACGCGCAAACCCTGCTCCGGCGTCCACGCGACGCCCAGCCGGACGCCTTCACGCAGGACGCCGCCGGTGTCCTTCAGCCCGAGCCGATCGTTGTCGACATAGCCGCCGGTGGCCCGCCGGTGCACCACCAGCCGCGCCGCCAGCGTATCGCGCACGATCGGCGCGTTGACGACGGCCGCGACGTTGCCACCCATCCCGCCGCCCTGCACCGCGGAAACGCCGCTCTCGACATGCCCCGTCCAGCGCGTCGCATCGGCCTGGTTGAACAGCACCCGCAGCGTACCGCCCATCGAACTCGCGCCGTACAGAGTCCCCTGCGGCCCGCGCAGCAGCTCGATCCGGTCGACATCGACCAGGTCGACATCGGGCGTGCTCGCGGCCGGATCGAACGTCGTCCCCGACGGTCCGTTGATCGGCGTCTCCCCGTAATAGACGCCGACGGTCGATTCCCCGGTGCCGGTGACGCCGCGGATCGCGATCCGCTGTTGCAGCGGCGCGGTCGCGATCGGGACGAGCCCGGGCAGCAGCGCGGCGGCGCTGCGCAGATCGTACGCACCCCGCGCCATCAACTGCGCGCCCGTCATCGCGTCCATGCTGATCTCGGTATCGCCAAGCGCGGTCGGCCGTTTCAGCGCGGTGACGACGATATCGGCCAGCGGCGCCGCGACCTCGGCCATGACCGCAGGTGACCGCGCTGCGGGGAGCGCGCGGAGGACATCACGGGGGACGATGATAATGACACCGGCACGCCCGTGCTTCGCAACCAGCCCGGTATCGGCCAGCAACGTCTTCAGCGCACGATCCGGATCGATCGGTCCATGCAGCACCCGGGTCGTGCGCCGCCCGATCATCATCGGATCGAACAGGATCTGCTGCCCGGTCTGCGTCGCCAGCTGACGCAGCGCGACATCGAGCCGCCCCGCCGGGATCGCCAGCACCACCCGGTCGCGCGGAGAGGCCACGGTGACGCTGCCGGCGCCGCACGCCGCGACGATCGCGATCGTTCGTGAAAGGCCACGGGCATGCATCAGGACGTGTAGTTCGACCCCCCGGTTAACGCGGCTGCCCCTCCCGTCCGTTCTGATGACGGTTTCGTCACACTGTCCGCTTGACGCCCGACTGGCAACATGATCGATTATGACAGATATATAAAAGGGGGATGCCACGGGCTCGGGTGGATAGAAAACGGGGCGCGATCATGCGGAATTCCAGTGCGCGCATAGCTGCGGATGGCGGCGATACCGTCGACCTGTCGCACCATCTGAGCGCGGTCCGCCGGTTCCTGATGAAGCGCGCGCCGATCGGCGAGGTCGACGATCTGGTCCAGGAGGTCGCGCTGCGCATGCAGACCCGCCGCGCCACCGACGCCATCGACAATATCGAGGGCTATCTGTTCCAGGTCGCGCAAAGCGTGCTGACCGATCGCGGCCGCCGCGACACCGTGCGCCACCGCTCCGCGCACGACAGCCTGGAAGAATTTCATCATCCCGTTGAGGACCGCTCGCCCGAGCGCGTCCTACAGGGCAAGGAACATCTCGCGCAGCTGATCGCCGCGATGAACGACCTGCCCGACCGCACCCGTCTGGCATTCGTTCTTCATCGCTTCGAGGAAATGAGCTACGCGGCGATCGCCCGACACATGGGCATATCGGTGAGCGCGGTCGAAAAGCATATCATGAAAGCCATCAAGCACCTCGCAGGTTCGCTGCACTGATGGACTCCGCATCGGCCAATCCGGACGCTGCGGCGGCCGCCGCGGCCTGGTATGCGCGACTGCATGCCGACGACGCGACGCCGGCCGATCGGGCGGCGTTCGGGCTCTGGCTATCGGCCGAGGATGCGCATGATCGCGCCTGGCACGAACTGGTGTCCACGACCCGGATCCTGGATGACGCACGCGACGATCCGGCCCTCCTCGCGATGATCGAGGCCACTTGCGGCGAAGCGCGCGCCGCCCCTGTGCGCCGTTGGTGGCCGATGGCGGCAGCCGCCGCCATACTGCTCTCGATCGGTGGCACCGCCGCTCTGGTCGTCGACCGACATAAGTCGCCGCCAGCGACCCGTATCGCGGATGTACGCTATGCGACGCCGATCGGACGATCACGCGAGGTTACGCTGCCCGACGGAACGCTGATGACCCTCGATGCCGAATCCGCGGTTCGCGTCGCGGCGCCCGGTGCGACGCGCCGCGTGGCTATCGATCGTGGCCAGGCGTTCTTCAAGGTCGCGCATGATGCACGTCATCCGTTCATCGTATCCGCAGGCGACAACAGCGTTACCGCACTAGGCACGCAGTTCGCGGTACGCGCGGCAGCCGATCGGGTCGTCGTCAGCCTGGTCGAGGGATCGGTGAGCGTCGACACCCCCGCAATCGGTCGCGCGATGACGCTGGTACCAGGCAATACGCTGACGATCGGCCGATCGGGTCTGCAACTCACCCGTGAAGGTGCCGATACCGCCACCGGATGGCGCAACGGCGAGCTGACGTTCGATGCGACGCCGCTGAAACAGGTCGCCGCCGAACTCAACCGCTATTCCGTGCAACGCATCGAACTCACCGACGCGCGCCTCGCGAGCCGCGTGTTCAGCGGCGTCCTGAAGACCGAAGGCGGCGGGCCCGCCCTTGCCGACGCGCTATCGGCCTATGGAGTTGCGCGCGTGACGCATGTCGATCGAACGCGATTGGTGCTTGCTTCCCAACCATGAAAGACAAGTTGGGCGAGCAAGATTGTTAGGGCGTCGCAGGTTCCCGTCGAAGGTCATTCTACCTCACTAATCGGGGATCGCACGCACGTGTCACCTAAGATTGCTGCATTGACCCAAAAGCCGCCATTCAACGCCGTTTAGCCGGCACCAAAAACCCGTCGTTCATTCATCTTCAATGCGAGGTACTTTTTGCTCCCCTCGTTGGGCGATCTTACGGCAAGGTTTGAAAACAGGTTTCAAAAAGCCGTGACGCTAAATGTCGGTTTTCCCGACCACGTCAGGCGGTACATAGCACCTTGCACAACAGACTGGACGACGTTGGGCCATAGCGCGACGATGCAGGTTCCGCCCTCGTACCGAACGGACGGGTAAATAATCCCGTTGTGGCCGGAAGCTCTGGTCGCGGCCGCGACCGCGTTGCCGACGGGATAGCTCATCACAGGGTCCGGATTGAGGCTCGCATGATGAGGAAGCTGGCGTAGATCGACGAATACGCCAGCCATGCTCGATAGCATCTCGCCGTAGTCTACCACCGCATTGAAGTCGCCTGCGTCGGCAAGAGCCTTGGTCAGATGATGCCCAACCTCGGCTACGCAGGTCTCGGCATTCAAGGCTGCGTACCAGGCGCCGCGATCCGCTGGGTTGAAGCGGTTGGGTTCGCGTGGCTTGGCATACGCAAAGCTTGCATTGATGAACTTCGCGTGCGGAACACCATGAACGAGTTCGGCCGCAGTCAGAGATCCCTTTCCACGTTCCTCGCTGATCAATCTTCCGCTTGTTGCCCCCTCGATCTCGGCCAGAAGCGCCATCTCATCGTCGTTATCGACTAATGATGCCATGACGGCGTCCCGCAGACGCGCGCTGGACACGAGCCGCACGGTTCGTGGAAAAGCTTCCCGGATTACCGGCAGTCCGTCCATGGACCCGACCTCAGAGCCCTCCACGTAGGCCGTCGATATACTGCCTTGTCTCAAGCATTCGCGGGATCCCGCCGTCAATCATCGCCTGGATCGGCGTCATCCGGTCGAAGATCGGTCCCCGATTGACCAGACGAGGCCAACGATCGGCCATGTCGTTGGCGAACAGCAGGTGCAGGCCCTTGAAGACCCCAATCAGCGCGGAGGCGCGGGTAAGTTGATCCTGGCTCAGCACGCCGTCCCACCGCCCGCTCTTGATGCGATCCCAAGTGCTCTCCGAGACACCTAGGAGGGCAGCACCTTCAGCGTTAGTCCCGTCCCAAGCTTCGACGAGACGCAACACGGCTTTCAACGCCGCACCCGTCAAACGACGGCGGTCACCCTCCCCCGCGAACGTTTGAAGGCCACCAACCATGGTGGCAGGGCGTTGCAATGAAACAACATCACTCATCTCGCGTCTCCTGATGCGAATATGCGTACCAATAGATGCGATGTCAACGGCCGTACTAGCGCTTCCAACTGTAAAAGTTTGTGCTTCCGACACCGTGACCGGGAGCCACAGCCTCGAAGACTACCTCGTTTTGCTGGCAAAGCGCGGCACGTTGACCTTGGTGGGAGTGCCCAAGCACCCGAATTCGCAGCCGAACCCCGACAATCTTCTCGACGGCCGGACAGTCGATTTCTCGATGATCGGCGGCATCGCGGAGACCCAGGGGATGCTCGATTTCTGCGCCGTGCACGGGATCGTCGCGGACATCAAGATGATCGCCGCGGACGGTATCGAGGCTGAACGAATTTGCGGCTTTGCTCGCCGCTGCATTCGACGCATTCGAGAACGTTGCCCGCAGCCGACTACTAGTAAGCTTGCTCGAGAGCCCCCGCTCCTCCTCGTCATCATAGCGCCGAGCCCCCGGACAGGTCCTGGGGCACATCGATATACGGAATGTGGTTTGTGACGGTCCCATCGATCACCGGCCGAAAGAGATTCCACGCCCGCGCGCATGTCGTGTCGGCCATACTACTCGGTGGCCAATGAATGCCAAGGCCGCATGTAGCTGACGGATGTCGGATGAATATGTGCGCAGCCACGCCGATATTTCGACCAGATGTGCCATGCTTGAGCAACGATCTGATCCAATCCCGCACGGAAGGTCCGCTAGCGGTGCCTTATGTCGTCAGCGCTGCGCGGAACCATAGACTTGGGCGCGACGATCAAAAGCTTCGCGTGACCCCTCCAAGATCGCGCACGCCAGCTCGCAGGTCGGCGGGTGATCGATCGACCCGCGGCTGACCACCAAGGCTTTGTCGTTCGTCGCTTTGAGCGCCAATATGAGCTCGGCATCGCCCAGCACTGCGATATTGGCATTGTGCGTGACCACGATCACCTGGCGCCGCTCTTTGGCGGCCCGGATCACCGGGACGAGCGTCTTGTAGATAAACTCGCTGTCGAGATTGTCTTCGGGCTGGTCGACGATTAATGGCGCCCGGCTCTCGCTCGTGAGCATGAGGGCGAGCAGCACTGATTGTTGCTGTCCGAGGGACAGTCGCTTGAAATCGCGCGGGACATAAAGTGGGGCCCGTCCGGCGACGTCGAGGCGCTTGGTCACGCTTAAGCGGGGCAGATCGTCGACTGCTACCGCCTCGAGTTGCGAGAGCAGTTCAGGCTCGGCGATCCGCTGGAAGAGGACATCGATCTCGCCCTTGGTAAAGATGGCCGTGTTCGCGTCGTTGCGAAGCGCGAGTAGCGCCTTGGTGTCCTTTCGACGGGCCTGATCGAGCAGGGCCGGCAGCGTCACCGTATTAATAAGTGCGCGGGCTTTCAGCTGCTGGAGCGTTCGCCACCCCATAGCCTCGATCAGGAGACGCTCCGCCTCGGGCGCCAGCGCGTTGCTTTCGAACTTCAGCGAGACGAACAGGTCGGACAGGGTCGCCTTGAGCGCGGCGGACGACCGCGCCGCGAACGCGGTGCGTATCTTCGATACCTCAGCCCGAGCCGCCCAGCGCTGTCGTAACAGGTCGACATAATCTCTGCGCAGCCCTTCCAACGCCGGAGTCCAGGTCTTGAGTATTCGCACATTCTCCCTCGCGCGCGCTTCGTCCGACACCAGCTTCTGAATGAAGGGCATGTCGAGCCGAATGCCATGTTTGAGAAGCTCCTGCTTCTTCGTCTCGATCTGCGCGGCGGTCTGCGCCTCCTTGCCCTTCCAGGCTGCGACCTGTGCGCGGACGCCCGCGACATATTCGGTGGTGAGCTTACGGAGCGCCTCGGTCGAACCAGACACCGACCCCTCATAGGTCGCCGTCGCTGTCGCAATCGCATTGGCCTCGGGCGCCCCCACCTCGATGACCTCCTCGGTGATCGAGGTTTTGATCTCCGCTGTAATCTCGGTGATGCTGGTGCTGCTCACCGCGCCGGTCAGCTTCGCCAGTGAGCGCTCGATTGCGAGGCGCGCGCGTTTTTCCCCCTCGAGCTGCTGCTGCAGCTTGATGATCTCTTCGCCCTTGTCGTCCTTCAGCCGCTTCAGCTGCGCGGTTTTCAAAGTAAGCTCACGCTCGCGCTCGGGAATGCGCGCGACCCGGGCCGCCGCGTCGGCGACCTTGGGATGAAGCTCAACGAGCTGCTGGCGCACCTCGTCCTCGCGCTCGATCGCTGCTTCGATCGTCATCAGCCGATCGAGAAACGTCAAAAGCGCGAGCGGGTCGTCCTGGACGCGCTTGCTAATCTCGTTGGTGGCGCCCTGCCGATAGCTTTCGATCGGGAAGCTCGTGGAGCCTGTGGCGGGGTCATCGAGGTTCTCGACAAAGCTGCCCTTACTCCGCGCGAGGGTGTGGGTCTGGCCTGTCTCATCCCGATAGAAGAGCGACAGCAGATCCGGCCACACGTCGCTGTCGATGACCGTCACGTCCTCCGCCGATCCGCCCCCGATCAGGCAGAGGCTCTCGAAGACAGTCGACTTGCCGCTCCCTCGCCCGCCGATGATGCAGGTCAGGTTCGGGCTGAACCGGATCGACGCGCCGTCGAGAAACGCGCCCTGAAATTCGACCCCCTCGACGGTCGGTACGATGGCGGGCAGCTCTTCCTCTATCCGCACGCGCGTGTCAGCGGTGCGCATCGCCAGCCGCAGTCCATCGAAGCTCGGCGCTTCCATCTTGTATCGCGTGACCCGCTGATCGCGATTGGCGTTTCGCCCTACGGCGTTCAGCGTATGGGAGTCGCTGTTGAGAACGCGAGCAAGGTGTTGGGACGAACCTAGGCCGAGCCGTTTGATCCGCTGCTCGGCCGCGGCGCGGCGATCGGCATCGCCGTCCTGATCGGTATACAGTATCGGGCAGTCGGCCCGCGTGACCTCAATCCCCTCGAGCGCTGGATGGCACAGGATGTCGAGCTTCGCCGGAGTGAAACGCGGCATGTTGCTCTCGAACGCGCCTGCGAGCTCGAGATGGGCGATTACCGCGAAGCCACCCTCGCTTGCCAGCAGGTTCAGGCACTGAAGCATTCCGTTTTGGCAACGGCATGTGTCGGTGCGGCGATCCGCGATGTCGAGCCGATTGAAAAAGCGCTCCATAGCATCATAGGTCGGCGCGTAGCAGAGTAGGTGACCCTCAGGGGTCGAGAGCTCGACGCCTGGAACGACGAAGACACCATGCTCCGCGCCAGCCGCCTGGGCGGCCGGAATATTCGCCACCTCGTTATGGTCAGCGAGGGAAATAATGGCGATGCCTTCATCGGCCGCAGCCCTGACGATCTTGGCGGGTGTGGCCGCGCTATCCTTGACGTCATGAGACGCACCGTAGCTATGAATGTGCAGATCAGCGCGGAAGAAGCGTGCGCCGTTGCTTAAGATCGAAAAAGGTTCGTCTGCCAATGTTGATCTTCCCCAAGCATATCTGACTACGTTGAATGATAACCGACGAGCCGAGCCTCGTTCATGTCTAACAAAGCAGCCGACGCTACCAAGAATATGATCAGACACAGGCTGTATACGAAAACCGGACGGTAGAACCGTCCAGTCGATTGACCCAAAAGCATTTGGTGGCGAAGTCGGCGGTACGCACGCTGAAATTCTTGATGCCTGCCCCGATCTTATCGTCGGCCTCCGGATGCAGCGCGAGCGCGGCGGTCAGGACGACGCCGTCGGCGGCACTGACCCGGTCGCCCGGGTCGTAGCGGTTGAGCATAGCTTTGAGGTGGGCTCGCGCGGCGGTCTGCGTCTCGAAGTGCAGATCGCCGTAGCTTACGGACTTCTTCACACCCATGCGCTCATACCTTTCATGTCATTGTCTGATTTGAGGGTTCCACGCCGTCATCGAGGATCAGCCTTTCCCGAAGCTCCCGCACGATCACCACAGGCAGGTCCATGCCGTCGAGCCGGTCCGAGCGATCGGCCATCCACTTAAGCGCCTGCGTCTGGTCGAGGTCGTCGCGGGCGATCTTCTCGTAGAGCGCGACCGCGGTCATGCGCGACAGGCCCAACTCCATCAGCGAGATCAGCGTACGTGACGACACGCCGAACTCGAGCTGGGTGCCGATGTCCATGTCGTGGTCGATTAGGTCCTCGCGACCGATCTCGAGGTAGTGGCGATGGAGCACGTCCACGTATGCCGACAGGTACTTTGGCGCGCGGAAACGGGCGATCTGCTCGACCAGCGCCATTGTGTCCCGGATGAGGACCGGTAGCTGGTAGTCCTTACCGACATCCTCGTGCCACGCGATGTTGCGGCGGATAATCCTCGCGAGAGACTTGCCCTCCAGCCACTGCAGCACGATGATTGCATAGAGCGGCACCCTTTTGTCCGGGGTAAAAGCCGGAAACAGGCTCGCGTTGATCCTGCGCATGATCGTGACGAAGCGGTCCATGCAGTCGTCGCTGGCGACGTCCACCGGCCCGAGGTTCTCAGGTTCGCCCGGATAGCGTCTGAAGGTCTCCAGCAGGCGCTGCATACCTATCGGGCTCACGCCCGAGTGCCTCGACGCGAGCGCTGGTTCGATCTCGATGGCGGTGGCGATCGTCTCGAGCACCCCGTCCAGCTTCGCGATGAACGCGGGATCGTGACGCTTGGCGAAATCGGCCTGCGCGATCGATCCCAGCCGCATGAAGGTCGTCAGCAGATACGCTCCCACTTGCTCGAATTCCTCCACGCCGTCGAGCTCGCCGGGATTGCCTTCCAGGCGCGCGGTGAGAAAGTTGATGAGGCCCTGTCCTGTATCGAGGACGGCATCGCTCTCGCGGCGGATCGGGTAGCGGGCGCGCAGCGGCACACCGCTCGGCCATGCCGTTACGTTCTCCGGATCGAGACAGACGATGTTGCCCTGGAACTCGTCGCCCCACCGCCCAGCCCTGCCGGCCAGGTTCCAGAAGTCGTGGGGCTCCATAGGGTTGCCCTTGCCCTTCCGGGGCCCGCGTACCACGATCGTCCTGCACGATAGGTTCACGCCTTCGACGAGTGTGGATGTACACACTAGGAAGCGGATCCTGCCGGACCTGAAGAGGCGTTCGATCTCGAGCCGCAGCAGCGAAGGCATGTTGCCGAAATGGAAGGCCACGCCCTGCTCGACCAGCGGAGCCAGACGGAACTGCGGGTGGACCCCCTTCCGCGCGAGGTCGGCCAGCGCGGCGAGCTCCGGATGGACGTCCCCGGGATCGGCCTCGGGCTGCAGCTGGCTGATGAAGTCGGCGATGTCCTCGGCCTCGGCGGCGCCGTTGGCGTAGACGAGGGTTCCGCCCCGCGCACCCGTTGCCGCGGCGGCGACAAACGCCAATCGCTTCGAGAAGGTCGCGGGGGTGCTCGGAAGCTGGAGAACGCCGACCTCGACCTCCGCGTTGCCACGCCTGACGGCGAGTGCGTAGCGCCGCGGCTTCCCCTTCTCCTGCCTGGCGAGGATCAAGTTCTGCATAACCGTCGGCGCGTCGCTGTCGACGGCGACGGTCTGGACGTCGGGCGGCGCGTCCGCGAGCAGTTCGCCGGGGTTCTGCGTCGCTGGACTTATGAAGATCAGCTTCAGGCGCGGATTGAGCCGCGTGGCGCGCTCCACGGCGTCCTGGAGAATGACGCCCCGCCCGTCGTCGCCGATCTTGTGAGCTTCGTCGACAATCATCAGATCGACCGAGAAGTCGCCGCCGAGGACGTTCGCAAGCAGGTGCATGCGCTCCTGCGTGAGCACCAGGATGAGGCGCGAGCCTCCGGAGCGGGCGGCGTCGAACTTCGCCCTGAGCGGCAGTGACGACACCACGATGCCGGGGCGGCCCTTGAGCATGGTCTCAAGGTTCGACTCGATCTCTGAGACGAGCGCTCGGGTCGGCGCAAGGTAGACGGCGATCGTTGAACCGCCTGTCCCCATCTGGTCGACGAGCCACTGCAGGACGAGGAAGGTCTTGCCCGACGCCGTGGGGGCGGAGGCGGAGAGCCACGCCGAAGTCGATGCTCCGGTCCAAAAGCGCTGCTGGAACTCGTTCACCTCGATCCATCGTCCGGTGGTCTTCACCAGCACCGACCGATCCATCTCCCGGCGCTGCGCCTCGATGCGCAACGACACGCCGAGACGTTCGTCCAACCTCCCAGCGACCAGCCCGCGATCGACCGCCAGGTCGACCGATCGGAAGTTCGAGAGTTTGCCGAGAAGCACGGCGCCTCCGTCTCGGACCTGCGCGTCCTCGACCACGGAGACGGCGGACACGGCGATCCGGAGGGCGGCCTCCTGATCGCCCCGGCGTTCCGACCTTGCGAGGATGCTGCCGGCGAGTATCAACCTCTGCCAGTCGAAGTCTTCGGGACCAGGACCGTCGTCCACGGCGAGGCCGCTGAATTCGGATCGCACCGTCATCCGGGTCAGTGCCGCGATCTCGTCTCCGACCCCTTCCTCAAGCAGCCAGGCCTGCAGATCGGCCAGGCTCACTTCGCGAGGCCCATCACTTCGAGGAAGATGTCCCGAAAGCCTTGGGACGATGGCAGCGGCACGCAGAAAAACTCGATCTCCAAGGTCTCGAGCTTGTTCTTGACCACGCCTTCACCGACCTTGCTGACCCATTCGACGAGCGCCGTCTTCGCCGCCTCGGCGATCTCGTCGGCCAGCGCGGACGCCCCCTCCGCCGGATAGAACGGCACGCCGAATCCGACCAGCGCGACGCCGCAGTACCGCACCCGGTTGGACATCGGCGAGGAGCGGTCGAAGTACTTCCTGAGCGCACTGGTCAGGCGCTCGTCGGTGAGATCGGCCTTGTCGCTAAGGAGCAGGAGGTCGCGTTCGCGTTCCGACCCTTCGTGGTCGGGTTCGATGAGGTACGGCGCCAGGGAGTCGAGGCACGAAGAGATCGCCGCCGCCGCGGTCGCGTAGACCTTCGACTCCCCCCAGTAGAGCTTGAGCACGCCCTCCGGCGTGATTCCGGCGTACACGCCGTCGGCACCGTGGTAGTGCACGCGACGGTCGGTCTTGAGGTCCATCTTGCAGAGGATTTGCGGGAGCTTGAGGAAGCGCTCTGCGAGGAGATACAGGAGCATCTCGCCGCCCTCGCCGGTCGTGGCGAGGTCCGTGAACGACCGCTTCGCCCGCTCCACCAGCTCGGCGACCGCCTCGGTGCTGTTGAACCGCGCATCGCGTGCTTTTGCCTCTGCAATCTTGGAGCGCGGCAGGGCGTAGATGGCGGCCGCATTCCGCATAAATTCGGCCAGCCGTCTCAGCTGGACCCGTCCGTTTCCGTCGATCGCCAGACAATGGCAGTGCACCTTCACCGACTGTCCGGTCACGATCACATCCCGCTCGATCAAAGTGAGATGGACGTCGAGCGCCTCCGGATCTCCCGTCAACGCGGCTTCGAGATCGGTCGCGGTGATCGTCGACAGATGGATTCCCCCCAGATGTACAACCCTGTTTAAGAATGACCAACTCGTTGTCTCTACACGATTAGCATAGCTAATAGGCTAAGCAAGGTGACGAGCTTCCGTCGCGGGTGCAAGCCAAGACGTCGACAATGTGCCGTTAGGCTGTCGACGTAGGATGCTGGTGGGCCGAATTAGGTGATCAGCAGGATGCTCTTGGTACGGTGAAACGCCCCAGTCATTCCGGCTCTGTCGCATCGATAGTTGCGCGGCACCCGCGTCCGGCCGGCCGAGCCTGCCTATGACGCCTTCCTCGGTGGTGCTGCCGCCTCATAATGCACTTCGATGCAGTCGTAAGGCCTCCACTCCATTTCTAGCAACGTGGTCAGGCTGACGCAACTCGGCCTGAACGAACGTCGGCTTAGCCGTCCCGCCGGCCAAAAACGGACGGGCCGCTTTCCATCTGTGGACGCCCCTTTGAACGCAAGCGGTATCTGCAAGGTCTGGCAAGTAGTCGGATGCTGCCATCTGTCCGGCCTGTAATGCAGCTAAGCTGCTGGCCCGTATGGGAGTTCGCGGAC
>Ga0308164_10001492_pt1 | contig 27103 bp, 26 predicted proteins | sample PhyTR2_FD_201031 | JGI IMG/M metagenome (GOLD analysis project Ga0308164, IMG submission 201031) | Phyllosphere microbial communities from UC Gill Tract Community Farm, Albany, California, United States - DLSLT.R2 | ecosystem: Host-associated > Plants > Phyllosphere > Unclassified | place: USA... | reverse complement strand
GACACCGGCGACGATGCGGGTGGTGCAGATGGAGCCCGGGCCGATACCGACCTTGACCGCATCGGCGCCCGCATCAGCGAGGGCCTTGGCGGCTTCGCCGGTGGCGATGTTGCCGCCGATCACCTGGATGTCCGGGAAGGTCTGCTTGACCCAGCGAACGCGGTCGATCACGCCCTTGGAGTGGCCGTGGGCGGTGTCGACCACGATCACGTCGACGCCAGCGTGCACCAGCGCGGTCACGCGGTCGCCGGTGTCCTTGCCGGTGCCGACGGCGGCGCCGACGCGCAGGCGACCCTGGTCATCCTTGCTGGCCAGAGGGTAGGCCTTGGCCTTCTCGATGTCCTTGACGGTCATCATGCCCTTGAGCTGGAAATCGGCATCGACGATCAGGACCTTTTCCAGCCGGTGCTTGTGCAGCAGCTCGCGCACTTCGGCCTTGTCGGCGCCTTCGCGCACGGTGACCAAGCGCTCTTTGGGGGTCATGACTTCGCGCACCGGCACATCGAGGCGGTTCTCGAAACGCACATCGCGGGAGGTGACGATACCGACCAGGTCGCCGTCGTGCAGTACCGGAACACCGGAGATGTTGTGCTGGCGGGTCAGTTCGAACAGTTCACGCACCGTGGCATCGGCCTCGATGGTGATCGGGTCCTTGACCACGCCGGCCTCGAACTTCTTGACCTTGCGGACTTCCGCGGCCTGCTGTTCGATGGTCATGTTCTTGTGGATGATGCCGATGCCGCCTTCCTGGGCCATGGCAATGGCCAGACGGGCTTCGGTCACGGTGTCCATCGCAGCTGAAACCAGAGGAATGTTCAGCTCGATGCCACGGGTCAAACGGGTCTTGAGACTGACTTCATTGGGCAGTACTTCGGAATAACCGGGTACGAGAAGAATGTCGTCGAAGGTCAGGGCTTCTTGGCTGATACGCAGCATGCGGGGGCTCCCGGGCGGGAAAAATGGAAGCGCGCCATTATACCTATACATGTTGAGGGATGAAAGGTAAACCTGCGTGGCGCGGCGTTTAAGTACGGGTAGCGGGTTCAGCCCTGGCTCAGCACCACCGAGACGTGGGCCACGGGCTGGTCGAGCCAGTCGGCGAATTCGTCGAGGAATGCCTGCTGGAACCCGGCGGCTTCCCAGTTATTGAAGATGAACCCCAGGTTGGAAAAGGCACAGGGTTGCAGAAACAGGAAGCCATTGATGTCGTCTTCATGGCCGCACAAGGGGCAGGTGAAGTTGTTGGTGTGGCCGGGCATCCACTCTTCGAGGCTGTCGAACAGCGCTTCACCGACCTCCTTGCGGCATTCGGCGCAGCCGGCTTCGTGGAGAAAGCCGACGTCGGGGGTGAAGATACACCTGTCGGTGACCACCTCCAGGCCGTTGATCGCTTCGCCGTACGGGAGCTTTTCCGGATGCAGCACGATAGAGCGCGCACCCGGGCCGATGGCATAGGCCATGCGGTTGCCGGTGCGGCCACAGGTGCTGAGGACTTCAGCGACGATCTCCTTGCGCACCAACCAGCGCAGAATGGCCCGCGCCCGCGGTTCGTGCACCGGCAGCTCGGAAATTCGCGGGGCGATGATGCTCTGGGTATTCATGCAGCGGGGCCTGGCGTACGAGGAGTAGCTGGCCATGATAACACTCGTCCCCCCGATTGAAGCGCCGGGCTCACCTGTTGGCGATGCCTGATATTTTTTAGCTGGCGGTGCCGGCCGCATCGCGAGCTGCGCTCGCTCCAACAGTTTGCGCAACCCCCGTTGGAGCGAGCGCAGCTCGCGATGAGGCCGGGTAGGCCAATAAACGCTCCCAAGCTCCAACAAGGTCGGCTTCTGGCAGGCGCTTAAACCCTTTATGATGCCGGGCATGATTAAAGATCCCTTTGCCAGACTCGGTCTGGACCGCGAAGTCCTCACCGTCAGCCAGCTCAACGGCCGCGCCCGGGTGCTGCTGGAAGACGTGTTCAGCAATATCTGGGTCGAGGGTGAGATCTCCAACCTCGCGCGGCCGGCTTCCGGGCACGTGTACTTCACCCTCAAGGACAGCGGCGCCCAGGTGCGTTGCGCGCTGTTCCGCAACAACGCCGCGCGGGTGCGCCAGGCGCTGAAGGACGGCCTGGCGGTGAAGGTGCGCGGCAAGGTTTCGCTGTTCGAGGGCCGCGGCGATTACCAACTGATTCTCGACACCGTGGAGCCGGCCGGCGATGGCGCCTTGCGCCAGGCCTTCGAGGCGCTGAAGGAAAAGCTCGGCGCCGAAGGTCTGTTCAGCAATGAACGCAAGGTCGCCCTGCCCGCCCACCCGCGGCGCATCGGTATCGTCAGTTCGCCCACCGGCGCGGTGATCCGCGACATCATCAGCGTGTTCCGCCGCCGCGCACCGCAGGTCGAATTGACCCTGATCCCCACCGCGGTACAGGGCCGCGAAGCAATCAACCAGATCGTCCGCGCCCTGAAGCTGGCCGATAGCCGCGGCTTCGACGCGATCATCCTGGCCCGCGGCGGTGGCTCGCTGGAAGACCTCTGGTGCTTCAACGAAGAGGCCGTAGCCCGCGCCATCGACGCCTGCGTGACGCCGATCGTCAGCGCCGTGGGGCACGAGACCGATGTGTCGATCAGCGATTTCGTCGCCGACGTGCGCGCGCCCACGCCCTCCGCCGCCGCCGAACTGCTGGCCCCGGACATGAGCGACCTGCAGCGCCGCGTGGAGAACCTGCAACGGCGCCTGCTGATGCGCATGCGCAATCACCTCGCCCACCAGCAGCTCAAACTGGACGGCCTGACCCGCCGCCTGCGCCACCCCGGTGAGCGCCTGCGGCAACAGGCCCAGCGCCTTGACGACCTCGACATGCGCCTGCGCCGCGCTTTCGAGCAGCGTATGAACCAGCGTCGCCAGCGCCTTGGCCACCTGGACGCGCGCTTGGCCGCGCAACATCCGGGGCGCGCCTTGGCACTCCTCAAGCAACGCCTGGAAGGACTGGACGCGACGCTGCGCCGCGCTTTCGAGCAACGCCTGAAGCTGGGCCGCGAACGCCTGGGCAGCCTGGAGCAACGCCTGCCCAAGGCCATGACCGCCGCCCTGAAAGAGCGCCGCCAGCTGCTGCAGGCGCAGGTGCAGACCTTGCACGTGGTCAGCCCCCTGGCGACCCTGGGGCGCGGCTACAGCATTTTGCTGGACGACCACGGCCAGGCGATTCGCCGCGCCGAGCAGACCCACACCGGCCAGCGCCTGACCGCCCGCCTGGGTGAAGGCGAACTGCAGGTGCGGGTCGAAGATAACCATTTGACGCCGGTGACCCTGTCACTGCTGGATTGAACCGATGCCGTATTTGCCTGAATTATTGCTGCGCTGCTTACCGCTGGCCAAGACCAGCAACACGCTGGTGCGCGTACCGAATAGAACGCCGCGGCAGCCCAGCCCGCAGCCGCCCGAGACGCGCCGCTCGATTTTCCTGACCAGCCTGCTGGCGGCTTGGTGTTGTCTTGCGTCCGTTGCCCACGCCGACAGCTACATCACCCGCACCCTGAACAAGCCGGTCCCCGGCGGTGTCGCGGTGGTCGACCTCGGCACCGGCGCCGCCCCCCCGAAAGCCTTCATCGACGGCAAACCCGTGCTGGTGGTCAAGGAGCAGGACAACTGGCGCGCCATCGTCGGCCTGCCCCTGAGCTACACGCCGGGCACCCGACAACTCACGGTGCAAAGCGCCACGGCCAAGCGCCAGGTGTCCTTCAGCGTGGTTGCCAAGCAATACCCCGAACAGCGCATTACCTTGAAGAACAAGCGCCAGGTCAACCCGGAGCCCCAGGACCTGACCCGCATCAACCGCGAGCTGGCGATCCAGACCGAGGCCTACCGCAGTTTCAGCCCCAGCACGCCGAGCAACCTGGTGCTGGACAAACCGGTGAACGGGCCGCTGTCGAGCCGCTTCGGCGTGCGCCGCTTCTTCAATGTCGAAGAGCGCAACCCCCACGCCGGGCTGGACTTCGCGGTGCCGGCGGGCACGCCGATCAAGACCCCGGCGGCGGGCAAGGTGATTCTGATCGGTGACTACTTTTTCAATGGCAATACCGTATTCGTCGACCACGGCCAGGGCTTTATCAGCATGTTTTGCCATATGTCGAAGATCGATGTGCAAAACGGCCAGGTATTGGCCCGCGGCGCGGTGGTGGGTCGGGTGGGCTCGACTGGGCGGGCGACGGGGCCGCATATGCATTGGAATGTGAGTTTGAATGATGCGCGGGTGGATCCGGCGATATTCATTGGTGCGTTTCAGCCCTGAAGGTCAAAAGCTCGCAGGCTGCGCCAGCTCCAACCCCGATCGTATTCGAACCCGAATATCAGCGTGGCAATACGATCGGAGGATTCCGATCCGAATATCAGCGTGGCCATACGATCGGGGTAGGAGCTGGCGCAGCCTGCGAGCTTTTTTGCCCGGCACACCCGATTGCGCCGGATGAAACCCCTCAGCAATCCAGTTTATTTATTACCAATTTATTCGCGATTAAATCTCGAAAACCACACCAGACCGACAACTTCTACCAAATTTTTCCACACCCTTGCCATCTTTCCCCCCAATGGTTAGGGTTGACTCCATGAACAACTCAAACACCCACATTCTGCTTCGCCAACACAGCAGCCTCTGCCTGGTCAGTGCCCGACTGCCTGGCTGAATCGCGTCGCCTCGCCCTCTTCATCTTCATTTTTCCGGCAGGCCCTTTTCACTGGCCGCAACCAAAGGATTTTCGCCATGAGCATGCTCAAAGACCCTTCGCAGAAATACCGCGCCTTCGCCACTGTGGACATTCCTGACCGCACCTGGCCATCGAAAACCATCACCAGCGCGCCGATCTGGTGCAGCTCCGACCTGCGCGACGGCAACCAGTCGCTGATCGAGCCGATGGATGCCGAGAAGAAGCTGCGTTTCTGGAAGACCCTGGTCAGCGTTGGCGTCAAGGAAATCGAAGCGGCCTTCCCTTCGGCCTCGCAAACCGACTTCGACTTCGTGCGTACCCTGATCGAAGACGGCCACATCCCCGACGACACCACCATCCAGGTGCTGACCCAGGCCCGTGAAGACCTGATCGCCCGCACCTTCGAATCCCTGCGCGGCGCCAAGAAGGCCATCGTCCACCTGTACAACGCGACCTCGCCTTCTTTCCGCAAGATCGTCTTCAACCAGGACAAGGCCGGCGTCAAAGAGATCGCCGTCAGCGCGGCCAAGCTGTTCGTCAAGTACGCCGCCCAGCAGCCGGACACCCAGTGGACCTTCCAGTATTCACCGGAAACCTTCAGCGCCACCGAGCTGGATTTCGCCGTTGAAGTCTGCGACGCGGTGATCGAAGTCTGGAACCCGACCCCAGCCAACAAGGTGATTCTCAACCTGCCGGCCACCGTCGAAGTGTCGACCCCGAACATCTACGCCGACCAGATCGAGTGGTTTGGCCGCCACGTGTCGCGCCGCGACAGCGTGCTGATCAGTCTGCACACCCACAACGACCGTGGCACCGGCGTGGCCGCCACCGAACTGGGCCTCATGGCCGGCGCCGACCGTGTCGAAGGCTGCCTGTTCGGCAACGGCGAGCGTACCGGCAATGTCGACCTGGTGACCCTGGGCCTGAACCTCTACACCCAGGGCGTGAATCCCGAGCTGGACTTCTCCGACATCGACGGCGTGCGCAAAGTGGTCGAAGAGTGCAACCAGCTCCCGGTGCACCCACGCCATCCGTATGTGGGCGACCTGGTGCATACCGCTTTCTCCGGTTCCCACCAGGATGCCATCCGCAAGGGTTTCAGCCAGCAGAAGGAAGGCACCCTGTGGGAAGTGCCGTACCTGCCGATCGACCCGGCCGACATCGGCCGCAGCTACGAGGCGGTAATCCGCGTCAACAGCCAGTCGGGCAAGGGCGGCATCACCTATCTGCTTGAACAGGAATACGGCATCAGCCTGCCGCGCCGCATGCAGATCGAGTTCAGCCAGGTGGTACAGGGCGAAACCGACCGCCTGGGCCTGGAAATGACCGCCCAGCAGATCTACAACTTGCTGCGCAAAGAGTACCTGCAAGCCAATACCCCTTACGCTTTGATCAGCCATCGCCTGCAAGAAGAAAACGGCAACAGCGCCGTGGACGTGGAAGTGCACAGCGACGGCGAGACCCAACACTGGCGCGGCAAGGGCAACGGTGCCCTGGAAGCTCTGGTGGCCGGCCTGCCGATCTCGGTGGAGATCATGGACTACAACGAACACGCCATCGGCGCTGGTACCAACGCCAAGGCCGCGGCCTACATCGAACTGCGCGTGGCCGGTGAACGCCCGGTGCATGGTATCGGCATCGACGAGAACATCACTACGGCGAGCTTCAAGGCACTGTTCAGCGCACTGAACCGGTCGTTGAGCCAACAGGAAGCGAAAGCGGCTTGAGTGATTAGCCAGCAATAAAAAAACCGGCCCTCAGTGGCCGGTTTTTTTCACCCTGAACTCGAGCCATACGCGGTCTGCGTAGGAGCTGGCGCAAGCCTGCGAGCTTTTTGATGGCCATACCGACGCCAAGCTCGCAGGCTTGCGCCAGCTCCTACCCCCGACCGCGTAGCGCTTCAACGCCGGTTTATCAATCTGATCAATCCAGCGAAAACCCATCCGCATCGCGATAAGCCGGGAACCGCTCACGGTAGGCCGCCAGGTCGACCGCGCTCAGGGTGGTGCGAAATACCCCGTCCGCCTCCCCTGCCCCGAACAGCGTCTCACCCTGGAAATCCAGGACCTGGCTGTCGCCGGTATAGGCGAAACCCTTACCATCAGTGCCAATGCGGTTCACTGCCGCCACATAGCAGAGATTCTCGATGGCCCGGGCGGGCAGCAGGCGGTTCCAGTGGCCGCGCCGGGCGCCCGGCCAGTTGGCGGTGTACAGCAATAGATCCGTACCGTCGGCGTCGCGGCTCCAGACCGGGAAGCGCAGGTCGTAGCAGATCAATGGGCGCACCTTCCAGCCCTTGACGTCGAACAGTGCCCGCTGCTCGCCAGCGGTGTAGTGCTGGTGCTCGTCGGCCATGCGGAACAGGTGGCGCTTGTCGTAGTGCAGTACCTGGCCATCCGGCTGGGCCCACAGCAGGCGATTACGGTAGCTGCCGTCGGCGGCCTGGATGATCACGCTGCCGGTGATCACCGCGTTGAGCTTGGCGGCCTGGCAGCGCAGCCACTTGCTGGTGGGCCCATGTTCGGGCTCGGCCTGCCCGGCGGAATCCATGGAGAAGCCGGTGGTGAACATTTCCGGCAGCACGATCAAATCGGCGCCCCGGGCTTGCTCCAGCAGCCCCTCGAAATGCTGCAGGTTGGCGGTGCGGTCGTGCCACACCAAGGTGGTCTGGACCAGGGCAATGTCTAGATTGGCTAACGCCGTCAGATCGCGCATAGTTTCAAGGCTGCTGCTCGCAGCGTCTCCTCGCGTTTAGCAAAGCACAAACGTACCAGCCGCTGGCCGGGGACGGGTGTCTGGTAGAACACCGATACCGGGATCGTCGCCACGCCGTGCTCTTTCGTCATCCATAACGCCATGTCGACGTCGTTCAGGTCGGGGCGGATTCGTGAATAATCGACCAACTGGAAGTAGGTACCGCCCACTCGATCAAAGGTGAAGCGCGAGCCGTCCAGCAGGTCGCAGAACAGGTCGCGCTTGGCCTGGTAGAACGCTGGCAGCTCGTCGACGTGTTGTGGCGCGGCGGCCATGTAGTCAGCCAGGGCGTATTGCAGCGGCGTGACGCCGCAGAAACTCACGTACTGGTGCACCTTGCGCAACTCGGTGGTCAGGGCCGGTGGCGCCACCACGTAGCCAGTTTTCCAGCCGGTGACGTGGTAGGTCTTGCCGAACGAGCTGACCACGAAGGCACGCTGGAACAATGCGGCGTGGCTAAGCACGCTGATGTGGCGGACTTCGTCGTAGACCAGGTGTTCGTAGACTTCGTCGCTGATCAGGTAGATATCACGCTCGCCGATCAACGCCGCCAGCTGGTCCAGGTCGGCGCGGGTGAGCAAGGCCCCGGACGGGTTGTGCGGGCTGTTGAGGATGATCATGCGCGTGCGCGGGGTAATGGCGTCAGCCAGGCGCTGCCAGTCGATAGCAAAGTTCTGGGGGGCGAGTTGCACGTGCACGCAGCGGCCGCCGGCCAGTTCGACGGCGGGCTCGTAGCTGTCGTAGCAGGGGTCGAAGACGATCACTTCGTCACCGGCGGCGACCACCGCCTGCACGGCGCAGAAGATGCCCTGAGTGGCGCCGGGCACCACGGTTACTTCCCGTTCGGCATTGACCTTGGCGCCATAGAGGCGTTCGACCTTCAAGGCAATCTGCTCGCGCAAGGCCGGCAGGCCGGTCATGGGGGCGTATTGGTTGTGTCCTTGGGCCACGTGATAGGCCACGGCATCGCGCAGGCCCTGCGGGCCGTCGAAGTCGGGGAAACCCTGGGACAGGTTCAAGGCGCCAGTCTGGGCAGCAAGCTGGGACATGGTGGTGAAGATGGTAGTGCCGACGTTCGGCAACTTGCTGCGGATCATGGAGCCTTTTCCTGTTGCGAACCGTGGCGGGGCAAGCAGGATAGCGGATTGGCGGGGGGTGTAAAACGGTTGAAATGGGAAGGGTTGTTGCGGGGGGAGAGATAATGAGCGGAAGCAGCTACAACGGCGGCGCTTAGGGGATCGCCAAGCTCGCAGGCTGCGCCAGCTCCTACGCGGATCGTATTCGCAATCCGAAATTGGCGGCGTGCACGGTCGAGGTAGGCGCTACAACGGCGGCGCTAAAGGGATTGCCAAGCTCGCAGCCAAGGCAGCTCCTACCCCGATCGTATTCGCAATCCGAAATTGGCGGCGTGCACGGTCGAGGTAGGCGCTACAACGGCGGCGCTTGGGGGATCGCCAAGCTCGCGGGCTGCGCCAGCTCCCACGCGGATCGTATTCGCCATCGGAAATTGGCGGCGTGCGCGGTCGGAGTAGGAGCTGGCGCAGCCTGCGAGCTTGGCGATGGCATAAACACCACCCCCTACCCCAACTGCGTTCGCAACGTCGAACTGGCGTTGCAATACGGTCGGGGTAGGAGCGGCCTTGGCTGCGAGCTTGGCGATGGCATGGCCACCGCCGCCGCCTCAGCGCCAGCCTATCAGCGCTTGTCGCGGCGCTTCTTGTCGGCCTTTTTGTGGTGCGACATCAAGCGGCGCTTCTTGTTGACCTGGCGGTCGGTGAGCGTGTTCTTGTTGCCTTCGTACGGGTTGTCGCCGCCCTTGAACTCGATGCGAATCGGCGTACCGACCAGCTTCAACACCCGGCGGTAGGTGTTTTCCAGGTAGCGAACGTAGGATTTCGGCACCTTCTCCACCTGGTTGCCGTGGATCACGATCAGCGGCGGGTTGGCGCCGCCCAGGTGGGCATAGCGCAGCTTGATCCGGCGGCTGTTGACCATCGGCGGCTGGTGCTCCTGCACCGCGTCTTCGAGGATCTGGGTCAGGCGGCTGGTCGGCCAGCGGGTGATGGCCGACTTGAACGAAGCCTGGACCGACGCGTAGAGGTTGCCCACGCCGGTGCCATGCAGGGCCGAGATGAAGTGGATGTCGGCGAAGTCGACGAAGAACAGCCGGCGCTCCAGCTCGGTCTTCACGTAGTCGCGCTCGCTCGGCACCATGCCATCCCACTTGTTCAGGGCGATGACGATGGCGCGGCCGGCCTCCAGGGCGAAGCCCAGCAGGTTCAGGTCATGGTCGACCACGCCTTCGCGGGCGTCCATGACGAAGATCACCACGTTGGCGTCCTTGATCGCCTGCAGCGTCTTGACCACCGAGAACTTTTCGACTTCCTCGTGGATCTTGCCGCGCTTGCGCACACCGGCAGTGTCGATCAGCGTGTACTTCTCTTCGTTGCGCTCGAAGGGAATGTAGATACTGTCGCGGGTGGTACCGGGCTCGTCATAGACGATCACGCGGTCTTCACCGAGCATGCGGTTGACCAAGGTCGACTTGCCCACGTTCGGGCGGCCGATGATGGCGATCTTGATGCCATCCTTCTCGCTCGGGCCTGGAATGCGCGCGGCTTCCTCACCTTCGGCGACGTTTTCGTTGAGGTCTTCTTCCTCGACGTCCCGCGGGAATTCGCTCAGGGCGGCTTCCAGCAAGGCGTTGATGCCACGGCCCTGGGCACCGGCCACCGGAATGGCGTCGCCCATGCCCAGCGGGGCGAATTCGGCGCGGGCCATTTCCGGGTCGACGTTGTCGACCTTGTTGGCTACCAGCAGCGAGCGCTTGTTACGCTTGCGCAGGTGCTCGCCGATCATCTGGTCGGCGGCGGTGAAGCCCGCGCGGGCGTCCACCAGGAACAGCACCACATCGGCTTCTTCGATGGCCAGCAGCGACTGCTCGGCCATTTTTTCGTCCATGCCGTGCTCGTCACCGGAAATACCACCGGTGTCGACCAGGATGTAGGAACGCCCTTGCCAGCGCGCCTCACCGTATTGGCGATCACGGGTCAGGCCAGAGAGGTCACCGACAATAGCGTCGCGGCTCTTGGTCAGGCGGTTGAACATGGTGGACTTGCCGACGTTCGGTCGGCCCACCAGGGCGATTACGGGAACCATGCGGCTCTCCACTTCGTTAATTCAGAAAATACAAAAGCCGCTGCGGGGCAGCGGCCGGAATTCGGAGCGGCACGGTAGGTGCCGCAAGCCCCCATGAATGGGGGCTCCTTGAGGCCATACCTTGACCTCAAGCATAGCCACAAGTCACTGCTTGATGGTCAGTGCCTCGAGCTTGCCGCTGTTGCCATACACGTAGATCGTATCGCCTACCACCAGCGGGCGAGCCCGCAGGCCGTCGCTGTCGATACGGGTACGGGCGACGAAGCGACCGTCCACCTGGCTCAGCAGGTGCAGGTAGCCTTCCATGTCGCCGACGGCCACGTAGCTGGAGAACACTTCCGGCGCCGACAGCTGGCGACGCGCCAGTTTATCGTTACTCCACAGGGAAGTGGTGCTGCGCTCGTCGACACCTTCCACGGTACCGCTGGCCAAGGCTACGTAGACGTTGCCAAAACCTTCCGCGACACCGGCGTAGCTCGAGGCATCGCGCTGCCACAGCACACGGCCGCTTTCCAGATCCAGGCCCGCCATGCGGCCCTGATAGCTGGTCACGTACAGGGTGTTGCCGTTGAGCAGCAACCCGCCGTCGATATCGACCACGCGCTCCAGCTCCGAACGGCCCTGAGGCACGGCCACGGTGGCTTCCCAGACCGGCACGCCGTTCTGGGTATCGAGGGCGACGACCTTGCCGTTGGACAGGCCGGCGATGGCCAGGTGGCTGGTGACCAGCGGTGCACCGGTGCCACGCAGGGTCAGGACCGCCGGGGTGCTGTCGTACATCCAGCGCTGGGTACCGGTGGCGGCGTCGATCCCGAAGACTTTGTCGTCCTGGGTCTGCACGACCACGATGTCACCGTTGCTGGCAGGCGGCGCGAGTACTTCGCTGGACACGCGAGCGCGCCACTTCTCTTCGCCGCTGCTGGAATCCAGGGCCACCACTTCGCCGGCGATGGTGCCGACCATGACCAGGCCCGAGCCCACGCCCACAGCGCCGGAGATCGGCAGCTTGAGGTCTTTCTTCCACTTCACGTCGCCGCTGTGGCGGTTCATCGAGACGATCTCGCCCGTCACGTCGGCGGCGTAGATGGTTTCGCCATCAACCGCTGGCACCAGCATGTTGTAGGTTTCGCCCTGACCGTCACCGATCGAACGGCTCCATTGCTTCTGCAGGACCACCTCTTCCTTGAAGTCGGTGAGTTCAGCCGGCGGCAGTTCTTTCTTGCTGTTGCTGCTGCAACCCGCGGCCAAAAGGGCCAGGGCCAGCAATGCTGCATGTTTCCACCGAATCACGTCACGCATCCCCTTTGGCCAGATCGTCCAGCTTGATTTGCAGGCCACCCACCGCAGCGTCGTCAGACAATGCGGCCTTGGCCTTCTGATAAGCAGTAAAGGCTTCATCGCTGCGGCCCAGTTGCACCAGCAGGTCGCCGCGCAGTTCTTCGCGGGCGGCCACGAAGGATTTGTCGGCGTCGCCGTCGAGCAGTTTCAGGCCATCGGCGGCCTTGTTCTGGGCCCCCAATACCTGAGCCAGGCGCTGGCGTGCGACTTCACCCAGAGTCGGGCTAGCGGGCTTGTCGATGATGCCGCGCAGTTCGCTGGCAGCGTCGTCGAGCTTGCCGTTGTCGACGGCCACCTTGGCCACGAACAGGCTGCCGAACTGGGCGTAGGCGGTGCCGCCGAAATCGCTTTTCAGCTTGGCGGAGAGGTCCGCCACGCGCGCGGTGTCAGGCTTGCCGCTCGGGTTGAGCGTGGTTTCCAGCAATTGCTGGTACAGATTCGACGCACCCTGGGCCTGGTTGGTCTGGTATTTCTGCCAGCCCTGCCAGCCGAACACCACCACCAGCGCCAACAGGCCGCCGGTGACCAAGGGCTTGCCGTTACGCTGCCACCAGTCTTTCAACTCGGTGAGCTGTTCATCTTCGGTACCTGACACCCCAATACTCCTATTTCGCAAATTCGGCGGTTGAACCCGCTTCAACCCTGGACGACGTGAGTCGCCAGATGCTCGGCGAGAGCATCCCAGGCAATGTTTTGTTGTTCGCCCTGGCCGCGCAGTGGCTTGACGCCTACCGTTTTCGCGGCCATTTCGTCGTCGCCGAGGATCAGCGCATACAGGGCGCCGCTCTTGTCGGCCTTCTTGAACTGGCTCTTGAAGCTGCCAGCACCGGCGTTGACCTGCAGGCGCAGGGCCGGCAGCGCATCGCGCAGGCGCTCGCTGAGGGCCAGGCCGGCCAGCTCGGCGGCTTCACCGAAGGCGCAGAGGTAGACGTCCACGGTGCGGGAGATCGACTCCGGCACCTTGTCCAGGGTTTCCAGCAGCAGGATCAGGCGTTCGATGCCCATGGCGAAACCGACGCCCGGGGTTGGCTTGCCGCCCATCTGCTCGACCAGGCCATCGTAACGCCCCCCGGCGCACACGGTGCCCTGGGCGCCGAGCTTGTCGGTGACCCACTCGAAAACGGTCTTGCTGTAGTAATCCAGCCCGCGCACCAGCTTGGGGTTGATCACATAGGGAATGCCGACCGCGTCGAGGCGTGCCTTGAGGCCCTCGAAGTGGGCGCGCGAGTCGTCGTCCAGGTAGTCGGCCAATTGCGGCGCACCGACCAGGGCGGCCTGGGTGCCGGCGTCCTTGGTGTCGAGCACGCGCAAAGGGTTCGTTTTCAGGCGGCGCTGGCTGTCTTCGTCGAGCTGGTCGATACGCGCGGTGAGGAACTCCACCAGCGCTTCACGATAGCGGCCGCGGGATTCGCTGGTGCCCAGGCTGTTGAGTTCCAGCTTGACCGCGTCGCGAATGCCCAGGGCGGCCCACAGGCGCCAGGTGAGCACGATCAGCTCGGCGTCGATGTCCGGGCCGTCAAGGTTGAACACTTCCAGGCCGATCTGGTGAAACTGGCGATAGCGGCCTTTCTGCGGGCGCTCGTGGCGGAACATCGGGCCCATGTACCAGAGCTTCTGAACCTGGCCACCCCCGGTAATGCCATGTTCCAGGGCCGCGCGCACGCAGGCGGCGGTGCCTTCGGGGCGCAGGGTGAGGGAATCACCGTTGCGGTCTTCGAAGGTGTACATCTCTTTCTCGACGATGTCGGTCACTTCGCCGATGGAGCGCTTGAACAGCTCGGTGAATTCGACGATCGGCATGCGAATCTGCCGGTAGCCGTAGTTGTCCAGCAACCCGGCCACGGTCCCTTCGAAGAAGCGCCACAGGGGCGTCTGCTCCGGCAGGATGTCATTCATGCCACGGATGGCTTGCAGAGACTTACTCACAGAAAATCCTTAGCGATACTTTATCAACAGGCCCGATCAGCCACGCGCGATCAGCGCGGCATCGGCTTCGACCTTTTCGGCCGCCTTCTGGCGAATCAGCCGTTCCAGCTCTTCCACCAGGTTGTCGTTGGTCAACTTCTGCGACGGCTTGCCGTCGATGTAAATCAGGTTCGGCGTGCCGCCGGTGAGCCCCACATGGGCTTCCTTGGCTTCGCCAGGGCCGTTGACCACACAGCCGATCACCGCGACGTCCAGCGGCACCAGCAGGTCTTCGAGGCGGCCCTCGAGTTCGTTCATGGTTTTCACCACGTCGAAGTTCTGCCGCGAACAGCTCGGGCAGGCAATGAAATTGATGCCACGGGAGCGCAGGCGCAGGGACTTGAGGATGTCGAAACCGACCTTCACCTCTTCCACCGGGTCTGCCGCCAGCGAGATGCGAATAGTATCGCCAATCCCGTCGGCCAGCAGCATACCTAGGCCCACGGCGGATTTCACCGTGCCCGAGCGCAAACCACCGGCTTCGGTGATGCCCAGGTGCAGCGGCTGGATGATCTGCTTGGCCAGCAGGCGGTAGGCGTCCACGGCCATGAACACGTCGGAGGCCTTGACGCTGACCTTGAAGTCCTGGAAATCCAGGCGGTCGAGGTGCTCGACATGGCGCAAGGCGGACTCCACCAGGGCCTGGGGCGTCGGCTCGCCGTACTTCTTCTGCAGGTCCTTCTCCAGCGAGCCGGCATTGACGCCGATGCGGATCGAGATGCCGCGGTCGCGGGCGGCATCGACTACCGCGCGCACACGGTCTTCACGGCCGATGTTGCCGGGGTTGATGCGCAGGCAATCGACGCCCAGCTCGGCCACGCGCAGGGCGATCTTGTAATCGAAGTGGATGTCGGCCACCAGCGGCACGCTGACGCGCTGCTTGATACGGCCGAACGCCTCGGCGGCGTCCATGTCGGGCACGGAGACGCGCACGATGTCGGCACCGGCATCCTGCAGGCGCTGGATCTGCCCGACGGTGGCATCGACGTCGTTGGTGTCGGTGTTGGTCATGCTCTGGACGGCGATGGGTGCATCACCACCGACCGGTACCGAGCCAACCCAGATTTTGCGCGATACGCGACGCTTGATAGGAGATTCGCCGTGCATGATTTATTGCCCCAGTTTCAGGCGTGCGGTTTGCCCGGAGGTGTATTTGGCCACGTCGACAGGCTGGCCGTTGTAGCTCACCTGCACGCCCTTGGCATAGCCCAGGCGCACGGCGAGCGGCGGCTTGCCGCTGACGTCGACGGTGTCGTTGGCGTGCTTGAGGCCGCTGGCGATCACCTTGCCGTTGCCGTCGGTGACCTGGAACCAGCAGTCGGCGACGAATTGAATGTTGACCTGCCCGGCACCGGCCACGGGGGCGGCGGCTTCGGCGGCAGGTGCGGCCGCAGTGGCGGTGGCCGCGGCAGGCGCAGCAGACGCATGCATGGCTGGCGTGTTCAGCGGCAGCGGCGCGCTGTTCGCGGCGGCGGCCGGCTGGCCTGGCGCGGCGGCGTGGGCCTGTGCCTGGCTGGCGGCCGATGCCGGAGTGCCCGTGGTGGCCGGGTCGACCGGAGCGCTGCCTTGCGGCAGGCTCAGGGTGCTCGGCTGGCCATCGGCGGTAGCGGTGGCGGGCGCGGAAGGCGCGGCGGCCGGCTCTTCAGGCTCGTCGATCGGGTGCACGCGGGTGGTGCCGTCGGCGCCCTCCACTTCCACGTGGTCCATGGCCGTGGCGGCCTGGTCGCGACCACGCTGGGCGGCCTGGTCCTGCCACCAGAGGAAGCCACCGCCGATCACCAGGATCAGCAGCAACAGGCTGACGATACGCAGAATGTTGTGCGACAGGCGCACCGGCTCTTCGATGCGGCCCAGGCCGTGGACATTGCTGCCCTGCGCATTGGTACCGGTGGCCTGGTCGAAGGCCTGCACCAGCGGGGTCTGGTCCATGCCCAGCAGCTTGGCGTAGGTACGGATATAACCACGGGCGAAGGTGTGCCCTGGCAGCTTGTCGAAGGCGCCAGTCTCGAGGTTGTTGAGCGAGCTCGCGGTCAGGTTCAGCTTGAGCGCCACTTCGGCCTGGGACCAGCCTTTGCTTTCACGGGCCTGACGCAGCGTCTCCCCAGGATGGGTGGAGGTGCCTGCTACAAATTCGGGATGCGCCGCTTTCATCTTTGCTCCGACAGGTATTGCTGATATTCGGGAGTACCGGGGTAGAGTCTTCGCAACTGCAGGCCAAAACTGGCGGCCTGGTCCTTGTCGTCGAAAATCTTCGCCAGACGCAGCCCCAGCAACAGGCTGCGCGCGTTTTGTTCGGTGAGCTGCGTAAACCGCTCATAGTAACCACGGGCCGGCACATATTGCTGGGTGTCGTATGAAATTTCTGCCATTTCCAGCAATGCGCGGGGCTGCGTGGGGTTGAGCTTGAGCGCTCGCACCAGGTTTTCCTCGGCTTCGGTACGGTTGCCGAGGGCGATGGCGGTCAGGCCAAGGTTTTCGAACACCCGCGAGCGCTCAGGATACAGGGGATCGGCCGCGGCTTTCTGAAAGGTTTCGTAGGCATCCTGGTAGCGCTTCTGCTCGTACAGGAAGCTGCCGTAGTTGTTGAGGATGCGCGCGTCGCCGTCGCTTCTGGCGATGGCCTTGCGAAAGTGTTGCTCGGCCAGTTCGTTCTCGCCTTCGCTCTGGAACACCAGGGCCAGGGCGGCGTTGGCGTCGGGGTCGCTGGCGTCCAGCTCCAATGCGCTGCGCAACGGCACCTTGGCGCGCTCGTTCTGGCCGACCTGAAGGTAGCCAATGCCAAGCTGCACGTACGCCTTGCGCGCCTCGTCACGGCCCTTCTGCGTAGTCATCGGGTTGACTTTGCCGGTGGTCTCGCAACCGGCCAACAGGCTGACAACCAGCAGAAACAGCGCAACGCGCAGGGACATGGAGTTCCTCTCTTCAGTTCCGAGCGACGGCAATCAGCTGCGCCTGGGCATCGGCGCTCAACTCGCGGCCGGCGATATAGCGTTCGCTACGGCGCGTGCGGTCCATCACCTGGCCGACCAATTGCCCACAGGCGGCGTCGATGTCTTCGCCGCGGGTGGTGCGTACGGTGACATTGAAACCGGCATGGTGCAAATGGTCCTGGAAGCGACGAATGGCATTGTTGCTTGGCCGCTCGTAACCCGAGTGCGGGAACGGGTTGAAAGGAATCAGGTTGACCTTGCAAGGGATGTTCTTGAGCAGCTCGACCATTTCGACCGCATGCTCGAGCTGGTCGTTGACGTCCTTGAGCAGGGTGTACTCGATGGTCAGGTAACGCTTGTCGCCCAGGGTCGCCATGTAGCGCTGGCAGGACTCGAGCAACACCTTGAGCGGGTACTTCTTGTTGATCGGCACCAGTTCGTTGCGCAGCGCGTCGTTGGGCGCGTGCAGCGACAGGGCCAGGGAGACGTCGATGTGCTTGGCCAGCTCATCGATCATCGGCACCACGCCGGAGGTGGACAGGGTCACCCGGCGCTTGGAGATGCCATAGCCGAAGTCGTCCATCATCAGGTGCATGGCGGCGACGACGTTGTCAAAGTTCAGCAGTGGCTCGCCCATGCCCATCATCACCACGTTGGTGATGGCACGGTCGACGGTCGCCGGGACACTGCCGAAGGATTTGTTGGCAATCCACACCTGGCCGATCACTTCGGCGGCGGTGAGGTTGCTGTTGAAGCCTTGCTTGCCCGTGGAGCAGAAACTGCAGTCCAGCGCGCAACCCGCCTGGGACGAAACACACAAGGTGCCACGCTTGCCCTGGGGGATGAAAACCGTTTCGACGCAACTGCCCGAGGCCACGCGCACCACCCATTTACGGGTGCCGTCGGTGGAGATGTCTTCGCTGACGATCTCGGGGCCACGAACCTCGGCACAGGCCTTGAGCTTTTCGCGCAGGGCCTTGCCGACGTTGGTCATGGCGTCGAAGTCGTCGACGCCAAAGTGGTGAATCCATTTCATGACCTGACCGGCACGAAAGCGCTTCTCCCCGATCGAGTCGAAGAACTTTTCCATTTCCGGCTGGGTCAGCCCCAACAGGTTTGTCTTGCCAGTCATAACAGTCATGGATTCACCCTCACTCAAAAGCCTCAGGCCTTACGAGCGGTTACTTCGGTAGCTGCGAAGAAGTAAGCGATTTCGCGAGCGGCAGCGGCTTCGGAGTCCGAACCGTGAACGGCGTTGGCGTCGATCGAGTCGGCGAAGTCAGCGCGGATGGTACCGGCGGCAGCTTCTTTAGGGTTGGTAGCGCCCATCAGCTCGCGGTTCTTGGCGATGGCGTTTTCGCCTTCCAGAACCTGAACAACAACCGGACCGGAGATCATGAAAGCAACCAGTTCACCGAAGAAGCCGCGAGCGCTGTGCTCGGCGTAGAAGCCTTCGGCTTCGGCTTTGGACAGCTGCTTCAGTTTCGAAGCGACGACTTGCAGGCCGGCTTTTTCGAAACGAGTGGTGATCTCGCCGATGACGTTTTTAGCGACGGCGTCAGGCTTGATGATCGAGAAAGTACGTTGAACAGCCATGTGAAACTCCAGAAACGTGATTGAAGCGAAAAATTAAACCCGCGAATTATACGCGGGTTCTCGGGTATTGCCTAACCTGCAAAATTTATCAGTCTATTTCATCGGCCCAGAGGGGTTGAACCGCCTCCAGCACCTTCTCGCCTACGCGGCCAGAGGTCTTGTCGAACCCGGGCAATTCCTCGATCAGCTTCTGCAGCTTGGGGAAACTCACCGAGTAGGGATCGACACCGGGGTGCTGCTCCGCCAGCTCTTCGGCGATGCGTTGTACATCATTCCAACCGTAGCTCATGACATTCCCTCGATCAGTGCGGCGCTTCGGCGGCATGGTTGAGCGAGTATTTCGGAATCTCGACGGTGATGTCCTCGGTTCCGACCTTCGCCTGGCAGCTCAGGCGCGACGTGGCTTCAAGGCCCCACGCACGATCAAGATAGTCCTCTTCGAGCTCGTCCGCCTCTTCCAGCGAATTGAAGCCCTTGCGGATCACGCAGTGGCAGGTGGTGCAGGCACATACGCCACCGCAGGCGCTTTCGATCTCGATGTGGTGATCGTGGGCGACATCCAGGATCGAGCGCCCTGTCTCGGCTTCCACGACCATGCCATCCGGGCAATGCTCGGCATGGGGCAGAAAAGTAATCCGTGGCATTGCTTAGTCCTCGATTTCGTTCAGGTTGCGCCCGGCCAAGGCGTCTTTCACGGCATTGTTCATACGACGGGCGGCGAAGGCGTCGGTCACCTGGGACAGCAGCTTGGTCTGCTGTTCGATGGCCGGGCCGTCGTTGCTGCCGACCAGGGCGCGCAGTTCGTCCATTTGCAGGCCGATGACCATGCGCTCTTCGTCGTCGAGCAGGCGCTCGCCGTCCACCTCCAGTGCAGCCTGTACCGCTTCGAGCAGGCGCTCGGCATCGACCTGATGCTCGCGCACCTGGCGCGCGGCCTTGTCGTCGCCGGCGTACTGGAAGGAATCCTTGAGCATGCGGGCGATTTCGCCGTCGGTCAGGCCGTAGGACGGCTTGACCTGGATGCTGGCCTCCACGCCCGACCCCAGCTCGCGAGCGGCGACGCTCAGCAGGCCGTCGGCGTCGACCTGGAAGGTCACGCGAATCTTCGCAGCGCCGGCCACCATGGCGGGAATGCCACGCAGCTCGAAACGGGCCAGGGAACGGCAGTCGCTGATCAGTTCACGCTCGCCTTGCAGCACGTGAATCATCATGGCCGACTGGCCGTCCTTGTAAGTGGTGAAGTCCTGGGCGCGGGCGACGGGGATGGTGGTGTTGCGCGGAATCACCTTCTCCATCAGGCCGCCCATGGTTTCCAGCCCCAGGGACAGCGGGATCACGTCGAGCAGCAGCAGTTCGCCGCCATCGCGCTTGTTGCCGGCCAAGGTATCAGCCTGGATCGCGGCGCCGATGGCGACCACCTGGTCCGGGTCGATCTCGGTCAGCGGCTGACGACCGAACAGCTCGCCCACGGCTTCGCGCACGCGCGGCACACGGGTGGAACCGCCGACCATGACCACCGCGCCGATCTCTTCGATTTCGACGTTGGAGTCACGCACGGCGCGGCGGCAGGCCTTGAGGCTGCGGGCGACCATGGGCTCGATCAGGGTATTGAAGGCGGCGCGGCTGAGGGGCGCGCTCCAGCTGCCGTAGGCGACGTTGACGGACTCGGCGTCGGTCAGCGCTTCCTTGGCGGCGCAGGCGGCCTGCAGCAGATGACGCTGGGCACCGGGGTCGAGGTCGCTGGATATACCCGCCTGCTCGACGATCCAGCCGGCGATGGCGTGATCGAAGTCGTCGCCACCCAGGGCGCTGTCGCCACCGGTGGCCAGCACTTCGAACACACCGCCGGTCAGGCGCAGAATGGAGATATCGAAGGTACCGCCACCCAGGTCATAGATGGCCACCAGGCCTTCGGCATGTTGGTCCAGGCCATACGCCACGGCGGCGGCGGTCGGCTCGTTGAGCAGGCGCAGCACGTTGAGGCCGGCGAGCTTGGCGGCATCCTTGGTGGCCTGGCGCTGAGCGTCGTCGAAGTAGGCCGGCACGGTAATCACCGCACCCACCAGCTCGCCACCGAGGGTGGCTTCGGCGCGCTGGCGCAGGACCTTGAGGATGTCGGCGGACACTTCCACCGGGCTCTTGGCGCCCTGCACCGTTTCAATGAACGGCATGTGCGACTCGCCGCCGACGAAGCGGTACGGCAATTGTTCGCCAAGCTGCTTGACGTCAGCCAAGCCGCGCCCCATCAGGCGCTTCACTGACATCACGGTGTTGAGCGGGTCTTCAGCGGCAGCGGCCTTGGCGCCCGCCCCCACTTCGATACGATCGGCGTGGTAGCGCACGGCAGACGGCAGAATGACCTGCCCCTGGGCGTCAGGCAGCGGTTCGGAAAGGCCGCTGCGCAATGCGGCGACCAGCGAGTTGGTAGTGCCCAAGTCAATCCCGACCGCCAGACGACGCTGGTGCGGTTGGGGACTCTGGCCGGGTTCGGCAATCTGCAGTAGGGCCATGCTTATCTGAATATCAGGGGTGCAACCGGAGCCACACTGGGTTAATCGTCGAGGCGCTCTTCGAGCTGGCGCACTTCGTAGGAGAGCTTGTCGAGGAACTGCATGCGCCGCATCAGGCGTTCGGCCTGTTCGCGTTGCGCTGCGTCATCCCAACAGGCGGCGAAGCTGTCGTCGAGGGCTAGCTGGGCGGCCTTGAGGCGCTTCTTGAACACCGCGACACCGGCCAGATCGGCGCTGTCTTGCAGGTCTTCAAGCTCTTCGCGCCACTGCATCTGCTGCATCAGGAAGTCGGGATCGTGGATCGTGACTTCCTGGGGCACTTCGTGGCCACTGATGGACAACAGATAGCGAGCGCGCTTGGGAGCGGCCTTGAGCGTCTGGTAGGCCTCGTTGAGGCCAGCGGACTTTTCCAGGGCCTGGCGCTGCTCGCGCTCGGAAGCGTCGGCAAAGCGGTCGGGATGGACATCGCGGGCCAGCTCGCGGTAGCGAGTGGCCAACTGCTCAAGATCCAGCTTGAAAGCCGGCTGCAGGTCAAACAGCGCGTAATGGCAAGGACTACCCACGATAAGCCTCAGATGTTGAAGCTTTCGCCGCAGCCACATTCACCGCGCACGTTGGGGTTGTTGAACTTGAAGCCTTCGTTCAACCCTTCCTTGACGAAATCCAGCTCGGTGCCGTCGAGGTAGACCAGGCTCTTGGGATCGATGATCACCTTGACGCCGTGGTTCTCGAACACCTCGTCTTCACTGCCGGGCGCGTCAACGAACTCCAGCACATAGGCCAGACCGGAACAGCCCGTGGTGCGCACACCCAAGCGGATACCGTCGCCCTTGCCGCGCCCTTCAAGGGAGCGGCGGACGTGGTTGGCGGCGGCTTCTGTCATGCTGATAGCCATCGTGACTCCTTACCTTTACGTACCAGAGCGAACTTAGAGCAAGCCTTTCTTCTGCTTGTAGTCGTTGACGGCCGCCTTGATGGCGTCTTCAGCGAGTACCGAGCAGTGAATCTTGACCGGCGGCAGCGCCAGCTCTTCAGCCAGCTGGGTGTTGCTGATGGTGACCGCTTCGTCCAGCGACTTGCCCTTCATCCACTCGGTGGCGAGGGAGCTGGAAGCGATGGCCGAACCGCAACCGTAGGTCTTGAACTTGGCGTCTTCGATGATGCCTTGTTCGTTGACGCGGATCTGCAGGCGCATCACGTCGCCGCAGGCCGGGGCGCCGACCATGCCGGTGCCGACGTCTGCGTCTTCGGCGTCCATCTTGCCGACGTTACGCGGGTTTTCGTAGTGGTCGATGACCTTTTCGCTGTAAGCCATGGTACTCAATCCTCACTCATCAGAGAGCCGTTCTTGTTGACGGCTACTTAGTGCGCCGCCCACTCGATTTTCGAAATGTCGACGCCATCTTTGAACATGTCCCACAGCGGCGACAGAGCGCGCAGCTTGGTGACCGCCTCGCAGACCTTGGCAGCGGCATAGTCGATGTCTTCTTCGGTGGTGAAACGGCCGAAGGTGAAACGGATCGAGCTGTGCGCCAATTCGTCGTTGCGGCCCAGGGCGCGCAGTACGTACGAAGGCTCCAGGGATGCCGAGGTGCACGCCGAACCGGAAGACACTGCCAGGTCCTTGAGGGCCATGATCAGCGATTCGCCTTCGACGTAGTTGAAGCTCAAATTCAGGTTGTGCGGTACGCGGGCGGTCATGCTGCCGTTGACGTACAGTTCTTCAAGGTGCTCGACCTGCTTGTAGAAGCGGTCGCGCAGGCCCTTGATGCGCTCGTTCTCGCTGGCCATCTCGGCCTTGGCGATAGCGAAGGCTTCGCCCATGCCGACGATCTGGTGGGTGGCCAGGGTGCCCGAACGCATGCCGCGCTCGTGACCGCCGCCGTGCATGGCCGCTTCCAGGCGCACACGTGGCTTGCGGCTCACGTACAGGGCGCCGATGCCTTTGGGGCCGTAGGTCTTGTGGGCCGAGAACGACATCAGGTCGACCTTCAACGCCGCCAGGTCGATCTCGACCTTGCCGGTGGACTGGGCCGCGTCGACATGGAACAGCACGCCGCGCGAGCGGGTCAGCTCGCCGATGGCGGCGATGTCGTTGATCACGCCGATTTCGTTGTTCACGTGGATCACCGAAACCAGGATGGTGTCGTCGCGCAGTACGGCTTCGACCATCTCGGCAGTCACCAGGCCGTCTTCACGAGGCTCGATGTAGGTGATCTCGAAACCTTCACGCTCCAGCTGACGCGTGGTGTCCAGGACCGCCTTGTGCTCGATCTTGGTGGTGATGATGTGCTTGCCCTTGGTGCCGTAGAAATGCGCGACGCCCTTGATGGCGAGGTTGTCGGACTCGGTGGCACCGCTGGTCCAGACGATTTCGCGCGGGTCGGCATTGACCAGGTCGGCCACTTGGCGACGGGCGTTCTCGACCGCTTCCTCGGCTTTCCAGCCGAACACGTGGGAGCGCGAAGCCGGGTTACCGAAGTTACCTTCGACAGTCAGGCATTCGATCATTTTTTGCGCAACACGCGGGTCTACCGGCGTGGTGGCGGAGTAATCGAGGTAAATCGGCAACTTCATTGAATCTCTCCTATCAGGCTCGAGCACCGCTCGTGGTTGGCGGCTATTCGACGGCGGACGTTTCAATCTTGTCCAATATTGGCGACCGACCATTGCAACGGCGCTGGTCCTGACGCTGGGCGACTTCTTGCACCTCACGGCGAGTCACAAGATCCGCCAGACTGATACCGCTCAAGAACTCGTGAATCTGCTGGCTGAGGTCGCACCACAGGTGGTGGGTCAGGCAGGTGTCGCCGGCATGGCAATCGCCAAGCCCCTGGCAACGGGTGGCATCGACCGATTCGTTGACCGCGTCGATGACCTGGGCAACCTGGATACCCTCCATTTCCCGCGACAGCTGGTAACCGCCACCTGGGCCGCGAACGCTGGAAACCAGGTTACGGCGGCGCAGCTTGGCGAACAGTTGCTCGAGGTAGGACAGGGAAATGCCCTGGCGCTCGGAAATGTCGGCCAGCGAGACCGGGCCATGTTGCGCGTGCAACGCCAGGTCGAGCATGGCGGTGACGGCGTAGCGGCCTTTAGTTGTCAGTCGCATGGTGGGTACCACGAGGGAAAAGGAGTTTCGGCATGGAGCAAGTATGCAATTCCCGAGGGTTTTAGTCAACTATAAGACCAAGCGCATTACTCGGGTATGTGCACGAAACGGCGGCCGGATGATAGCAAACTAATGGTTGGATGGGGAGATGGGGCTTGGGCGTAGGGCTCATAACGTTGGCGTAGCTGGCGGCTGGGCGCACCTCGACACCTGCTGCGCCCTGGCGTACGCCAAGCTCGCAGGCTGCGCCAGCTCCTACCCCGATCGCATTGCCACCCTAGACCTCGCGCCGCAAGCGCGGTCGAGGTAGGAGCTGCCGGGGTCGCGCACGACCGCAGCCTGCGAGCTTTTGGCAGGCGCCGCCTATGCCTGAGCCTTGCGCGCCTGCTCTTGCTCTTGCTCTTTCATGCACTCGAACACTTCACCCTTCAGCTCGGGCAGGTCCTTGGCGCAGTAGTCGCTGCCCAGCTTGTTCAGCGCGCCACACATACCCTCCAGGCGGCCGTCCACCGCGTGCAGGTGGTCGAGCAACTGGCCGATGGCCCGGGCGACGGGGTCGGGCATGTCGGCGCTGACGCCATAGGCATCGAAGCCGATCTTCTCGGCCATGGCCTTGCGGTTGGCGTCCTGGGTGGCGTCCGTGTCGCGCTTGACGATGATCCGCGCCGGAATGCCCACCGCAGTGGCGCCGGCCGGCACCGCCTTGGTCACCACCGCATTGGAACCGATCTTGGCCCCCGCGCCGACGATGAACGGCCCCAGCACCTTGGCGCCGCCGCCCACCACCACACCATCTTCAAGGGTGGGGTGGCGCTTGCCGGCGTTCCAGCTGGTGCCGCCCAAGGTCACACCCTGATACAGAGTAACGTCGTTGCCGATCTCGGCCGTCTCGCCGATCACGATACCCATGCCATGGTCGATAAAGAACCGCCGCCCAACCTTGGCCCCTGGGTGGATCTCGATGCCGGTCATCCAGCGGCTGAAGTTCGACACTAGCCGCGCCAGCCACTTGAAGTTGCGCGTCCATAGCGCATGGGCGCCGCGGTGCAGCCAGATGGCGTGCAGGCCCGGGTAGCAGGTCAGCACCTCAAAGGCATTGCGCGCCGCCGGGTCGCGATGGAAAACGCTCTGGATATCTTCACGCACTCGTTCGAACATCACTTGTCCTTACGCTTGTGGGGCTCGCCGCGGACCACCTTGTCGGTCTCGGTGAGGATGCCACGCAAAATATTCATTTCCGAACGGCTGACCGAGCTGCGCCCATACAGGCGGCGCAGGCGGGCCATCAAATGGCGCGGGTTGGACGGATCGAGGAAGCCGATGCCTTCCAGGGTTTTTTCCAGCTGCCCATAGAAGCGTTCCATCTCATCGGCGGTGGACAACACGTCGTTGCCCGGCGCGTTGAGCTCTTCCTTCTCGACCTTGGACGGCTGCCCGGCCGCGGCCAGCCAAGCCATGCGCACTTCGTAGCCAAGCACCTGCACGGCGGCCGCGAGGTTCAGCGAGCTGAAATCCGGGTTCGACGGAATGTGCACATGGTAGTGACAGCGCTGCAGCTCTTCGTTGGTCAGCCCGGCGTATTCGCGACCGAACACCAGCGCCACTTCCAGGCCCTGGGCCGCTTCCTCGACGGACTTCTGCCCGCATTCGCGCGGGTCCAGCAGCGGCCAGGGGATGCGCCGATCGCGAGCACTGGTGCCGAGCACCAGACTGCAGCCCACCAATGCGTCTTCCAGGGTAGCCACTACCTGAGCGGATTCGAGGATATCGGTCGCCCCGGAGGCCCGTGCGTCGGCTTCATGATGGGGAAACTGTTGCGGGTCCACCAGCACCAGGCGCGACAGCCCCATGTTTTTCATGGCCCGCGCGGCCCCGCCGATATTGCCCGGATGGCTGGTATTGACTAGCACGACACGAATATTTTCCAGCACCGCAAGCGCTCTCGAACAAGGAGAAAGGCGGTAAATCTTACAGAAGCCACCCCACTTGCGCTACGAAAGCGCACGACGACCTTTTTCAAGGAAACTTTTCTGTTAGAATGTTCGGCTTTCTTTAACGACCTAGGTGAAACGTCCATGCAGCCCATGCTGAATATCGCGCTGCGCGCCGCCCGCAGCGCCAGTGAATTGATTTTCCGCTCCATCGAGCGCCTGGATACCATCAAGGTCGACGAGAAAGACGCGAAGGATTACGTCTCTGAAGTCGACCGCGCGGCCGAACAGAAAATCATTGATGCCCTGCGCAAGGCCTACCCGAACCACTCGATCCGCGGTGAAGAAACCGGCCTGCACGCCGGCACCGGCATCGAAGGCGAAGAATACCTGTGGATCATCGACCCACTGGATGGCACCACCAACTTCCTGCGTGGCGTACCGCACTTCGCCGTGAGCATCGCCTGCAAATACCGTGGCCGCCTCGAGCACGCCGTGGTACTGGACCCGGTCCGCCAGGAAGAATTCACCGCGAGCCGTGGCCGTGGCGCCCAACTCAATGGCCGCCGCCTGCGCGTCAGCCCGCGCACCAGCCTCGACGGTGCGCTGCTGGGCACCGGCTTCCCGTTCCGTGACGATCAGATGGACAACCTCGACAACTACCTGGGCATGTTCCGCGCCCTGGTTGGCCAGACCGCCGGCATCCGCCGCGCCGGCGCCGCCAGCCTGGACCTGGCCTACGTCGCCGCCGGCCGTTTCGACGCCTTCTGGGAGTCGGGCCTGTCGGAATGGGACATGGCTGCAGGCGCCCTGCTGATTCAAGAAGCCGGCGGCCTGGTGAGCGACTTCACCGGTGGCCACGACTTCCTCGAAAAAGGCCACATCGTCGCTGGTAACACCAAGTGCTTCAAAGCGGTGCTGACCGCTATCCAGCCGCACCTGCCGGCCTCGCTGAAGCGCTGATACCCCAGGGTTTCACCGGCCACAAAAAAGCACCCCGCAGGGTGCTTTTTTTATGGAACTGTCCCGTCCTGAATAAGGTTTACACCTTCTGACCTATCTTCAGGAGGAGCCAATGGATTCGGGCAAAAGGCGGAGCCAGCGTGACTACACGCTAGCC
>Ga0308164_10001491_pt1 | contig 27106 bp, 18 predicted proteins | sample PhyTR2_FD_201031 | JGI IMG/M metagenome (GOLD analysis project Ga0308164, IMG submission 201031) | Phyllosphere microbial communities from UC Gill Tract Community Farm, Albany, California, United States - DLSLT.R2 | ecosystem: Host-associated > Plants > Phyllosphere > Unclassified | place: USA... | reverse complement strand
GCCGGTGGCGCGGGTCAGGACACCGTTCAGGCTGTCGCCTGCCACCAGGCTGCCTTGCGTGACCTGGTACGTGAGGCCTGGATCGACGTTGCCGTAGACCTTGCTTTTCGCATCGGCCGTGACCGTGATGGAGCGCGGGTTGATGCTGGCGCTGATGCCGCTGGTGTTCAGCACATAATTGCTGCTCGACAGACTCAAGGTGCTGGTGTTAAAGCTGCTGTAATTGCCAGCATTGCTGCTGCCGACGGCGGCCGAGCCGGCGACCGTTGGCGCCTGATCGCCATTGACCAGTCCCGACAACACGAAACCTGAATTGAACGTGCTGCTGCCATCATAGGTTTTCGTTACGGATACATTCAGGGGACGGGGCGTCACCGTCCATTCGACAGCGCCGCCGGCCGTCAAGGCATATCCGGCCGTACCGAGGTTCAGGCCCGCGCCGTAAGTTATCGTGTACACGCCTGCCGAGGACGTGGCCGTTGGCGCGCCCAGCCAGGAAACGGTGCCGCTCGGGCTGGCATCGGTGATCAGCAAGCCGCCGCTCAGCGCATCGTACAGCGCGTAAGTAAAGCTTGGCACATTGCCATACACACTGGTGCCGGGCGTCAGGCGGATATACACGGGCTTGGAAGCATTGCCCGCCGCATTATCGACGGCAGAGATGGCGTTGTTCAATTGCGCCACGGGCGCCGCCGCGTAATACACGGACATGCCGCCGGACTGGCCTGGCGCCAGATCGGCCGCACGCAGGAACATCGCGTAGCTGCCGTCGGTCTGGCCCGAAGCGATGGTGGCAGTGCGCGGATTCTGGTTGATAGCGTTCTCAAAGCTGCAGCAGTAGCTTTGCGTGGTATCGACGCCTGCCGTCGTGGAGTAGAACAGAATTGCCGAGCCGTTTGTGGTGCTGCTGGTTTCGGTGACCCTCAGGGCATTCGATGCGTTCGCTCGATCGGTCAAAGGAACAAACGCTCCCGATACGATATTGCCCTTGGTTTTGTAGATACTGTCCGCCATACCGATATAGTCGTCGCCGGTTCCCAGCCACATGCGCACATTGGTGAGCGGCGTCGAGCTGAGATTTGTAAGCTGGCTGTTCATGTTGACGAAAGAATCGCCAGCTTTCAGGCTATAGGTATGCGCGATTTTGGCAGTCTGGTTCAAGCTGCTGAAATTCAGCGTGCCGGTCGTCACAATCGTCCCGGTGCCTTCGCGGTAGCCGGCAATATTCAGGGACATCCTGCTCAGTGCTGCGGCGTAACTTCCCGTCGTCATGCCCGGGAAATCTTCGTCCATGCCGCCCACCGAGCTGGTCAGTATCTGCCCGTTGATGTTCCAGGAGTTGCTGCCATTACCGCCAGCGGCAACAGCAAATTCAAACGGCCGGCCCAGCGTCAGCTGGTACCAGCCATTGCGGCCCGCAGTGGTGTTATCAAAATAATATGGAACTTTTAACATGCCGTCTGCGGTGAACGAGGCTTCCGAGCCGCTGCCGAAACGTATCTTGCCATTATCGAGTACCAGGTTCTTCACCGCGCCGGCGGTACCCTTCTTCCAGGTAAACGCGGTGGCAGAAGGAATGTTGACGGCCACGCCGGCGGCAGCGCTGGCGCTGCTGCCAGCGCCATCGGCCGTTGCCTGGCCGTACAGGTAAGCCAGCGAGGCCGTGCCCGTCGCATTGAGATCGGCATTGATGTTGATGTTGCGCTCGGCAGTCAGCGTGAGCTTGTTGGCCGACCAGTTGATCGCATCATTGACGTGGATGTCGCCATTGCCGCCCGTCGTGCCCATGCTGGTGGTCATGATCGAGAAGTTATTGCTGGCCAGCGCGCTGGACACGGCCGCCCCGGTCATGTTGCCGCCGCTGGCCGCCACTGTAAAGTCGTTGGGATCGATCAGCCAGGTGCCTGTCTGGCCGCTTGGCGCGGCAGTGGTCACGTGCACATCGCCGATGGCTACATGGTTGGCGCTGGTTTCGATGTGGCCGCCGTCGCCGCCCTGCGCCGCGCTGGCATCGAGCACGCCAGCCACCTGCAGGCTGCCTTGCTGCATGTCGCCCAGCAGCACGATCTGGCCTTTTTCGCCGGTTGCCAGCGTCTGCGCCTCGATCACGCCTGTATTGTTGATGACGCTGGAAGCCAGCTGGCCGGCCGCTTTGGCCGTCAGGTACACCTGGCCGCCATCAGCCTGGATCGCGCCGCCATTGTCGATCAGGGTATCGATCGCGCCTTGCGTCACTTGCAGCTTGACCGGCCCCCCCAGATCCAGCATGACCTGGCTGCCAGCGCCCATCAACACGCTGCCGGCACGGGCCGCGATGTTGCCGGTATTGCTGATGCGGGCGGAAATCAGGGCGACGTAGCCGCCGTCGGTCGCACGGATCGTGCCTTCGTTGACGATGCTGCCGGTACCGGCGCCATGGAAGACATGCTTGTTGCCGGCCAGGCTGGCATGATCGATATCCAGGGTCGAGGCCACCAGGCCGCCCACATTGACCTGTGCCGTACGGCCGAACAGGATGCCGTTCGGGTTGATCAGGTACACCTGGCCGTTGGCATTGACGCGACCAAGTATCTGCGAGCCGTTGTTGTCGAGAATGCGGTTGACCGCCAGCGCATTCGACGATGGCTGGACAAAATTGACGGTTTCCTTGCTGCCCACATTGAAGGTAGCCCAGTTCATGGACGCCTTGTCACTGGTCTGCACGACCGTGGTGGTGGCGCCGGACTGCGTGATGGTCGCTGCGCCGGCCACCACCGTGCCGCCGGTGGGACCGGCAATGGCGGGGCCGCCAAGCGCCAGGGCCGCCATGGCCGCCGCCGCAGCGGCCAGCTTGCGGCGCCCGGACTTGCTGCGCCCACGCGAGGTCTCGGCAACGGCGACCCAGGCGTTCAGGACATGGCTCCAGACGAGCCGGAAGATGTGATTCAGTGATCCGCAGCGGTGCATACTCTCTATCCTTGTTAATGTTTTACCGGGAGCGGCCAGGCAGGGCGACTGCGCTCCCGTTTTTCCCATGTCTTCCGCGACACATTCGTAACGGAATGCTAGAAAAATTTCTTAAGGGCAAAATTTAACAAAAAAATCGAGATATGTGTATGAGCGAAACTGAGTAATTCCCGACTTTTTTAGTCGGGAATTTCATTCCTCATAGGAGGAATGTGCAAACAGAAGGTGATCACGCCATTTGCGCCAGCACTGTCGAGTGTGACTTTTCCGCCATGCAACGCCGCGATCTGCTGCACCAGGTAGAGGCCCAAGCCCGCGCCGGGCCGGTGCTTGGCGATGCGGCCGCGAAAATACTTTTGGAACAGGCGCGGGATCTCGTCGGCGGGCAAGGGGTCGCCAGCATTGCTGACGGTGATCTGCACGCCGCCATGGCTATCGCCGCTGGCGTGCAGGAGGATCGGCGACACTTGGGGCGCGTACCGGTCCGCGTTGCTGAGCAGGTTGCGCAGCGCCACCCGCAGCAGTCCCGGGTCGCATCGCAGGTGCGCGGGCAGGGCGGACAAGCTCGCCTCCACCCTGCCAGCGGGCCATTCGGCCAGCACGGCGTCCAGCAGCAAGCGTGGATCGCAAGACTGGGGGCGGAAGGGGGCGGCGCCCATTTCCAGGCGGTCGGCGGACAGATAGTCGTCCACCAGCACGGTCATGCGGGCACTGGCATCGCGCAGGTTTTGGCAGCGCTGCAATGTCTTGTCCCAGGCAGCACCGGGATTGCGGGCAATCTGCTGGGCCGTCGTATTGATGATGGCCAGCGGCGTGTGAAATTCGTGCGACACCATGGCGGCGAAATCCTGCTGTTCTTCGCGCGCGCGCTGTTCCGTCGCCAGCGCTGCCCGCAGGTCGGCCTCCAGCGCTGCGCGCCTGCCGATTTCCTGCTGCAGCGCGTCCGTGCGCAGGGTGACCAGACCTTCCAGTCGCTCGTTGAGCAGGTGCGCGGCCTGCACGGATTCGGCTTGCGCCATGTGCTTGGCACGGCGCAACTCCGCATAACGCCGGTTCAGGCGCAAACTCATCAACATCATGTGGACGAAGGCACCGATCGGCGCCGCATTACTGGTCCAGAAATTCGGCGGCAGCACGCCCATATTGCGCAGGAAACCGACGATGAGGCCTACGTAAAAAATGCCAAAAATTAACAAAAAAGCACGGGCCGGACGGTGGCCGCGCAGCGCCAGAGAGCCGGCCAGCGTCACCAGCAGCACGATCAGTGGCAAGGCCGCCCCCTGTACCACGAGCACCCCGGCACCGTAGCGCCCGCACAACACCAGCACCGCACCCGCCAGCGCGGCAGCAGCGGCGACGCCGACAATGCCTTGGCTGGTACGGGGGAGCAAGCCTGGCAATTCCAGCTGCAAGATGGAAAAACGGGCGCCCACCGCAAGCGATAACGCCATCGAAACGCCCAGCACGGGGTCGGAAATTGCGTTCGGGATGTTGAAGATCTGTTGTGGAATTCCAATCGTCAACGCTTCCGCCGCCACATTCGTCAGCACATAGAGCAGGTACCAACCGCTGTGGGACTCGCGCGTCATGCGCCAGAAGAAGACATGAAACAGGATCAGCAACAGGTAGCTGCCATACTGCAAGCCGTAATACAGATATTCGCGGCGTGAGGAGGCGTCGTACTCCGCGCGTGGCCACAGCGTCAGCTCGGATGCCATGGCTTTTTTGCTGTGCAGCCGTATCAGCCAGCGCTCGGTGACGCCGTCCTGCACTGTAACCGGGAATACCACCTCACGGGCGTCGACCGGCCAGGCGGCACGGGCCATATCCGCCCCGGCCGCCTGCCGGGCCCACTTTCCCGCAATATCCTGCCGGTACAAACGGACGTCATCGAGCCCCGCATTGCTGAAGCGCACCATCCATTCGGCGGGAGCCTGTGCGGCACGCGCCACGTCCAGTCGCAACCAGATCGCATGGTCGGTGTACCCGGCGCTCACAGCCCCAGGCAGCGCACGCCAGCCGGCCGCTGCCAGTGCCGCATCCGGACTCAAACCACCGGCCGGATCGCGCAACATCAGCGTGTGACCGCTGGCGGGCACCACTGTCACGCCGTGCGTTAACACCAGCGGCGCCGGCGCAGGGGCCGCCGCCCATGTGCCTGGCGGCCAGATACTTGTAAAAAGAAAGATTGCGAACAGGATAATCATGGCGGCGCCAGCTTACCACAGGGAGATCGTAGCGCCGGCGCCTGCCTTCCCGCCGTCCAGGCTATCGGTTATGCTTGCACGATGCTCAACCTCATCCTACTTGAAGACGAAGCCGTCCTTAGGCAAGAACTGGCGGAATTTATCAGCGATTGCGGTTATTGTGTCAGTGCCGTCGCCGATCTGGCCGGCTTTCATGCCTGCTACGAGCCAGCGCGGCACCGCATTGCCGTGATTGACCTCGGCTTGCCTGATGGCGATGGCATGGAACTGGTGCGCACGTTGCGCGTCCAGCACCCGCAGATCGGCATTGTTGTCTTCACCGCGCGCAACACCCGGCAAGACAATGTTCGTGGATTGAATGACGGTGCCGATTATTATCTGACCAAACACACGGATCTCGATGTGCTGGCGGCAACCCTGAGCAGCTTGCGGCGGCGCCTGGGCGAGCCGGCAGGTACGCTGCAGTGGATACTTGAACTGGGACCACGCCGATTGTTGCCGCCCGATGGCAAGGCCATCGCGCTGTCCCACCAGGATGCGATCGTGCTGCAGGTGTTGATGTCGCAGCCGGAATGCATCGTCAGCCGCCGGCAGATCGTCCAGTCGCTGGGTGAAAACTTTCTCGAATACGATCAGCGCCGCCTGGACACCCAGATCCGCCGCCTGCGCCGCAAGACCGAGCAAGCCGCCGGGCTGCCGCTACCCATCAATACTGCGCGCAACGCCGGCTACCGGTTTTTCGCCAGCGCCACGGTGCGGCCCTGAAGCCCGCCGTGTTTCCTTAAACTGCTGCAATGGCGCGATGCAGGTGCGGGCAGCCGGCGCAGGCTTGCCGGTAGTGGCCGCCAGGACGCCGCCGAAGCTGAAAGCGCCGGCAACGACTGCCGGCGAGTGGGAAGCATGTCAGGGCACTGCCTGATCGAGACTGCCCTGGTCGAAGATCAGCGTCTGAACCGGCCCCGCCGCCTCGATGTTGACGGTATTTCTTTGCGTCGGAATCAGGTCCGTCAGCACCGCATTGTGAATGCGCGCGCCCTTGGTCAGGCGGGTCCCGGCAATTTCCTGGAAAATCACCACGCTGTCGGCATCGGCCTTCATGCCCACCCATTTCAGCGGCAACCGTTTGCCATCCTTCGCCGCCACGTAAAACTGCTGCTCCGCGTAGCGGCGCAGCAGCGGCTCGCTGCCCGCTTGTCCCAGGTCGACGTTGCGGCCGGCCTGCCTGGTCAGCAGCGTGGCGACATCGTGCGCGGTGTAGGTGTGCACGATCTCGGTGCTGCCGGTGCGCTCGTTGTAGCTGATGTCGGCAATGCCCATGTGGTAGTTATGGGCGCCTGCCGCCGCGCTGGACAGAACCAGCACGGCGGCTGCGCTGCAACGTGTGACACGCTGGCGCATCACTTGCCCATTTCGGCCTTGGATTTTTCATCCTTGGCTGCATCGGCTTCCTTCGCTTCCCTGGCCTTCAGCGGCGTATTGTAGTCGCGCATCAGATTGACCTTGTCACGCTCGGTCTTGAACAATTCCAGGCGCGACTGGGTGGGCTTGCGCGGCCAGGCGTTGTTGCTGGTGTCGATGTCGGCGGTTTCCCAGTACGGGTCCTGGGTCAGGCCCACCATCGGTTCGTCGGTGACGATCAGCTTGGTGATCTTCTTCGGCGAGTAGCGCCATACTTCGGCCGGAATGCGCTCCACGTACTTCTTGCCGCTCTTGAGTTCAATTTCCAGGATCAGCGGCATCACCAGCCCGCCCACGTTGGAAAAGTCCACCAGGTACAGGTGCTTGCCTTCGTCGAGCAGTTTTTTCTCCCACGGTTCGAGCTTCTCGACCGATTCGGCATACGTGTTGCGGTCCTTGTTGGTGACCGTGAACTCGTCATGCTCGTTGTAGAAGTCCTTCAACTCCGGGTGCGTGTCGGTACGTTTTGGCAGCGACTTGTTCAACTGCTGCGAAATCGAGATCGGCTGCGCCTCCTTCTGCGCGCGGCGCCAGGCTTTTTCCTTTTCCGGGTCCTGGGTGTTGACGCCATACTCGCTGATGCCGTCCACGCTGATGTCCACCGCGTCGGTGGTGTAGAACCAGCCGCGCCAGAACCAGTCGAGGTCCGTGCCCGATGCATCTTCCATGGTGCGGAAGAAATCGGCCGGGGTGGGGCGCTTGAACTTCCAGCGCTGCGCGTACTCCTTGAACGCGTAGTCGAACAGTTCGCGTCCGAGCACGGTTTCGCGCAGGATGTTGAGGGCGGTGGCAGGCTTGGCGTAGGCATTGTTCCCGAATTGCAGCAGCGACTCCGAGTTGGTCATGATCGGCACCTGGTTCTGGCTGCGCATGTAGTCGACGATGTTGCGCGGCTCGCCGCGACGCGACGGGTAATCCGGCTCCCACGCCTGCTCGGCCAGGTACTGGACGAAGGTGTTCAGGCCTTCGTCCATCCAGGTCCACTGGCGTTCGTCCGAGTTGATGATCATCGGGTAGTAGTTATGGCCTACCTCGTGGATGATCACGCCGATCAGGCCATACTTGGTCTGCTGCGAATACGAGATTTCGCCGGTCTTCTTGTCCTTGGTCGGACGCGGACCGTTAAACGAAATCATCGGGTATTCCATGCCGCCCACCGGACCGTTGACCGAGATCGCGGTGGGATACGGGTAGTCGAAGCTGTACTTGTTGTACTGCTCGATGGTGTGCACGATCGACTGGGTGCTGTACTTCTCCCACAGCGGATTGCCTTCCTTCGGATAGTACGACATGGCCAGCACGTTGGTGCCGCCCTTTTTGTAGCCTTGCGCATCCCAGATGAATTTGCGGCTCGATGCCCAGGCGAAGTCGCGCACGTTGGCAGCCTTGAAGTGCCAGGTCTTGCTGGCGGTGCTGACCGATTTTTCGGCCTGTTCCGCTTCGGCCTGGGTGACGATCACCACCGGCTTGTCCGACGTTCTGGCCTTGCTCAGCCGGTCGCGCTGGGCCGCGCTCAATACGTCGCCCGGGTTTTGCAGTTCGCCGGTGGACGCCACCACGTGGTCGGCGGGCACCGTCAGTTTCACGTCGTAGTCGCCAAATTCCAGCGTGAATTCGCCGGAACCGAGGAACTGCTTGTGCTGCCATCCCGTCACATCGTAATAGGCGGCCATGCGCGGGAACCACTGGGCGATTTCGAACAGGTCGTTCTTGTCCGCTTCAAAGTGCTCATAACCCGAACGCCCGCCCAGCACCGCCTGCTCGTTGATGTTGTGCGACCAGTCGATATTGAAGCTGTAGCTCTGGCCCGGTTTCAACGGCGTGGGCAGGTCGATGCGCATCATGGTGCGGTTGATCGTGTGCCGGAGCGGCTGGCCGCCGGCCGTTACGGCATTGATCTTGAAGCCGCCGTCGAATTCGCGGCCGGCCAGCACGCTGCGCAGGCCGTCGAACTTGAAGCTTTCTTCGGGCGTGCGCGGCTTGGTCCACGCTTCGCGCGAAGGCTGGGTGAGCATCATGCGCGCGTCGGAATCCTTTTTGTAGATGTTCTGGTCCAGCTGCACCCACAGATACGAGAGCGTATCGGGCGAGTTGTTGTGGTAGCGGATTTGCTCGCTGCCGGTCAACGCGCGCTTCGATTCGTCCAGCGTGGCGCGGATCGTGTAGTCGGCGCGCTGCTGCCAATAAGCGGCGCCGGGCGCGCCGGAAGCGGTGCGATACGTGTTGGGCGTGGGGAGAACTTCGTCCAGTTGACGGAACTTGTCGTCGAAGGGTTCCGCTGCAAATGCGGACACGGTCAAGCAAATGGCCATGAAGCCGAAGGTTTTGCGCATAGTCTGTATTCCTGCTCTTTACCCGAAGAAAAGGAAGTAGTGTATAGCAACTATGCAAATTATTTCCTGTAGATACAATAAAATACAAAGCTACATACGGTTTATACGATAGGCACCAGGGCAGTGCAAACGCGGTAAATAATGGCGCTGCCGGCGCACCGTTTTATCGTCGGTTTGCCACATTTTGACAAACTTTTTGGCGCTGGAATGCATATCGTAGCGAGTGTTATTCAGAAAACTCACTCAGGAGCCGATATGACGATGAACCCGCTGTTGAACCGCCGCCGCCTGCTTGCCGCCGCCGCAACCCTGGCCCTGGCCGCCGCCCCCGCCTGGGCCCAGAATACGGTAGCGCTCAAGCATGCCAGCGGCACCACGATGGTGCCGGCCAGTCCGAAAAAAGTGATCGTCCTCGATATCACCACGCTCGACAACCTGGCGGCGCTCGACGTTAATATAGGCAGCGTGGCTGGCGCGCCCACCGCCAGTGCCTCGAACAAGCCGCTCGCCGGCCGCCTGGCGCGTTACAACACGGCGCCCAAAATGGGCACGCTGTTCGAGCCGGACTTTGAAAAAATCCACGCCGCCAAGCCGGACCTGATCATCGTGGGCGGCCGCTCGCAGGCCAAGTACGCGGAACTGGCCAAGATCGCACCCACCATCGATCTCACCGTCGACCGCACCAAACTCCTGGACAGCGCGCGCGCCAACGTCAACCTGCTGGCGGGCCTGTTCGGCAAGCAGGCCCGCGCCCGGGAACTGCAAACCAGGCTCGATGCGTCGCTCGCCACGCTGAAAACCCGGGCTGCCAGCGCCGGCACGGGCCTGATCGTGCTCACCACCGGCGGCAAGATGAGTGCCTACGGTCCCGGCTCGCGCTTTGGCGTGCTGCACGACAGCTTCGGCATCAAGCCGGCTGTCCTGAAACTCGATACGGCCAACCACGGCCAGGCAGTGTCGTTCGAATTTATCCAGAAAACCAATCCGGACTGGCTGTTCGTGATCGACCGCGACGCCGCCATCGGCCGCGAAGGCGCAGCCGCGCAAAAGTTCCTCGACAATGAGCTGGTACGGCAGTCCACCGCGTGGAAAACCAAGCAGGTGGTATACCTGAACGCGATGAACTGGTACACGCTGGGTAGCGCCAGCATCGGCGCGCTGCAGGAAAACGTCGATCAATTGTCCACCGCGCTGGCGACGGCGCAGGCAGGGCGCTGATTCGATGCCGGTAGCGAAGGGCGCACCGCCGCTGCGGCGCCCGCCGTCGCACCTGTGGCTGGCGCTGCCGCTGGGATTGACGGCAGCGCTGGTGGCGCTCAGCGTGGGCATTGGCGCCGGCGATTTTACTTTTGGCGCGCTGCTGGGCGGCCAGGGTGCCGACGCTGGCACTGGCGCCTGGCAACTGCTGGTGGTGAGCCGGCTGCCGCGCACACTGGCGCTGCTGCTGTCCGGGATGTCGCTGGCGGTGGCGGGACTGATCATGCAAATGCTGGTGCGTAACCGCTTCGTCGAGCCATCGACCGCCGGCACCATCGAATCGGCCACGCTTGGCGTGCTGGCCTTGGCGCTGCTGGCGCCCGATACCCCGGTGTTCGGCAAGATGCTGGTGGCTGCCGCCTTTGCGCTGGCCGGCACCTTGCTGTTCCTGGCGCTGCTGCGCCGGATTCCCTTGCGCTCGCCGTACCTGGTGCCGCTGGTGGGGCTGATCCTCGGTGGCGTGATGCAGGCGGCGACCACGTTCTTCGCCTTCCGCCACGACATGCTGCAATCGCTGCACGCGTGGACCGTGGGCGACTTTTCCGGCGTGCTGCGCGGCCGCTACGAATTGCTGTGGATTGCCGGCGCGCTGGCGCTGGCGGCCTGGGTGGCGGCCGACCGCTACACGGTGGCCGGCATGGGCCAGCAGTTCACCACCAATCTTGGCCTGAACTACCAGCGCCTGACGTTCTGGGGACTGTTGATCGTGTCTGCCATCTCGGCAGTGGTGGTGGTCACCGCCGGCAGCATCCCGTTCCTGGGACTGATCGTGCCGAATGTCGTCAGCCTGCTGTTTGGCGATAACATGCGCCGCTCGGTGCCCTGGGTGGCGGTGCTGGGCGGACTGTTCGTGCTGGCGTGCGACATCATCGGCCGGCTGGTCGTGTTCCCGTACGAGATCCCGATCGGCACCGTGGTGGGCGTGCTTGGCAGCGTGTTGTTCCTGTACCTGCTGTTGCGAGGCCGTACCCGTGAAGCTTGATGTCGCTCCCCGCACCCGGCTGCTGGTGCTGGCCGGCGCCGCGCTGGCCATCATTGCCACCTTTTTGCTGATCGGCGCCAACGGCAACTGGTCGTTTGTGCTGCCGTTCCGTGGCGCCAAGCTGGCGGCGATGGTGCTGGTGGCGTATGCGATTGCGGTGTCGTCGGTGCTGTTCCAGTCGATTACGCACAACCGCATCCTCACTCCGGCCATCATGGGTTTCGATACGCTGTACCTGCTGATCCAGGCCGTGATCATTTTCACCGTGGGCAGCAATCCGCTGCTGGACCTGGGCGGCCCGAACCTGCGCTTCGTGGCGGAGGTGGTGCTGATGACGGGCTTTGCGTGCATGCTGTTCCGCGCGCTGTTTACGGGCGCGGCCCACAGCCTGCACCTGATGCTGCTGGCCGGGATCGTGTTCGGCCTGCTGTTCCGCAGCTTGTCCGGTTTTGTCATGCGGCTCATCGATCCCAATGAATTCATGGTGCTGCAAGACCGCATGTTCGCTTCGTTCAACAGCATCCAGACCGGGTTGCTGTCGGTGGCGGCGGTGGCCATAGCACTGGCTTCGCTGGCGGCGTGGCGGCTGCGCCATCGTTATGACGTGCTGGAGCTGGGCCGCGATATCGCGGTCAACCTCGGCATCGATTATCGGCGCACGGTCATGCGCACGCTGGCGCTGATCGCGGTGATGGTGTCGGTATCGACCGCGCTGGTGGGGCCGGTAACGTTCTTCGGCCTGTTGGTCAGCAACCTGGCCTACGTTACCGCCGGCAGCGACCGGCATAAGTACCTGTTACCGATGGCCGTGCTGTGGGGCGTGGTGTGCCTGGTGGGCGGTCAGCTGCTGCTCGAGCGCGTGCTGGAACTCAATGCCACCGTCAGCGTGGTCATCGAGTTTGCCGGCGGCCTGCTATTCCTGTTCCTGATTACCCGTAAAAGGTCGTAAGCGATGATCGAGATTTCCCATGTGAGCAAACGTTATGGCCGCACCGTGGTGGTGGACGGCGTGACCTTGACGCTTCCGGCCGGCGGCGTGACCGCCATCATCGGCCCCAATGGCGCCGGCAAGTCGACGCTGCTGTCGATGATCAGCCGCCTGCTGCCGATGAGCGAGGGCAGGGTGCTGGTGGACGGCATCGACGTGGTGAAGGGCGACAGCGCGGCGCTGGCGCGGCGGCTGGCCATCCTGCGCCAGGATAACCACCTGCCGATGCGACTGACAGTGCGCGACCTGGTGGCCTTCGGGCGCTTTCCTCATACCGGCGGCCGGCCGACGGTGGACGATGCCGCCCACGTGGAACGCGCGCTCGGCTACCTGGGGCTGGGGGATCTGGCCGGGCGCTTTCTCGACGAGCTTTCCGGCGGCCAGCGCCAGCGCGCATTCGTGGCCATGGTGCTGTGCCAGGATACCGATTACGTGCTGCTCGACGAGCCGCTCAATAACCTCGACATGCGGCACGCGGTGGAGATGATGCAGCTGTTACAGCGCGCCGCGCGCGAGTTAGGCAAGACCGTGATCCTGGTCCTGCACGATATCAATTTCGCGTCGTGCTACGCGGACCGCATCGTCGCCATGAAGGACGGCAAGCTGGCGTATTTCGGTACGCCGCAGGAGTTGATCTGTCCCGACGTGCTGCGCGCGTTGTACCAGTTGGACATTCGCGTGCACGAGGTGGAGGGGCAGCGCATTTGCGTGTACTACAACTGAAGCCCGTGTGTGGGGTCGGACCCCGTACGGGGGCCGACCCCGGCCCTGCAGTGCGGGTTGGCCGGACGGTACGCTGGCGAACATACAGCCACCGCTCCCATTGCTACGATCAAGCCATCAACCACTCACACGAAATTACGAGGCCCATCATGGCAAGCGCAAAACAAGTCCTGGTCGTCGACGACAATGTCGAAGTAGTGGAAATGCTGTCGGCCATGCTGCAGCATCACGGCTACGAAACCGCGTCGGCCCACAATGGGTACGAGGCATGCGACTGGGTGCGCGATGGCATGCCGAAGGCGATTATCATGGACCTGGGCATGCCGTGGATGGACGGCTTTGGCGCCGTGCGCGCCATTCGCCGCATGCCGGGCGCGGAGTCGCTGCCCATCATCGCGCTCACCGGATCGAACGACAACGACTCTGCCAAGAAGGCGGTGGCAGCGGGCTTCAGCCAGCATTTTTCCAAGCCGCTCAATTTCGACCACCTGAACAACTACCTCAGCACCCTCAACTGATATCTAGGCGGCGGGCGCCACGCCGCCTTTGCGTGCGCCGCCGGCGAACACCAGCAGCAGGCCGCCGGCCGCCATGACGGCGCCGGCCACCGGGATCGCGCCATAGCCGTAACCGGCGGAGATAACGGCGCCACCCAGTCCCGCACCGATCGCGTTGCCGAGGTTGAAGGCGCCCACGTTGACCGACGAGGCCAGTCCTGGCGCGTCGGACGCTGCATGCATCACGCGGATCTGCACCGGCGGCACGATGGCAAACGCCGCCACACCCCAAATCGTTACGCCCACCAGTGCGCCCCAGTGGCTGCCGAACATGAACGGCAGCACCAGCATGATTGCCGTCATCGCGGCCAGGAAGATCCGGGTGGCGCCATCGAGCGACCAGTCGGCCAGCTTGCCGCCGAAGCCATTACCGATTGTGAAGCCGACGCCGATCATCACCAGTGCCAGCGTAATGAAGTTTTGCGATGCACCGGTGATCGTGGTGAGGATCGGTGCGATATAGGTGTACAGCGTAAAGGTCGCGGCCGAGCCGAGTACCGTGGTGGCCAGCGCCATCAGCACCGTGGGCCGCGCCAGCACGCGCAGTTCCTTGACGATGTCCGGCATGGCGCCCTTGTCGCCGCGCGGCAGCGCAATCACCAGCGCCGCCATCGCCAGCAGTCCAAGGCCGGCGGTGCCGGCAAACGCCATGCGCCAGCCGATCTGCTGGCCGATCCAGGTGGCGGCCGGCACGCCGCCGATGTTGGCGATCGTCAGTCCCATGAACATGGTGGCTACCGCACTGGCGCGTTTTTCCGGCGCCACCAGGTTGGCTGCGACCACCGAGCCGATGCCGAAGAACGCACCGTGATTCAGGCTCGTGACCAGCCGCGAGGCAAGCAGCGTCCAGTAACCGGGGGCCATGGCCGACAGCAGGTTGCCCGCCACGAAAATCGATACCAGCACGAGCAGCGCATGCTTGGCGCGCAGCCGTGCGAGCAGCAAGGTCATGATCGGCGCGCCGATCATCACGCCAAGCGCATAGGCGCTGATCAGCAGGCCGGCGCTGGGGATGGACACGTGCACCCCGTCCGCAATTACCGGCAACAGTCCCATGGGAGCAAATTCGGTGGTGCCGATGCCGAAGGCGCCGGTGGCCAAGGCCAGCAGGGCCCAGGTGGGGTTGGTCTTGACGGCAGGTGGGGTCATGGCTCGACTATTGTCTGGTACAAACGCCAACTATAGTCGATTGCGTGAAATGCTGCAGGTCGCTCCGTCATTCCCGCGCAGGCGGGAATCCTATTTACCCGCCGTTACTTCAGGGTTTCCACCAATACCCGGCCTTCCGACCCCGCCGGCGGGCGCACGCGCAGGATGTTGGCCAGCGTGGGCGCAATGTCCACCACTTCTGCGTACTGGCCGTAGTAACCGGGCTTGATCCAGCGTTTACCCATGATCATCAGGGGCACGTTGGTGTCGTAGGCATATGGCGAGCCATGCGTGGTGCCGGTGGAGCCGCTGGCGAAATACCAGTATGGCCGGGTGATCACCATCAGGTCGCCCGACGCTTCGCGGTTCCAGGCGCGGCGCATCAGCGTGGCGATGCGGGTGCCGGTGACGGCGCCGCTCTCGAACTGGGTGCGGGTGAAGGTATCGGTGATGCCCGGCTGCGCCAGCAGGAACCGGGCGGCAGCGTCTTCCACGTCGGCGTGGCGCAGGCCGGCCTTGTCGGCAGCCGCGTAATCGAGATGGATATTGGGCAGCGACCATGCCTGCAGCAGTTTCATGCCGCCGAATTTATCGGCCAGGTGCCGGTCGAGATCCTGCATCAGCTGGTCGCCGTTGATGCGCTTCGATTCGCTGTGCTGCTGGTTCGAGAACTCCGCCGTGTTGGCAAAACCATGGTCGGCGGTGAGCACCACCAGCACGTTGTCCATGCCGAGGCGCTGGTCGAGGTAGTTGAAGAAGTCGCCCAGCATGCGGTCCACCCGTTGCAGGTGGTCGTGCGACAGCTTGCTTTCCGGGCCGTACGCATGGTTGACGTAGTCGTGCGCCGACAGGCTCACGCCCAGCAGGTCCGGCACGCCGCTGTCGTTGCGTCCCAGGTTTTCGCCTTCCACGGCGGCGCGCGCGAAATCGAGCGTCAGCTGGTCCAGGTACGGCCCGGTTTTCAGGCTGTTGTAGTAGCCGGCGTCGATTTCGCCGCTCTCGCTGTAGTACGTATAGGGCAGGCGATTGTGGCCGCCCGGTTTGGCGGGCGTGAGGTCTTCGTGGGCGTCGCCGGCGTAGGCGGCATCGGGCAGCAGCGCGCTCCAGGTCTTGCCGTAGTAGCGGTCTTGCGGCTTGCCGGCCTGGTAGCTGGTTACCCAGGCCGGGTGCGACGGCATATAAAAGGTGCTGCTGGCGAAGTTGCCGGTCTTGTCCATGTACATGTAGGCGGTGCCGGTTTTACCGGCCAGCAGGATGGCGCCGCGGTCCTTGCCCGATACCGTGATCACCTTGCTGCGGTTGCCCGATGCGTAGCGCAGCTGGTCGCCCAGCGTATCCACCTTGAGCCGGGTGGGGGCGGTGCCGTCGCTCGGGTCGGTATGCTCGTTGATATACGTGTAGCGGGTGTCTTCGGTGCAGTACACCGATTTTTTGGTGACCGGGTCGATCCAGTTGTTGCCGATGATGCCGTGCACGTAAGGATAGGCGCCGCTCAACACTGCGCTGTGGCCGATGGCGGTGACCGTCACGCCGTGCGCCTGGTGGGCATTGCTGAATGCCGCGCCCTCGGCCAGCATGCGTCCCAGCCCGCCCTTGCTGCCTTTGCCGAACTGCTCGCGATAGCGCTGCACCTGCTCATTCGGCAAACCATCGACCACCAGCACCACCACCAGTTTCGGTTGCGGCGCGGCGGCGGTGGTGGGCGCGGGAGTGGGAGCTGCAATGGCGTGCAGCGCAAAGCTGGACGCGGCGATTACCAGGGCGGGCAGGGACAGTTTGGTCATGTGAACAATAGGTAAGTTGATTCGAAGACAAAAGTGGTGGACGAACCACCGGCCATGCCAGAGAGTAACCGATTCATGTGACAGCGGGGTGACATGAAAACCAGTCATCGTCGCAAAGTTTCTGTTGGGAAAAGTACACCAAACGCCGCCGCGAGCCGCTAAATTCCGTGCTTGTTGGAAAAATACTTGCTAGAATGATGTCGTGAGGAATCTCCCATCAGGAGTCGAAGATGATTACGGTAAACAGTATTGGCGGTGGCACCTTGTCCGCGGCGGTGGTCGCCGAGAAGGCGCAGGGTACGCAAGCGATCTCGCCGGCCCAGACGCACAGCGATGCGGACCTGGGAGCGCCGGTGGCTGCCTATTTGTCGCTGCCGGGATTTAATCCCTCGAGCGCGGTCGATACCGGCAACGACGTTTCCGCCGATGCCGACTCCAGTGCTGGCAGCAGCCAGGCCGCTGCCTTGCAAGCCGTGTCGGAGTCCGATGACGATGGCCTGAAACAGGCATTGAAAGAATTCGACGACGGCCTGAAAAGCCTGTCGCAACGGCCGGAAACCCAGGCTTTCCAGGCCAAGTTCGGCATCGAAGCGCAAGCCGAAGACAATCTGCCGGCAGCGCTGCCGGTACCCGGCGTCGACGAGCACGGCCTGCTGCGCTTGCCGGGCCGCGACAGCCTGTCGGCCGATGCCGACCATGATGGCAAGGTCAGCGAAGAAGAGCTGCGCCGCTACCAGGAACCGCTTACCTACCGCGCCGCCGAAGCCACCCAGCGTCTCGACGCACTGGCCGATGGCCCGTCCGTATTTTCGCTGGTGGAAGCGAACCGCGCATATGGCGTGGTGTCCGCTGCGGCCGCTGCTGCCTGACCGTTTTACGTCTTTCCAGAAAACGGGTTTTGCCTTCGCGGCAAAGCCCGTTTTTTTTTACCCGCACGGCGACTGCCCTGTGGTGGCGGTGACGTATCGCGGCCGGCGGGGCGCGGGTTTTTTATGACAATTGAACACTGCCGCTGAAAAAAATGCGAATATGTTAGCTGATGTACATCTGGTATAACGTTCACCCAAATCAAGGCAGCAGGCAACGGGGGCCACTGGCACCGGCGCCGCGCATCACGGGAGTCGGTAATGGATACTCAGTACAGGTGCTGGCATGCGGGCGCCATCGCGGCGGCATTGTCTGCGGGATTGGTTGGCTGCACGCTTGGCCCCGATTTCAAACAGCCGGCCGCGCCGGTAGCGGACGGCGCCAGCTACACGCCCACGCCGCTGCCTGCGCAAACCGTTGCCGCGCCCGGCACGGGCGGTGCAGCGCAGCGTTTCGTCGACGGCATGGACATCCCGGCCCAGTGGTGGACCGTGTTCCGGTCGCCCGCGCTTGACCAGTTGCTGCGCGGCGCGCTGGCCCGCAATCCCGATATGGCGGCGGCCGAAGCCGCGCTGCGCCAGGTGCGCGAGAACTACAACGCCCAGGCCGGAGAACTCGTGTACCCGGCCGTCAGCGCCGGCCTTGGCGCTTCGCGCCAGAAGACCCAGGTGGCTACCGCCACCGGCACCAGCGCCGCCGTGCTCACGCTGTACAACGCCTCGGTCAACGTAGGCTATACGCCCGACGTCTTCGGCGCCACCCGGCGCACACTGGAAGGTGCGCAGGCCGCCGTCGATTACCAGCGCTTCCAGGTGGAGGCCACCTACCTGGCGCTGTCCGCCAACGTGGTGACGGCGGCCATCCAGGAAGCGTCGTTGCGCGCCCAGTTGCAGGCCACGCGCGACGTGCTCGAGGCACTGGTCAGGCAGCGCGACGTGATCGACAAGCAGTTCGAATACGGCGCCATTCCACGCGCCCAGGTACTCACCCAGCGCAACCTGGTGGCGCAAACCCAGGCCACCGTGCCACCGCTGGAAAAAGCGCTGGCGCAAACGCGGCACCTGCTGTCGGTGCTGGCCGGCAGGCTGCCCGGCGAAGCGGGGATGCCGGAGTTCACCCTGGCGTCGCTGGCCCTGCCCGAGGAGTTGCCGGTGTCGCTGCCGTCGGCGCTGGTGCGCCAGCGGCCCGACATCCGCGCCAGCGAACAACTGCTGCGCCAGGCCAGCGCCCAGATCGGGGTGGCCACGGCAGCGCAGTACCCGCAATTTACCCTGAGCGGCAGCTACGGTTCGGCGTCGCCCACGTTCAGCAAACTGTTCGAAGGCGATAACGCGATCTGGAGTCTCACGGCCGGACTTACGGCGCCCATCTTCAACGGCGGCGCGTTGCGCGCCCGCAAGCGCGGGGCGGAGGCCGCGTACGACGTGGCGGCCGCGCAGTACCGCGCCACCTTGCTTACCGCGTTCCAGAACGTGGCCGACAGCCTGCGCGCGCTGGAGTCCGATGCTGCCGCGCTGGCCGCGCAGGCGGAGTCCGAGTCGCTGGCTGCCGAAACGCTGGCGCTGTCGCAGGAGCAGTACAAGCTGGGCGCCATCAGCTACCTGTCGCTGCTCGATGCCCAGCGCAGCTACCAGCAGGCGCATATCGCGCTGGTGCAGGCGCAGGCCGCGCGCTATGCCGATACGGCGGCGCTGTTCCAGGCATTGGGCGGCGGCTGGTGGAATCGCGCCGACGGCGTGCCGGCTGCTGCGCCGGTATCGGAAGCGCCGTCGATATCGGCGGCCGGCGCACCGCAAAACCCGTAATCACGCACCATCAACACTACTTTTGCAGGAGAGAGTTTCATGACCAAGCGTATGCTCATCATGGTTGGCTGCGTGATCTTGCTGGTCGCCGCACTGGCGTTCGGCAAATATCTGCAAATTCAAAAGCTGATCGCCAGCGCGCCCAAGCCGGGCGCGCAAACGGTTACCGCGATCAAGGTCACATCGTCCGAATGGCAGCCGCAACTCTCCGCCGTGGGCACGCTGGCACCGGTGCGCGGCGTGGACGTCACCACCGAGATCGCCGGCCTGGTGCGCAAGGTCAACTTCAAGTCCGGCGACGAAGTGAAGGCGGGGCAGGTGCTGTTCGAGTTGAATGCCGATGCGGACCTGGCGCAATTGCGCGCGTTGCAGGCGTCCGCCGACATCGCCGGCACCACGCTCAAACGCGACAAGCTGCAGTTGGCGGCGCAAGCCATCAGCCAGGCGCAGGTGGACAACGACGAGGCGGAACTGAAAAGCCGGCAGGCGCTGGCCGCCCAGCAGCAGGCGCTGGTCGATAAAAAGACCATCCGTGCGCCGTTTGCCGGCAAGCTTGGCATCACGTCCATCAACCCGGGCCAGTACCTCAATCCCGGCGATACGCTGGTCACGCTGCAAACCATCGATACCGTGTATGTCGATTTCTATGTGCCGCAAAAGCAGGTGGCCGGCCTGTCGGTGGGACAAAAGCTCAAGCTCACCAGCGACGGTTATCCGGGCGTGTCGTTCGACGCCAAAGTCACCGCCATCAGCCCCAAGGTGGATGCCGCCACCCGCAACGTGCAGGTGCAGGCCACCGTGCCCAATCAAAAACGGCAGCTGTTGCCCGGCATGTTTGCCAACGTCAGCCTGGAACAGGGCGAGCTGAAAAAATACCTGACCCTGCCGCAGACGGCCATTACCTACAACCCGTACGGCTCCACGGTGTTCGTGCTCGCTCCCGGCACCGGGAAAGACGCCCCCAAAGACGACAAGGGCAATGCGCAGCTGATCGCACAGCAGGTGTTCGTCACTACCGGCCCCACGCGCGGCGACCAGGTGGCCGTGCTGACCGGTGTGAAGGAAGGCCAGACCGTGGTCACCAGCGGCCAGCTGAAACTGAAGAACGGCACGCCGGCCGTCATCAACAACCGCGTGCAGCCGGCCAACAGCCCGAATCCCGCGCCGCAGGAACAATGAGGATGACCGCGCCATGAACTTTACCGACATCTTCATCAAGCGGCCGGTGCTGGCCACCGTGGTCAGCCTGCTGATCGTGGTGCTGGGCTTGCGGTCGCTGTTCAGCCTGCCCGTCAACCAGTACCCGAAAACGCAGAACGCGGTGGTCACCATCTCCACCACGTATTACGGGGCCGATGCCGCCACCGTGGCCGGCTTCATTACCCAGCCGCTGGAGGCGGCCATCGCCCAGGCGCAGGGTATCGACTACCTGTCGTCGTCGTCCAACAGCGGCGTATCCACCATCACGGCCACGCTGCAATTGAACTACGACTCGAATCGCGCGCTCACCGAAATCACCACGCAAGTCAATTCGGTGCGCAACCAGTTGCCGGCGCAGGCGCAGCAGCCGGTGCTCAGCGTGCAGATGGGGCAGACCACCGACGCCATGTACATGGGCTTTTACAGCGACACGCTGCCCACCAATAACGTCACCGATTACCTCGCGCGCGTGGTTAAACCCAAGCTCGATTCGATCGAGGGCGTGCAGACGGCAGAGCTGCTGGGCGCGCGCCAGTTTGCGCTGCGCGCCTGGTTAGATGCCGACAAGATGGCTGCGCACGGCGTCACCGCCACCGAAGTCAGCGCCGCGCTGGCCGCCAACAACTACCTGGCCGGCCTGGGCGCATCCAAGGGGCAGATGGTGACGGTGCCGCTCACGGCCGGCACCGACCTGCACACGGTGGAGGAATTCAAGGCGCTGGCGGTACGCCAGAACGGCGGCGCCATCGTGCGCCTGCAGGACGTCGCCAACGTCACGCTGGGGTCGGAGAACTACGACTTCAACGTGGCGTTCAGCGGCGTTCGGTCGGTGTTCGTCGGCATCAAGGTGGCGCCTGACGCCAATATCCTCGACGTGGCCGAGCGCGTGCGCAAGGTGTTCCCGTCGATCCGCGAGCAGCTGCCGGCGGGGCTGACCGGCGAAATCGTGTACGACTCCACGGAGTTCATCAACACGTCCATCGTGGAAGTGGTGCACACGCTGGTGGAAGCGCTGATCATCGTCACCATCGTGATCTACCTGTTCCTGGGCAGCCTGCGCGCGGTGATCGTGCCGGTGATTGCCATGCCGCTGTCGCTGGTGGGCACGTTCTTCGTGATGCTGATGTTCGGCTACTCGATCAACCTGCTGACGCTGCTGGCCATCGTGCTGGCCATCGGCCTGGTGGTCGATGACGCCATCATCGTGGTGGAGAATGTGGACCGCCACATGAAGGAGGGCATGAAGCCGTACGACGCCGCCATCCAGGCCGCGCGCGAACTCGGTAGCCCCATCCTGGCCATGACGGTGGTGCTGATCGCCGTATATGTGCCGATCGGCTTCCAGGGCGGCTTGACCGGCGCCTTGTTTACGGAATTTGCGTTCACATTGGCCGGCGCGGTGGCCGTGTCGGGCATCGTGGCGCTCACGCTGTCGCCGATGATGTGTGCACGGTTCTTCAACGAGCACCAGGACGAGGGCAAGTTCGTCAAGTTCATCGACCGCACGTTCGAGAAGGTGCATAACGGCTACCTGCGCGTGCTGCACCGGCTGCTGGAAACCTGGGCCGTGCTGATCGTGATGGGCGTGATCCTTACCGGGCTGCTGGGCGTGATGTTCGCCATGTCGCAGTCGGAACTGGCGCCGGAAGAAGACCAGGGCATCGTGCTGGCACAGGTGGTGGGCGCGCCCACGGCCACGTCGGACCAGATGCAGGCGTACGCGAAAGAGATTTTCGAGATTTCCAAGTCGATGCCCGAGTACGACCAGATGTTCCAGATCACGGGCGTGCCCACCACCAATGCCGGCATTGGCGGCGTGCTGTTCAAGCCGTGGGACAAGCGCAAACGGTCGGCCCACGAAATCCAGCAGGATCTGCAGGCGCGCTGGGGCGGTGTGGCCGGCGGCCGGGTGGCGGCGTTCCAGTTCCCGGCGCTGCCGGGCAGCTCGGGCCTGCCGGTGCAGTTCGTGATCACCACCACGGAACCGTTCGAAAACCTCAACACGGTGGCGCAGGCGGTGCTCGATAAAGCCAACAAGGATGGCAAGTTCTACTTTGCCGACGTCGACCTCAAAATCGATTCGCCGCAGGCCAAGGTGGACGTGGACCGCGACAAGCTGGCCACGCTGGGCCTCACGCAGCAGGACTTCGGCAACGCCATGGCGGCGGCGCTGGGCGGCGGCTATGTCAATTATTTTTCGATTGCTGGCCGCTCGTACAAGGTGATTCCGCAGGTGCGCCAGGTGGACCGTTTGAATCCGTCCGACGTGCTCAACTTCCACATCAAGACCCCCACCGGCGAGATGATCCCGGCCAGCACCGTGGCCAGCATCTCCTACAGCGTGCAGCCGGAATCGGTTACCCGCTTCCAGCAGCTCAATTCGGCCACCATCTCCGGCGTGTCTGGCGCGTCGCAGGGCGAGATCCTCGAATACCTGCGCGACAGCGTGGCGCAGGTGGCGCCGTCGGGCTACACCATCGACTATGCCGGCTCGTCGCGCCAGTTCATGAACGAATCGGGCGGTTTTGGCCTCACCATGGGTTTTGCGGTGATCATCGTGTTCCTGGCGCTGGCCGCGCAGTTCGAGAGCTTCCGCGATCCGATCGTGATCCTGTTCTCGGTGCCCATGGCGCTGTTCGGCGCCATGATGTTCATCTTCCTCGGCTTCGCGTCGATTAACATTTATACCCAGGTAGGACTGGTCACGCTGATGGGACTCATTTCCAAGCATGGTATCCTGATCGTGGAAGTGGCCAACCACCTGCGCGAAGCCGGCAAGAGCAAGCGCGAAGCCATCGAGGAAGCCGCCGCCACACGCTTACGGCCCATCCTGATGACTACCGCAGCCATGGTGTTTGGCGTGGTTCCGCTGGTGATTGCCTCGGGCGCGGGTGCGGCAGGGCGCCACGCGATGGGTCTGGTGATCTTTACCGGGCTGTCGATCGGCACCCTGTTTACGCTGTTCGTGGTGCCGGCGATGTATCTGTTCCTGGCCGGGGAGCACAAGGCGGCGCAGCAGAAGACGGCGTCCGGGCCGGGCAGCGGCGCTCCTGGTGTACCGGCGCACGCGCCGTAAAATAACAAAGAAAAGAGACTCGTAGTTCGATGCCAGAATCGCAGAAGAAACAAGACAGCCCGTTTGCGTGGCTGTCCGACCGCCGCAAGCGCAGCAAGGAAGAAGTCATCCTGATCATCATGTGCGCGCTGAGCATCCCCAGCATCCTGCCGTTCGGCCTGTACCGGCTGTGGCAGGGGGCATGGTTGTCGGCGGTCGTGGACCTGGCGCTCGTGCTGGGCATGCTGGCGGTAATCGTCCACGTGTGGCACACGGGCCGCCACAAGCTGGCCAGCCTGGGCGTCACGCTGTTTTACTCGGCCGGCATGCTGGCCACCATCTACCTGCGCGGCCTGTCGCTGGTGTACTGGGTATACCCCACCATGATCGCCGCATTCTTCATGTTGCGGCCCAAGGTGGCGCTGGGTATCAACAGCGTGTCGCTGCTGGTGCTGTTGACGATCCTGCTGCCGCAGGTGGAGGTGCCGGTGATGTTTACGGTGGTGGTGACCATCGCGCTGGTGAACCTGTTCGCTTATATTTTCTCGCACCGCACCGGGCTGCAAAACCGCGAGCTGCACATCGAAGCGGAGCGCGACTTTCTCACCGGCGTGGGCAATCGCCGTGCCCTCGACAGCAAGCTGGCCGGCTACGCGGCCGAACGCCGCCCGCTGCCCGAAGCGAGCCTGCTGCTGCTCGACCTCGACCACTTCAAGCACGTCAACGACCAGCACGGCCACGCGGCGGGCGACCAGGTGCTGCGCCGCCTGTGCGACGTGCTGCGCCATCATACCCGCGCCTCCGACGAGATTTTCCGCTACGGCGGCGAAGAATTCGCCATCATCGCCAACGGCGCCGGCCTGCGCGCGGCCGGCCGCCTGGCCGATACCTTGCGCAGCGCGGTCGCTGCCGCGCCGCTGCTCGACGGCCATCCGATCACCGCCTCGATCGGCGTGGCGCCGATGCCGCGCGGCGGCGTACCGGCCGAATGGCTGGAGCAGGCCGACCGCATGCTGTACGCGGCCAAGGAGGGTGGGCGCAATGCGGTGCGGGTGGCAGAGCCGGCGGAAGGGCAGCCGTAATGGGCAATGCCGGGACGATGCTGCTGGCGCTGCTGGTTTCGCCATGGGTGCATGGTGCGCCGCAGGCAGGTGCGCCGGACGAACCGCCGCCTGCACAGGAAGCGGTCGCGCCGCAACCGGCCATGCTGGTGCTGGACGCGCCAGCACCGAAGCCGCCGGCGATGGGCATCACCGATGCGGTAATCAGGCAGGCCGTGCGCGAGACCATCGCCGCCGACCCGCAGCCGCGGCCACTGCCGGCATCGGCACGCAGCACTTTCAGCGGCGGCCCCAGCGCACAGGCCCACATGAGCGCGGCGTTCGACGCGGCCAAGGTGCCCGATTGCCTGCATGCGGATGCGCTGAAACACCAGCCGGCGACAATTGGTCCGATCAATGTAGTCGGTATCTATTCGCTGCCATGGGTGATCGCGGCGGCAGTGCGGGGCAAGTGCAATTAGGGCGGGCCATTGAGCCAATAACGGACGTTGACTTTTCCGGGAAGCCAGTGTCAATGTGCGATGAGCCAGTGCAGGCAAAACCGCCAGCGTCGGCAAACCGTCGCAGCGCTGCCAAGAGCAGGTGATGTCAGGTCTGCCACGCGGACACGGCCACTGCATTAATTTGTACGCGTCGCTGCATGAACGTTGCGCACCTGATCGTCGCACTTTGAAGCGCGGAGGTGACAGTGAGAACATGTAACGGCCGCTTGCGTGGGCAGTCTGCCAGGAAAGGCAACATGAGATTGTTTAGACTCCTTTTAGCGTTGATCGCTGCCTCCGCTGCCATTGCGCTACTGATGTGGGCTTGGAGTGAGATATCGATTGACCGATGCCTAGACAGTGGCGGGCGATGGAACAGAGAGAAATTGGCCTGTGAGGGCGCGACGCGCTAGACTGTTTTCGGCCAAAAGCTGCCGGTCAGTCAGCGCATACTTGACGAGGAGAATCATGAATGGAAAGCTCACATAGAAGCTGGGAGGCAATTGCCCAAGAGTTCATTGCCGCCCGTTCCGATATCGGTAGCGATGTCGTCAGACAGTGGGCTAAGGGTCTGAGACCAGGCAGTGAAGTGGTCGATATTGGCTGCGGGTCGGGCGCACCGGTTTCTCAAACATTAGTCGAAGCGGGCATTATGGTCTTCGGAATTGATGCGTCGCCAACACTGTTATCGATGTTTCGCCGCAGGTTTCCAGAATCCCCCGCAACTTGCGAGATGGTACAAAGTAGCAATTTTTTTGGCCAAAAGTTTGACGGTACAGTTGCTGTGGGGCTTATGTTTCTACTTTCCGAAGAAGACCAACTGAAATTGATTGAAAAGGTCGGACAAGCGCTTCGGCCAAGTGGCCGCTTCCTCTTTAGTGCACCTCGTGCGCGATGTGAGTGGAGCGACCTTCAAACTGGTCAGCCGTCATTATCGCTCGGGGCGGTTGACTACCAACGCCAGTTGGCTTGTGCGGGAATGCTTCTTGAACATATATACGTTGATGGTGGGGGCAACCATTATTTTGACTCCATGCTTCTGCCTACGTGACTCAAAATGGGGGCAAATGGTCCTCCTTCGGCCAGAAGCTTCCGGTTACTTATAGGCGCGTAAGAATGCAGATTACTAATAGCAAAATCGATGACGCAGCACTAAAGGCGATTGGCCGGGATGCTGCGCATCTTTTGTGCACAGGTGAGGTGGATGCTCTAGCTACCCGCTTTGGCTACGTCATAGCGCTTGGCCGTGTACCAGCAACTGCCATTCGAGAAGACCTGGCGGAATGCTTGGGCCAGATTGGTGCTATCTGCTTAGCTAACAATCTTGAGTTCGACTGCGACGTAACGTTCTTGGCGCCTATTCATCAAATCTTCTCGCAATAGTCGAGTGCGTCGTTCCGGCACTAAATGGCGTTGATGTTTTGCTTGAAATAGCTGTTACGTCAGATGGAAGTAATAGATACGCAACGTTAGAGCAAATCAGCGTGGTAAATTAACCGGACCGTGCTCGGCCACAAGCGGACCTTTCCATATACGTGAGATTTAAATCAATGAGACCTGTATTCGACACATCCCCTTATTTATGGGCTGACGACGGCTCGCTCCGGGACGTCTACATCCAACAAATGGGGCCAAAGCATTGGGAACGTTTCGATTTACCAGTACGAAAGTATTAGCTTTCATACAGCTTTGATGGTGGCAACGCACAGTTCCCTGGAAGTCAAGCTGTTTTCGCTAATCGAGAGGGCAGCCTTCTGCTGTCGGTGATGCTCGGCCAAGTAAGCGTCAATTGCCATTTCTTTGTTGACTGGCAGCTCGAGCCGGATATATCACCGCGAGGAATTTTTGGGCCTATTGAGCATGACGCTGTTTTCGACTTCGTGGAATAGCTGTCAGTAGAATTAGAGCTGCCTGCGGACATTACGCCGGAAAATAGCGAGACAACACCATTCATGACGTATTCGCCTGCAACGCTTTCTTGGGCGCTATACTAACTCTTAAGGATGACTGGCACTTACCGGCCATTAACGGTCGTTTGATTTCACAATCTTCTTTAATGTACGCCTCGCCGTCATGAAATTTATTTTCCGTGCTTTGCTATTGGCCGCTATGGCTGGCTTCGTTACTCCAGTGCTTGCATGTCAGCCATTGCCGCCAGAATATTTTGCAAATACGGAAAAGCGTGTTCGCGAGCGATTCAACAGCGTCGATTCGGTGGTGCTCGTTACTCTCCTTAATGTGAGGAGAGTGAA
>Ga0308164_10001490_pt1 | contig 27111 bp, 22 predicted proteins | sample PhyTR2_FD_201031 | JGI IMG/M metagenome (GOLD analysis project Ga0308164, IMG submission 201031) | Phyllosphere microbial communities from UC Gill Tract Community Farm, Albany, California, United States - DLSLT.R2 | ecosystem: Host-associated > Plants > Phyllosphere > Unclassified | place: USA... | reverse complement strand
CAGCCTGCGCTGGCGCGGCGGCCTCTCCACCAAGTACATGCTCTACCGCGACCGCCGCGCCCTGGTGACCAATTTCTGCAACGTGCTGGGCTATGTGGTGGTGCTGGGCGTCGCCGCGCTCTGGCTGCTCAATGCGATGGTGCCCGAATCGCTGCACTACCCGCCGGTGGTCGAGCCCGGCAGCTGGCTGTGGGACCTCACGCTCGCCAACGCCGCGCTGCTGGGATGGCGCGTCGCCCAGCGCGCCTACTTCGTGCAGCGACTCTATGGCTGGGCGCAGGCCTTCTGGTCGATTCCGCGCATGGTCTGGGGGAACTTCATCAACTTCGCCGCCACCGGGCGCGCGCTGCGGCTCTACCTGCGCTTCCTGCGCACCGGCAAGCTGATCGCATGGGACAAGACCACCCACACCTTCCCGTCGGAGGACGACCTGCCGCCCGAAGCCGGGCTCCCGACGGCGGCGATCGTCGACGCCGCCACCTTCACCTCGCATCCCCAGCATCCTTGAAGGAGATAGGCATGAACCAACGAAACCTGCTCGCGGTGGCGATCCTCTCGCTGTCGGCCCTGCACGCGGCGGTCGCCGCACCGGGGCCTTCGCAGGCGGCCCGGGCGCCCAAGGTCGAAGACGCCCACGTCGATGCCGCCGCGGCCCTGCGGCGACCCGAGCCGCCGCCCGTGCGCGCGGTCGTGGCGCCGCCCCGGCCCCTGGTCGAGACGGTCGTGCAGCCCGGCCTGCACAAGATCGAGAAGCACGAACGCCTCACGGACGTGCTAAAGGCCCGCAAGCGCGCCGGACGTTCCGATCGCGTGACGGCCGACTGAGATCCAACTTCCGGGAGACGACACCATGACCCATTCGAACTGGATCCGGCGCCTGCTGTGTGCGCTCGCCCTCACGCTCGGCCTCTGCGCCGGCGCCCAGGCCCAGACGACGCCGATCCGCGCGCTCGTGCTCTACGACCAGCCCGACAGCGGGCCCTATGCCAAGCTCGGCATGGCCTACGCCATCATGCTGCGCAACCTGCTGGGTCACTGGAACACCACGGTCGACATGAAGTCGGTGCAGAGCTACACGGCCGGTCAGGTCGAGCAGTACAGCGTCACCTTCTACCTCGGTTCGTACTACGATCTGCCGATCCCGCCCGCCTTCCTGGCCGACGCCTATGGCACCACCAGGAAGATTGTCTGGTTCAAGAACAACCTGTGGCAGCTGGCGTGGCATCCGAGCTACGCGGGCTTCACCGCCAAATACGGCTTCACCTTCGCGAGCCTGCGCGGGCTGGACGCCTCGCCGACGGCGACCAACCCGAAGCCGGGTTTCTTCGACACGGTGACCTACAAGACGCGGCCCCTGACCAAGTACTACGTCTACGACGCGGCGACTGGTGCCGTCAATGCCGACCCCGATGTCGGCGTCGTGCAGATCTTCGACACGGCCAAGGCGCAGCAGCTCGTGCCGATCAGCAATTCGCGCACCGGCGAGGTGGTGCCCTATGTCGTCAAGGGCGGCAACTTCTGGTATTTCGCCGACCTGCCGTTCTCGTACATCGGCCCGCGCGATCGCTATCTCGTGATCTGCGACATGCTGCACGACATCCTCGGCGTCGACACCCCCACCCGGCAGCGCGCGCTCGTGCGGCTGGAGGACGTCAGCGCGCTGGTCAACCAGAACAGCATGACGGTGCTGTCGAACTACCTGAAGTCGAAGTCGATCCCTTTCGGCGTCGCCACCATCCCCTACTACTACGACCCATTGGGCGCCTACAACGGCGGCGTGTCGCAGACCGTGCGCATGACCCCCACCGGCGTGCTCGCGCGCTCGCTGAACTACGCGATCCAGAATGGCGGCAGGATCGTGCTGCACGGCTATACCCACCAGTACAGCAACTGGAAAAACCCGCACACCGGCGTGAGCGGCGACGACTACGAGTTCTGGGACATCGTCAACAACCGGGTGCTGCCGATCGACACGGTGGCCGCCCACAAGGCCCGCATCCAGGCCGGCGTCGACGAGCTCAGGCGCGGCGGCTTCACCGCCTTCGCCTGGGAGCCGCCGCACTACCAGATGTCGCCCAACGCCTACACGGCGGCATCGCAGGTGCCGATGAATCCGCTGAAGCCGACCAACTTCACCACCTGGCAGCGCGCGGTCTACTACACCTCCACCACGCCCAACCTGAGCCCGACGGCGGCCAACCGCGACTTCGCGGTCGGGCAGTTCTTCCCCTACATCATCCAGCGCGACCACTACGGCCAGCGCATCCTGCCGGAGAACCTCGGCAACATCGAGTACGACATCCGCGAGGTCGATCCCTCGTCGAACTTCAACTACACCTGGCAGGACCTCAAGCTCAACGCCGAGAACGCCAAGGTGGTGCGCGATGGCTTCGCGTCGTTCTTCTTCCATCCGTTCTGGCTCGAGCCGGAGATCAACAAGCCGGGCTTCCAGGACCTGCAGTCGATCATCAACGCGATCGAGGCGCTCGGCTACCAGTGGGCCGACGCGAGCACGCTGTGATGCCGATGCCACTCCCTTCGCATCGATCGGCGTCCCGCGCGGCCACGCGCCGCCACGCGGCGCCGCCGGCGGCGCGGCGCGAGGTCGCGGCGGCCTGCGCGCTGTGCCTGGTGCTCGTCGCCGCGCCCGCGACGGCCGCGCCCGGCACCCCGGGCGCGACCGAGACGCCCGGCGCCGGTGTCGGTGCCAGTACCGCCTCCATCTCGCCGGCCGATGTGGTCGGCTTCATCGGACGCGAGTTCAACCGCTTCCGGGCCCACGCGCGCTTCGATCGCGCCTTCCGGCTGCTGGCCAGTCACCAGCTCGATGCCGCGGCGCGCGAGTTCGCCGACGGCCTGGCGCTGGAGCCCGACCACCTGGCCGCGCGTCTGGGCTATGCCCAGCTGCTCGGCCAGCGTGGGGCCTATGCGGCCTCGGCGGCGCAACTCGAAGCGGTGCCCGCGCGCGACGCCCGCGCGTTGCCGGCCCTGCAGTTGCGCGCCCAGATGCGTGCGTCCGCCGGCCAGCTGGCTGCTGCCATCGCCGATCAGGAGGTCGTCTGCGCGCATCCGGCGGCGAATGCGGCCGAGCGCCGCTTCGCCCTGGAGACGGTGTCGGATCTGCAGCTGCGTCTGGAGCATTTCGATCAGGCCCTGGCCGCGCTCGACCGCCTCCCGGTCGCGCAGCGCGACGACACGCCCACGCTGCTGCGGCGCGCGCTGGTCTACGAGAAGATGCAGCGCTTCGACGAAGCCGCCGCCGCCTATGGCGAAGCGGCGACGCGCGCCGACGCGGCGGCGCGGCGCGCGCAGTGGAGCGATGCCGCGCGCGTCGCCAGCACCATGGCCGAGGCCCGGCATGCGCGGACCGTCGCCTTCGCGCTCAACCTGCCGACCACGGTGGCATCCCCGGCATCCCCGGCGGCGATGGCCACCGATCCGCAGGCCGTCCTGGCCGCGGTGAGGCGGATGCCGGCGCGCGATGCCGCGTCGTCCTCGGCCCCGGCGCGGCGGCTCGCCTTCGCGCAGGCGAAGGCGGGCGACTGGGCCGCCGCCGCCGGCACGCAGGAACGCCTGCTGGCCCGGCCCGGCCTGCCGGCCGCCGAGCGCATCGAGGTGCTCGGCCAGCGTGCCTATGCGTTGAGCCAGCTCGGCCGTCACGACGACGCGGCGGCGATGCTGGAGCGCGTCGTCGCCGAGCCCGATGGCGCCACCCCGGGCGCCTACGAACGCCTGGCGCATGCCTATGCGCAGGCCGGCAGGTCCGAAGACGTCGCCGGAGCCCAGCGGCGCGCGCTGGCCGCGCCGGGCTGGCCGGCCGCCGACTGGCTGTCGCTCGCGCGTCGTCTGGCCATGCTGCAGCAGACGCTGGGTCGCACCGAGGACGCCATCGCGACCCACCGCGCCCTGCTCGAGCGCGAACCCGGCGATGCGCAGGCGCACCTCGCGCTCGGCATCCTGCTGCGCGGCCAGGATCGGTGGAGCGAGGCCGAACCGCACCTGACGGCGGCACTCGGCGACGGCAGCGATGCCGTCGCGGCGTTGGAGCTGGCGCGTGGCCTGAAGGCCCAGGGACGGAGCGCGGCGGCGATCGACCTGCTGGAGTGCGTGCGCGGCGCCGCGGCGACGGCGACCGCGACGCCGCTGGCGCTGCGCAAGCAGGTGCTCGACGAGCTCGGCTACCTGTACGAGGCGAAGGTCGACCTGCCACGCGCCGCCGCCCCCTGGTCCGAGTCGCTGGCGCTGGCGCCGGATGCGCGCATCGCCCTGGCGCTGGCGAACGTGCAGTTGCGCGAGGGCCGGGGCGATGCCGCGCGCGACACGCTCGACGCCCTGGCGGCCGCCGTGCCCCTGGACGACGACGCGCGGGCCGAGCGGCTGGACATGCACTGGCGGATCGAGACGGCCGCGCACCGTCACGCGGCCGCGCGCGATGCGGCCGAGCAGGCCCTGGTCCTGCGGCCTTCGGCCCTGCGGCAGTTCCACGTCGGACTGTCCGAGCGCGAACTCGGTCGCCTGCCGCAGGCCGTGGCGCGGTTCGAGCAGGCCGTCGCCGAGGACGACCGCGCCGAGTACCTGGAGGCCCTGGCCTATGGCCATCGCGCCGCCGGCGCCTACCTCGAGGCCGCGCGCGTCTTCGAGACCCTGCTGCTGCGCGAGCCCGGACGCGACGCCCTCTATCCGGACCTGGCCTACACCTACATGCGCGCCGGCGACAACGACCGCGCGGCCGAATGGTTCAAGCGCGCCATCGACCGGCGCATCGAGCGCGACGAGACGGTGAAGCTGGTGCAGGCGCCCGGCGCGCCGCTGCCGGCGCTGGAGCCCCGGCGCGAGGACGACCAGTTGCGCGCGATGCGCGACGAGGTGCGCAAGCTCTCCGAGCGTTGGAGCCTGAGCGCCTACGAGTCGCTGCGGGGCGGCAACGCCGATCGCGCCAGCACCATCGCCGGCGCCGAGTCGACCGGCCTGATCCCGTCGCAGGGTGGCGTCGAGGTGTCGTGGCGTCCGCCGGTGGTGGGCCTGCGCGACGAGCGCACGCTCGATGTGTTCGCGCGCGTGCTGTGGTCCAACCAGCCGGGCTCGCTGCGCGTCGACAACGCGAGCCGGCAGGGCGGCATCGGCGTGCGCTACAAGCCGCTGCGCGCCCAGTCGTTCTATCTCTCGGCCGAGAAGCTGGTGGCCATCGGCGACAACGCGCAGAACGACTGGCTGGTGCGCGCCTCCTATGGATGGAGCCATGGCTACGAGATGCGCGCCAACCAGTCCTCATGGAACTACACGACGCTGTTCGTCGACCTGGGCGCCTTCAGCGACCGCGACCACACCCGGGCGCTCTATGTCGAAGGACGGCAGGGCCGCAGCTTCCGCATCGGCGATCGCTGGATCCTGACGCCGCATGTCGTGGCCGACGCCCGGCGGCAATGGCCCGACCCCGGCCGCTTCAACTATGCCGAGGTCGGCGGCGGCGTCTCCGCGCGCTATGTGTTCAACGAGACCCGCTACACCACGCCGCGCTCGAGCGCCGAGATCCTGCTGCAGTACAAGAAGGGCTTCGAGGCCGCGCGCAGCGGTTGGCTGCTCACCACCGTGCTGAGGTTCTGATGCGGAGCCCGGGCCCTCTCGGCGCGAGCGATCGGGGATGGCGCACGACGGCGAGGGCCTGCCTGCTGGCGGCGGGCTGCCTGCTGGGCGGCTGCGCGTCGACCGCGTCGCAGGACCCGCCGCGGGTCGCGCCGCGCCTGGGCGGCACCATCGTCCAGTTCAAGCCGTCGGACAACCTGCGCACGCGCGCCGACTGGGCGCGGTCGTTCCGCTCCCTGCGCGCGCTGGGCATGACGCAGGTCGTCCTGCAATGGACCGCCGATGGCGAAGCGGCGTACTACCCCTCGCAGCGCCTGCGCACGGGTCCGATGCCGCCGCTGGACACCCTGGTGGACCTGGCCGAGGCGGCCGGCATGCGCGTGCTGGTCGGGCTGTCGCACGACCCGATGTACTGGTCGCGCATCGCCGGCGAACCGGACCAGGTGGCGCGCTACCTGGGCGAACTGCGATCGCGTTCCCTGCGCGTGGCGCGCGAACTCGTGCCACGCCTGGCGCATCGTCGCGCCTTCGAGGGTTGGTACCTCAGCGAGGAGATCGACGACCTGAACTGGCGCGATCCGGCGCGCCACGCCATGGTCTCGGCGCACCTCAAGGCCTTGACCTCGGAACTGCGCACGCTCGATGCGCGCGCGCGCATCGCGATCTCCGGCTTCGCGAACGCCGGCACCGATCGCGTCGTGCTGCAGGCGTTCTGGGAGGATCTGCTCACGGAGGCTCCGGAACTGGGCATCGTCATGTTCCAGGACGGCGTGGGCGTGGGCAAGCTCTCGCTCGAGGAATTGCCCGGGGTGCTGGCGGCGGTGAAAAGGGCGGTCGACGGCCGGCAGCGCGAGTTGCGCGTGATCGTCGAGGTGTTCCGGCAGACCGCGGGCGCGCCGATCGACACCCGACCGTTCGCGGCCGAACCGGCATCGATCGAGCGCCTGCGCCAGCAGATCGCGATCGGACGGGCCTTCTCGGCCGATCTCCTCGCCTTCACCGTGCCCGACTACATGAGCCCCGGCGATACGGCGGCCAAGGCCCGGCTCTTCGAACAGTACCGGCGCGCCTGCGTGGAGAGCGATTGCATCGTCCCGTAAGGATGTCTTCGTTGCCATCGCTCGCGGCGGCGGGCCAGCGGCGTCCCATCGTCATCTTCAGCCGCACCCGGCTGCCCGCCTGTCCCGACGCCCTGGCGTGGCGATCTTTCTTGACGATCGACCTCCGGCGCACGTCACACGCCGACGGCAGCCACGCGGTCGTCGGTCGTGGCGGTGATGGGCGCCACCCCTGCGTGAGCCGCTACCAGGCAGTCCGCGAACAGCTGCGTCGTGCGCGAGGGATGGGGTGACTGGCGCAGCAGGCTCACGAAGCGGCAAGCGTAGTGGAAACGGCGCGGCGAGATGGCGCGCAGCTGGCCGCGCGCCTCGAAGCCGCTCGCATAGTGGTCGGGCAGGAAGCCGAGGAAGCCGCCCGACAGGATCAACGTGACGATGGCCTCCTGGTCGTAGCCGGTGGCCCTGCGCAGCAAGCCGGCCCGATGGCTCAGTTCCATGTTGGGCGAGTGGTAGCCCAGTCCCGCGAACGCATGCAGTCGCAGCTTCGCCCAGGTCAGGCCCGTGTCCGGTGCCGCGAACAGTGGATGACGCATGCCGCAGTAGAGCAGCATCGTCTCGCCGAAGAGGTCGGCATAGGCCAGCGTCCTCGACGTGCGATGGGAGGGAATGACGCCGATGTGGAAGTGGCCATCGAGCACGCCGCGCTCGATGGCATTGATGCTCGCCACGTGCAGGTGCAGGTCCACGCCCGGGGCCGCCTGCGCGAACAACGCCACCGCCTCGCTCACGCGCGCCTGCGGGTTGGTGATGGTCTTGTCGAACAGCGCGATGTCCAGCCGTCCGCCCAGCCGATGGTGAATGTCGTCGATGCCGCTGCGGAACTCATCCACCGACGCGAGCAGGCGCAGCGTCTGCTCGTAGACCTGCTGGCCGTCGGCCGTCAACGCGAAGCCGGCCCGGCCACGCCGGCACAGCACCAGTGCCAGGCGGGTCTCCAGGTCCTTCACGTGCCGGCTGATGGTCGAGGTGCCGATGTTGAGCTCGAGTTCCGCCGCGGCCATGCCGCCGCATTCCACGACGCTCTTGAAGACCTTGAGCAGGCGCAGGTCCATGTCGCTGAGCTGGCCCAGGACGGAGCGCTTCTCGATGGTGTTCCTTACTTTCATGAAGCGGCAAGTAAACAACGACATCGCGCCATTTGCAACACTGAGGGCAGCACCAAGAATCGGCACCATCGCAACCCACCCGACCGCGTTTCCCGCGCACCGCCCCATGCTTGCTTCCCTGGACACCCTCGCTGCTTCCGCCACGCCGGCCGCCGGCGCCGCCCGCCACGACGCCTACTGGATGCCCTACACCGGCAACCGCCACTTCAAGGCCGACCCGCGCATGATCGTGGAAGCCAAGGGCTCCTACTTCACCGACGCCGACGGGCGCAAGGTGTTCGACGGCCTGTCCGGCCTGTGGTGCAGCGGCCTGGGCCATGGCCGCCCGGAGATCACGGAAGCGGTGAGCCGCCAGATCGCCAAGCTGGACTACGCACCGGCGTTCCAGTTCGGCCATCCGCTGGCCTTCGAGATGGCCGAGCGCCTGAAGGAACTCACGCCGGCGGGCCTGGACCGGGTCTTCTTCACCAACTCCGGCTCCGACGCCGCCGACACCTCGCTCAAGATGGCGCGCGCCTACTGGCGCGCCAAGGGCCAGGCCAGCAAGACGCGCCTGATCGGTCGGGAGAAGGGCTACCACGGCGTCAACTTCGGCGGCATCTCGGTGGGCGGCATCGGCGGCAACCGCAAGCTCTTCGGTTCCGGCGTCGAGGCTGACCACCTGCCGCACACGCAACTGGCCGAGAACGCCTTCAGCCGCGGCATGCCCGCGCATGGCGCCCACCTGGCCGATCGCCTGCTCGACCTCATCGCCTTGCACGACGCCTCCAACATCGCCGCCGTCATCGTCGAGCCGATGTCGGGCTCGGCCGGCGTCGTGGTGCCGCCGGTGGGCTACCTGCAGCGCCTGCGCGACATCTGCACGGCGCATGGCATCCTGCTGATCTTCGACGAGGTCATCACGGGTTTCGGTCGCTGCGGCGCTATGACCGGCGCGGATGCCTTCGGCGTGGTGCCGGACATCATGAACGTGGCCAAGCAGATCACCAACGGCGCGCAGCCGATGGGCGCGGTGCTGGTCAGGGACGAGATCTACCAGACCTTCATGGACGCCGGCGGTCCCCACCACATGGTCGAGTTCCCGCACGGCTACACCTACTCGGCCCACCCGGTCGCCTGCGCGGCCGGCCTGGCCGCCCTGGACGTGCTGGAACGCGAGGACATGGTCGGCCAGGTGCGGGCCCTCGCGCCGCACTTCGAGAACGCCGTGCATCACCTCAGAGGCAGCCGGCATGTCACGGACATCCGCAATTTCGGTCTCGCCGCCGGCATCACGCTGGCCGCCGTGCCGGGCGAGCCGGCGCGTCGTCCGTTCGAGGTCGCCATGGCGTGTTGGAAGAAGGGCTTCTATGTGCGCAGCGGCGGTGACACCGTGCAGCTCGCGCCCGCCTTCAACACCGAGAAGGCCGACATCGACCGTCTGGTCAACGCCGTGGCCGATGCCCTGGCCGAGACCGCCTGATCCTCGCCCTGCGGATCTCCGCGTCGCCCGCCGATGACCCCTTTCCAGCCGGCCGCCGGGCGTGGTCGCGGGCATCGCGCCGTGCCACGTCCCCGTGATGGCGCCTAGTTCGTCATGCCGAAGGCGAAGCCGTGTGACCGATCAGACCGATCAGACCGATCAGACCGGGTCCAGTGGAAACACGGGCCGGCGCGCGTTCCGGAACGGGAACAGCGCGTAGTTGGAGGTGGTCACGCCCGTGGGGCTGTCGCATTCCACCAGTGCGTGTGACAACGGCGCGAACACCGGACGACAGTACATGCGCGACTTCAGCAGCATGAAGCGGTGGGTCGTCGGATCGAGCCCGACGCACGAGAACACGCCCAGGTCCCAGGGCTCGTGCGTGCGTTCGGTCACCACGATGCGGGCATGGCCGGTGTCGAACAGCACGGTGCGGCCCATCGCGCAGCGTTGACCGGTGTAGATCGGACCCGTCACGGTGTATTCGCCGTCGCTGATGGCCCGCACCGTGCCTTCCAGTGTGACTGGCTCCTTGATCACCGCCAGCTGGGTCAGCGGCACCTTGTTGCCCAGCCGCACGCTCAACCGCGCGCCGATGCCAGCGGCGACCAGTTCGGCCACGGCTTCGGGGTCGCACAGCGGCCCCACGGCGATGTCCGACAGCCCCGCGGCCAGCGCGGCCTGCAGCACGTCCATCGCATCGCAGGTGCCGCCGGACATGCAGTTGTCGCTGTGGTCGAGCAGCAGCACCGGCCGGTCGTCGGCTTCCTTGGCGTCCTCGGCCAGTGCCAGCGCACGCCGCAGCGACGCTTCCAGCGGCTCGCTGTCGTAGACGAATTCGGCGCGCTCGCGCCAGATCGCGGCGGCGATGCCGTCAGCCGTGGCCTGGGCCGCTGACGGGTCGTCGGCGCGTCCCGTGACCACCACGCTCATGAACGGTGCCTCGATGTCGGCCAGCGAGAAGCCCGCGAACACCGTCACCGCCGGCATGCCCTCGGCTTCGGCCGCGCGGGCCGCATCCACCGCGCGCAGCATGGCACCCTGCAGCGTGGTGCTGCGCAGGGTGTGGCCCATCATGGGCAGCTGATGCCAGCGCACCGCGTAGCGCTCGCCGTCCCGCAGCATGGCCAGCAGCAGGCGTCCGGCATGCTCGCCGGTCTCGTACATGTCGATGTGCGGATAGGTCTTGAAGCCCACGATCACGTCGGCGTTGGCGATCATCCTGGGGGTGATGTTGCCGTGCAGGTCGAGCGCCACGCCGATCGGCACGCCGGGCGCGGCCGCACGCAGTCGTTCGAGCAGGTCGCCTTCGCCGTCGGCGCTGTTCTCGGCCACCATCGCGCCGTGCAGGTCCAGCAGGATGGCATCGCAGCCGGACGCGGCCTCGACGATGCGGCGCGTCAGTTCGTCATAGGCGGCGGCATGCACTCGACCGCTCGGGTTGGCGGTGGCCGACACGGGCGTGACCGGCGTCGCGCCCAGGCGGTGCGCCAGGTCGATGAAGGCCGACATGGCCGTGCGCATGCCCTGCTGCTCGCGCAGGGCCGCCTCGCCATAGGTCGGGGCGAACGCCTCCAGCGGCGTCGGCACGGGCGAGAAGGTGTTGGTCTCGTGGTTGAGCCGGGCGATCAGGAGACGCATCGTCATGCCGCCACCTCCGCGCTGCGCAGCATGCCGTGCAGCAGCACGTTGCAGCCGGCCTCCAGGTGTTCGGGCCAGGCATCCTCGATCTCGTTGTGACTGATGCCGTCGGCACAGGGAACGAAGATCATGGCCGTGGGCGCCAAGCGCGCGAGGTAGACGGCATCGTGGCCGGCACCGCTCACCACGTCCATGGCGGTGTATCCCAAGGCCCGCGCGTCGTCGCGCACGCCGTCCACCAGCGCCGGGTCGAACGGCTGCGGCGGGAAATAGACGACCTGTTCCACGGCGATGGGTGTGCGGCCCGCCGTACCGAGGCGCTCGCAGGTGGCGCGCAGGGCGGCGTCCATCGCCAGCAGCACGGCGTCGTCCGCGGCGCGCAGGTCGACCGTCATGCGCACGCTGCCGGGAATGACGTTGCGCGACGCCGGGAACACCTCCAGCACGCCCACGGTGCCCCGGCCATGCGGCGCATGGTCCAGTGCGATGCGATTCACCTCGGCCACCAGCGCACTGGCGGTGAGCAAGGCGTCGCGGCGCAGCGCCATGGGCGTCGGGCCGGCGTGGGCCTCCATGCCCTGCACGGTCACGTCGTACCAGCGCTGGCCCAGCGCGCCCTGCACCACGCCGATCACGCGGTCGTGGGCCTCCAGCACCGGCCCCTGCTCGATGTGGGCTTCGAAATACGCGCCCACGGGCGGTGTGACGCCAGTCGCGCCGGCATAGCCGATGGCAGCCAGCGCATCGGCCACGCTCACGCCCTGGGCGTCGCGCTGTGCCAGCGCATGATCCAGGGTGAAGGCACCGGCGAAGACGCCCGAGCCCATCATCACCGGCACGAAGCGCGACCCCTCCTCGTTGGTCCACACCGCGACCTCCAGCGGTGCTTCGGTCACGATGCCGGCGTCGTCGAGGCTGCGCAGCACTTCCAGGCCGGCGAGCACGCCATAGTTGCCGTCGAACTTCCCGCCCGTGGGCTGGGTGTCGATGTGACTGCCGGTCATCACGGGGGGGAGGGTGTCGTCGCGTCCGGCGCGACGCGCGAAGATGTTGCCGATGGCGTCGACGCGCACGGTGCAGCCGGCCTCGCGTGCCCATCGCACGAAGAGGTCACGCGCTTCGCCGTCGAGTGCGGTCAGCGCCAGGCGGCAGACGCCGCCCTTGGGCGTGGCGCCGATGCGCGCCAGCTCCATGAGGGACCGCCACAAGCGGTCGCCGTCGACGCGAGGCCATGCGCGCGCGCGGCTCGTGAGATCGGCAGGGGAGGGCGAGGGGCGCGGGGAAGTCGTCGTGTTCACGATGGATGGGTCCTGAAGTGAAGGGGGTCCTGGAGGTGCTCAGGTCGCCAGACCCACGCCCAGATAGCGATCCTTGACGGCATCGTCGGCCAGGAAGGTCGCGTTGTCGGCCTCGTGCACGATGCTGCCCTGCTCGATCACGTAGTGCCGTTCGGCCAGCTGGGTGCAGACTTCCAGGTTCTGCTCGACCAGCAGGATCGCGACGCCCGCAGCCTTGATGGTCTTGAGTTGGGCGACGATCTCCTCGACGATCACGGGCGCCAGGCCCTCCACCGGCTCGTCGAGCATCAGCAGGCGCGGGGCGTTCATCAGCGCGCGGCCGATCGCCAGCATCTGCTGTTCGCCGCCGGAGAGCTGGCCCCCGCCATTGCCACGCCGCTCCTGCAGGCGCGGGAAGATGCGGTAGATGTCGGCGAGCTGCCAGGGTGAGCGCTTGCGCTGTCCGAGCAGCAGGTTCTCCTCCACCGTGAGCAGCTTGAAGATGCCGCGGTGCTCGGGCACCAGGCACACGCCGCGCCGGGCGATGGCGTGCGCGGGCATGCCCTGGAGTTCCTGGCCGTCGAAGACGACGCGACCGCGCGTGGGCGGCACGACGCCGCAGATGCTCTTGAGCGTGGTGCTCTTGCCCGCGCCATTGCGCCCGAGCAGCGTGACCAGCTCGCCGTCGCCGATGTGCAGGTTCACGCCCTGCAGCACGTGGCTCTTGCCATAGTGGGCGTGCAGCCCTTGGATGTCCAGGATCATGACGCGGCGCCGCCTCCGGTGATCATGTTGCCCAGGTAGGCGCTGCGCACCCGGTCGTCGTTGCGGATGGCGTGCGGGTGCCCTTCCGCCAGCACGCGGCCCTGCTGCATCACGGTCACGGTGTCGGAGATGTCCATCACGATGTTCATGTTGTGCTCGATCAGCACCACGGTGTGCTCGTCCTTGAGGCCCTGGATCAGGCGCTTCATGTCGTCGAGGTCGTCGATGCCCATGCCCGAGGTCGGCTCGTCCAGGAAGATCGCCTTGGGTCCCGCGGCCAGCGCCATGCCGACCTCGAGGCGGCGTTGCTGGCCGTGCGACAGGTTGCTCGCCGGCGTGTCGGCGTGGCGCTCGAGCCCCAGCCGCGCGAGGACGCGGGCGACCGCCTCGTCGCGCGCTCGCGCTCCCACCGGGGGATGCCAGGCGTCGAAGGCCTGGCGGGGACGGGTGCCTTGAGCGGCCAGGCGGAGGTTCTCGCGCACCGGCAGGGTCGGGAACAGGCTCGTCACCTGGAAAGAGCGTGCCATGCCGCGCTGCACGCGCCGATGGTCGGGCTCGCGCGTGACGTCGTGACCATCGAACACGATGCGGCCACCGCTCACGTGCTTGGTGCCCGTGAGCATGTGGAACAACGTCGTCTTGCCCGCGCCGTTGGGGCCGATCACCGAATGGACGGTGTTGGCACGCACGCGCAGGTCCACGCCGGCGAGCGCCACGAACTTGTCATAGCGCTTCTCGATGCCCAGGGCCTCGAGCAGGAAGGCCTGCGTGGTCATGCCCGGCCTCCCTGCGAGGCCGCGTCGTCGCCGGCGCGGCGCCTGCCGGTCAGGCGGTTCCAGGCCGATTCGCCCAGGCCCCAGAGACCGCGCTGCAGGCCCAGGCTCACGACCATCAGCACCACGCCCAGGATCAGCAGCCAGCGCGGCCACAGGGTCGACAGCCAGTCGCCCACGAGCAGGTAGAAGGCCGAACCCAGCAACGATGCCAGCAGGTTGCCGGTCCCACCGATCACGGTCATCACCAGGATCATCTCGCTCGTGTGGTACTCGGCGTTGGCCAGCGGGGCGATGCCGGTCATCATGGCGTGCAGCGCACCGGCCAGCCCGGTGACCGCGCCGGAGATCACGAAGGCCTGCAGCTTGAGCAGCCGGAGGTCGTATCCGATGGCGCCGGCGCGTTCCTCGTTGTCCCGCACGGCCAGCAGGGTCCGTCCGAAGATCGAGGCCGAAACCCGCTGCAGCAGCCAGAACGCCACCAGGAAGACCATCGCCACGAAGCCGTAGTACTGCCACGGCGACGCCAGCGGCCACAGCGTGACCTTGCCGACGGCCAGCGAGGGCCTGGGGATGTCCATCAGGCCGTTGTCGCCACCGGTGAGGCCCGGCATCGAGTAGGCGATGAAATAGAACATCTGGGCGAACGCCAGCGTGAGCATCACGAAATAGGTGCCGCGCTGGCGGATGGCGACCCAGCCCACCAGCGCCGCGCCCAGCGCACCCATCCCGATCGCCAGCGCCAGCGCCAGCGGCATGGGCAGCGGCCAACGCGTCAGGGTGAGCGCGATGGTGTAGCTGCCCAGGCCGAAGAAGATGCCTTGCCCGAAGGACAGCAGTCCCGTGTGGCCCAGCAGCAGGTTGCAGCCCATCGCGGCCAGGCCGTAGATCAGCACCTCGCTGGCCAGCGAACCTGACTGCATGGTCAGTGGCATGGCCAGCACCACGGCCAGCGCCAGGAGCAGGTGGAAGTGCCGGCGCAGCGGCGTCGTCGTCTTCGTCGTCATGGCGGTGTTCATCCCTTGCGACCCAGCAGTCCGTGCGGGCGCAGCAGCAGCACGGCCGCCATGGCGACATAGATCATCAGGCGCGCGCCCTCGGCCCACACGGTGCTCATCACGCTCTGCACCACGCCGATCAGCAGGCCGCCGATGAGGGCCCCGCTGAAGCTGCCCATGCCGCCGACCACCACGACCACGAAGGCCACGCCGAGGGCCTCGATGCCCATGAAGGGCTCGGCACCGCGCATGGGCGCGGCCAGCACCCCGGCGATCGCGGCCGTGGCCGCGCCCAGTGCGAACACCAGGCTGAAGATGCGGAACACGTCGATGCCCAGGAGCGACACCATCTCGGTCGATTCGCTGCCCGCGCGCACCGCGCTGCCCAGTCGCGTGCCTTCGAGCACGTACCAGAGGCCCAGCGCCAGCACGGCGGTGAAGCCGATCACGAACAGCCGGTACTTGGGATAGACGAAGCCGCCCCACATCACCACGCCCTGGAGCATGTCGGGCACCGGCACGTTCTCACCCAGCGGCCCCCACTGCAGGATCACCAGTTCCTGGATCACCAGGGCCAGGCCCACGGTCACCAGGATGTGGAACTCGTGGGCCTTGGCATACACATGGCGCAGCACGAGTTTCTCGGTCAGCCATCCCAGCGCGCCCACCACCAGCGGCACCACCGCCAAGGCCAGCCAGAAGCTCAGGCCCCAGCGCATCATCTGGAAGCAGAAGTAGGCACCCAGCAGGTAGAACGCGCCATGCGCGAAGTTCACGAAGCGCAGCAGGCCGAACACGATGGACAAGCCGACGGCCAGCAGGAAATACAGCATGCCGATGCCGATGCCGTTGATGACCTGGAGAAGGTAGATGCTCATGGCACGGGCGATGGGGCCGCTCAGGCGAGCTTGCAGCCCGTCTGGTCCAGTGGCAGGAAGGACTTGCCGGAGCTCACCACCTCCACGTAGTCGTCCTTGTTGGCCATCTTCGCCTTGGCCTTGCCCTTGAGCAGGTAGTAGTTCTTGAGCACCTGATGGTCGCCCTTGCGGATCTCCTCGTCACCCGTGAGGCCCGCGTACTTCATGCCCTCGAGTGCCGCGACCACGGCCTTGGGCTCGGCCGTGCCGGCCTTGACGATGCCGTCGATGAGCAGCTTGGTGCAGATGTACGAACCCGCGAGGCTGTAGTTGGGGTTGGACTTGAACTTGTCGTTGCTGCGCTTGACCAGCTCCAGGTTCAGCGGCGCCTGGGTGGCATGCCAGTACTGCGCGCCGAAGTACACGCCTTCGCACAGGTCCGCGCCCAGCGACTCGAACTGTTCGAGGCCGGAGGCCCAGGCCACCAGCACGATCATGTTCTTGTTCATGCCGAAGCTGACGGCCTGGCGCAGCGCATCGGAGGACTGCGAGCCGAAATTGAGCAGCAGCAGCACATCGGGCTTGGCGGCCATCGCGTTGGTGAGGTAGCCGCTGAATTCCTTCTCGGTCAGGGAGTGGTAGCTGTTGCCCACATGCTCCAGACCCTTCTCCTTGAAGATGTTCTTGGCCGCCGACAGCAGACCGTCGCCGAACACGTATTGCGGCGTGATGGTGTACCAGCGCTTGGCCTTGGGGTGCGCATCGATCAGCGGACGCACCGTCTGCTCGATCGCGCCGAAGGTCGGCACCGACCAGCGGAAAGTGGAGGCATTGCAATCCTTGCCCGTGATCTCGTCGGCGCCGGCGGTCGTGATGAAGATGCCGCCCGCCTTCTCGGCTTCCTTGCCCATGGCCAGCGACTCCGACGACAGGATGCCGCCAGCGAAGAAACGCGTGCCCTGTTGCTGCGAGGCCTCCTGCACCTTGCGCACGGCCGTGGCGGGCTTGCCTTCGGTGTCGAGCAGCGTGTAGGCCAGCGGGCGGTTCAGGGCCGTGCCGTACTGCTCGATGGCCAGCTTCATGCCCAGGTCGGCGAACTTGCCATTGGCCGCGAAGGCGCCCGACATGGGCACCGGACAGCCGAACTGGATGGCACCCGAGGCCTGCGCCCAGGCGTCGCGGTTCATTCCCAGCGAGGCGGAGAGCGCGCCCAGCGCCGAGAGTTGCAGGAGTTGACGACGATGCATGGAAGGGGGCTCCTTGGATGTGTGGGGCCGCGAGGCCGTGGCGGGGATGACGGATACGGCGGGTACGTAGCACAGGGCGTGCCATCGGATTCCTTCTATTTATAGTGATAAATAGGAAAAACGATTCGCGCGGAAACCCTGTGTCGTGCACCATCGCACGGCCCTGGTGCATACACTGCACCGCGAAGCGACTGCCGGGCCATCCGGCAGTCCCTGGCGTCCTCCGTCCAACCCAACAACGCACCATGGCTACGAAACCGTCCGCCGGCAAGCCGATCCGATCCCTCAAGCGGCCCGACCTGGTGGCACAGGAAATCAAGCGACTCATCACCGAGAAGAACCTCAGTCCCGGTGATCGGCTGCCGCGCGAGAGCGAGCTGCAGGCGCAGTTCGAGGTCAGCAAGGGCACCATCAGGGAAGCCCTCAAGTCGCTCGAAGTGCAGGGGCTGATCACCATCTCCACCGGCCCGTCGGGCGGCGGCACCATCGTCGAGGTGCCGCTGGATCGCACGCTGCAGTTCATGCAGAACTACCTGTTCTTCCAGGACGTGACGATCGACAGCATCTATGCGGTACGCCAGCTGCTGGAGCCCGAGCTGGCCGCTGGCGCCGTGGCGCACCTGACGGAGGCGGATTTCGAGGCGCTCGAGCACAGCATCGCCTGCTGCAATCCAGCCTCCAGCAGCGAGGACCTGGTCAGCCAGCGTCGCGAGGACGTGAACTTCCACGACATCCTGGCTGCCGCCAATCCGAACCCGTTCCTGCGCTTCACCTGCGAGCTGATCAACGAGATGCTGCGCCAGCTCATCGTCTACGGCAATCGCACGCCCAAGGCCGAGCATCGACGCTTCGGGGAGGTGAACGCCGATTTCCACCGGCAGATCGTGCTGGCCGCGCGTGCCCACGACGTGGTGCGCGTTCGCGAGCTGATGACACTGCACATGCAGGACGCGGCCAACAACGTCAAGCGCATGAAAGGCCGTCTCCAGGGCAAGCTGATACTGGATGCCGACACATTGCGCCGGCCACGCTCGACGCACGTGCGTCCGTGAGGCGGTCCTGGTCGTCGGTGCCGGTCGAACGAGGCTCCTGCACCGCCCGGAGGCTCAGATTGCCTGGCTCGCCGCGACGATGGCACGCGCCTTGTCGATGTCGCTCTCGATGCGGTTGCCCGAGCATCGGAGCGCAGAGGAGGGCGGCGATCGGCGAGGTGGCTCGTCGTTGGGTCCGATATGCACGGTCTTCGTTCCGGACCATTTCGCGAGGCATGGTGGATCCCGACACGGCCGTCCGCACGACCTGTGGCCTGTCATCACCAGGCTGACATCGAGAAGCGAAGATGGCTTACAAACTTTCAATGTTGCAATCAGAATCGTCTGCTTGCATTCCGGACACCTGGCCTACGCGCAGGGATGATGGATGTGAGTGCGCACCCCATACCGACAACAACACTGGATCGAGCATGACCCGAAAAATCCGTACGCTGGCGGCGTTCGCCCTGACCCTGGTGGCCACAGCGGTCATGGCATCGAGTCATCGCGAGGCACCCTTCATCTCCGGCCAGGCCAAGGTCGACGCCACCGACCTGTATCTCTTCAAGAGCTACGAAGCCGGCCGTCAGGACTTCGTGACCGTGCTGGCGAACTACCAGCCCTTCCAGGACCCGCAGGGCGGCCCGAACTTCTACATGTTCGATCCCAATGCCCAGTACGAGATCCACATCGACAACAACGGCGACGGGGTGGAGGACCTGACCTTCCAGTTCCGGTTCCAGAACACCTCTAAGACCACCGCGCTCAACGTCGGCGGCAAGTCGGTGAAGATCCCGCTGATCAACAGCGGTCCGATCAATGGCGTGAACCCGGCCGCGCTAAATGTGCGCGAGACCTTCACGGTCGACGTCGTGCGCGGCGATCGCCGCGGCGGCACGCGGACGTCGATCACGAACGCCGCCAATGGCCAGGCCCAGTTCGACAAGCCGGTCGACAACATCGGCGAGAAGGTGTTCGGCGGCGCCGGTGGCTATGCGGCCTATGCCGCCCAGCATGTCTACAACGTCGCGATCCCCGGCTGCACCACGCCCGGTCGCGTCTTCGTCGGCCAGCGCAAGGAGCCGTTCTACATCGCCGTGGGCAAGATCTTCGATCTGATCAACCTCAACCCGCTGGGCACGGAAACCGGGGGCAACAACAACGACCTCGAAGGCAAGAACGTCAGCACGCTGGCCATGGAACTGCCCATCGCCTGCGTCACCGCCGGCAACGATCCTGTCATCGGCGCCTTCACCACCGCCAGCGTGCGCCAGGGTCGGCTGATCAACGGCAAGCCGGCGACCGGCTTGGGCAAGGCCTCCATCGAGGGTGGCCCGTGGGCGCAGGTGTCGCGCCTGGGCATGCCGCTGGTCAACGAGGTCATCATCGGCATCGACGACAAGGATCGCTTCAATGCCTCCAAGCCGAAGGACGACGTCGCCAACTTCGCCGACTACGTGACCAACCCGGCCCTGCCGGCCGTCATCGAGACGCTGTTCCCGAGCGCCAAGGCGCCGACGAACTTCCCGCGCACCGACCTGCTGGCGGCCTTCCTGCAGGGCATCGCCGGACTGAACCGCCCAGCCAACGTGGTGCCGGCTGAAATGCTCCGTCTCAACACCTCGATCGCGGCCAAGGCAGCTGGCGCGCAGAACCCGCTGGGCGTGGCCGGTGGCGACAACGCCGGATTCCCCAACGGCCGACGTCCGGCCGACGACGTGGTCGACCTGTCGCTGCGCGTGAGCATGGGTGCGCTGTGCGTGCTGACCGGCGCGACCGACGCGTTGCAGGTCGGCTGCAAGCCGGCCGACGCACCGGCCGGTGGCCTGGCGCTGACCGATGGCGTGCGCAAGACGGCGGCCAACTATGGCACCACCTTCCCGTACCTGACGACACCGCTGACGGGCAATTCCAACCCGGCGGCCGCCGCCGGCACGAGCTATCCGTGAGCAGAAGGAACGGCAGCATCATCATGACCAACAGACTTCAGACACTGCGCTCCGTCGCGGCCTGCATCGCCACGGCCGGCGTGCTGGCGCTCGCGGGTTGCGGCGGGGGCGGCGGCGATGGCGGCCCCACGAACATCGGCGGCGGCTCGGGTGGGGCTGCCAGTGGCGGCACCATCCCGGCCTCCGCGCTGCAGAGCAGCGACGGCTTCATCGCCTATGTGAAGCAGGTGGTGGCGAACCAGTTCGACACCAGCGAGCCGATCGAGCTGGGCAACGTGGTCGCGCCCAAGAACGACACCGCCGAAGCGGTCGGGATCTAGTCGGGGTCCCTCCGGATCATCGATCCTCACATTCCGAAGGTGCGACCCCGCCCCGGGGCCATGCCAATCGCGTGGCCCCTTTTCCTTTGTCATGCGCGTGCGTGGATGCTCGTCTGGCTGGCCTTCGTCGGGCCGGCCGATGCGCTGCCACGCGTGCCCGCGAGCGACGATGTCGTGGTCGAGAAGCTGCCCTTCGTGGCCGGCTGGGCCAACGACGAGCGTCGCCTGCGCCGCGAGCTGGCGCAGCGCCCGCGCGATCCCGACACCGCGATCGCCGTCGCCCGGTCCTACCTGGAGCTGGCCCGCTCGCAGGGCGATGCGCGCTATGCCGGCTACGCGATCGGCGCCTTGCAGGCCTGGCAGCCGATCACGGCGCCAGGGACGCCAGCCTCGGTCATGGTCATGCACGCGACGGTGGCCCAGTTCCTGCACGATTTCGATGGCGCCGAAGCGACCTTGAGGGCGGCGCTCCGGCGCGAGCCCGAGAACCCCCAGGCGATCATCACGCTGGCCACGATCCTGCGCGTGCGGGGTCGCTATGCCGCCTCCGACGAGGCCTGCCGTGCCCTGGGCCCTGCCGGGCAGCCGCTGTACCAGGTCGCCTGCCTGGCGGAGAACGCGGGCCTGCGCGGCGCGCACGAGGAGGCCCGCACGGCGCTGCAGGGCCTGCTCGCCTCGCCCGCGGCGCAGGGCTCGCGCAACGCCGGCACGCGCCAGTGGCTGCTGACCAGCATCGCCGAGGTGGAGGAGCTCGCCGGTCGCCCGGCCGCGGCCGAAGCCGCCTACCGTGAGGCACTGAAGGCCGAACGCTCGGGTTACGTCCTGCTGGCGCTGAGCGATTTCCTGCTGCGCCAGGACCGTCCGGGCGAGGTCGCGGGACTGCTCGCGCGCGAACCGCGCAGCGACGCCGTGCTGCTGCGCCTGGCAAGCGCGCGGCCCCGGCCCCCGGATGCCGCCTCGGGCCGGGCCGAAACGCCCGAAGCCATCGAATTGCGCGCCCGCTTCGAGGCCGCCGCACTGCGCCCCGGCACCACCACAGCGCATGCGCGCGAGGAAGCGATGTTCGCGCTCGACGTGCAGGGCGATGCGACCCGCGCGCTGGCGCTGGCCCGCGCCAACGTCGGACTGCAGCGCGAGCCGATCGACCTGCTGCTGTTCGCGCGCGCGGCCGTCGCGGCGCAGGACGATGCGGCACGGCGGGATGTCGGGACGCTGATGAAGACCATCGGACTGCGGGATGCACGCATCGATGCCATCCTTTGAGCCGCGACGTCTCGCGCGCTGGTGGGCCTGCGTGGCCTGGGCCGTCTGTTTCGCCTGGCTCGGCCTCGCGCCGGTGCCGGCCCTAGCGCACAAGGCGAGCGACGCCTACCTGCAGATCGGCCGTGTGGTCGCTGGTGGCACCGGTGGCACCGGCGGCGATACGCTCGACCTGCGCCTGGACATCGCCCTGCGCGATCTCGACGCTGTGCTCGACCTCGATCGCGATGGCGATCGCAGGTTGAGCTGGGGCGAGGTGCGCACCCGGCTGGACGACATCCAGACCTACGCGCTGGCGCGGCTGCGTCTGCAGCAGGGACGCTGCGCGCTGGCATCCGGCGCACCGGCGGCGGTCGAGGACCGGGTCGATGGCGCCTATCTGGTGCTGGCATTCCGGTCGCGGTGCGAACCGGCATCGACGCTGGAGATCGAGTATCGGCTGTTCCGGGAGGTCGATCCGACGCACCGCGGCCTGATGCGGGTCGCCGGCACCGAAGCCGCAGCGGGCGGCGCGGCGCCGTCGCTGCGATCGCTCGATCCGGCCGCCGCCGCCGTCGTCGTCGACTGGCCCGGCGTGGCGACCGCCGCCCCGGCGACCGAGACCGCGCCGTCGGCCGCGACCCGCGCCCCCGGCGCCGGCTTCTTTCGGGATGGCGTCCATCACATCCTGGTCGGCTACGACCACGTGCTGTTCCTGGTCTGCCTGCTGCTGCCCGCCGTCCTGCGCCGTCGCGCCGATGGCGTCCGCGAGCCGGTCGCGCACTGGTGCGAGGCCGTCTGGCCGATGGTCGGACTGGTCACGATGTTCACCATCGCCCACTCGATCACCCTGGCGCTGGCGAGCTTCCAGCTGGTCACGATCTCGCCGCGCGTCGTCGAGCCCGCCATCGCGCTGACGATCATGGTCGCCGCGCTCGACAACCTCCATCCGGTGTTGCGTGGCCGGCGCCGGCTGTTCTCGTTCCTGTTCGGCCTGATCCACGGCTTCGGCTTCGCCAGCGTGCTGGGCGAGCTGGACCTGCCGGCGCTGGGCTTCGCCTCGGCGCTGCTGCAGTTCAACCTGGGCGTGGAGGCCGGGCAGCTGCTGATCGTGAGCGTAGTGCTGGCGCTCCTGCTGATGCTGCGGCGCTGGCGTGCCTACCCGGCCGTGGTGCTCGGCGGCGGCTCGGTGCTGGCGATCGCGCTGGCCACGCTATGGCTAGTCGAGCGCGTGTTCGACCTGCGGCTGATCTCGTCCTGACCGGCCACCGCCGCCAATGCCGCCGATGCCACTGGAACCGTCCACCGACCTGCCGCAGGCCCTGGCGCGCACTCTGCGCTGGGTGGCGTCGTGGGCGCTGCTCGTGGGCCTGGCATTCGGTCTGCCGCTGCAGGCGCTGTCCTCAACGCTGGCCGCCATGCTCGGGTCGAGGCACGCGCACCAGGCGGTGGCGTCCTCGCCGTCGCCGCACCGGTCCGACGATCCGATGGCAGGCTGGACGGATTTTCGGCGCGCCAACTACGAGCACCCGGAAGCGGCGAGGGCGGCGGCGTCATCCGACGCATCGACGCATCGCCGTGCCCACGAGGCCGGCCTGCGCCATCGCCATGGCCCGGACGACGCCGACGTGGTCGACCTCGAGGCACCGGCGGATGGCGACGGCGTGCCGACCGGATCGTCGGCCACCGGCGTGGCATTCGCCCCGGCGGCCGAGGCCGGTCGCCTCGAGCCGTCGCCACGGCGCGCGGTGGCAGGCGACGAGGTCTGGCGCACGGCCAGCGCCCGGTCGTTCGCCACGCCGTTCCCGCGCCGCATCGAGCGGCCGCCGAGCCGCGACTGATCCGTACCCGCCCGAGCGCGGGTATCGAGGCGCCTCGCCCTGGCGCCGCATCGCCGCATCGCGTCCTTCGAGGCGCGTCCGAGCCCTGCTCGCCCCCCATCATCCCATCGCCTCATCGATCGAAGCCGGCCGTCGCGTGGCCGCCTTCCGGAGAACCTCCATGCCTTCGAACACGTCCCGCATCCATACCCGCATCCACCGCCGCCGCGGGGCCGGTCCCACACCCGGCGCTGCCTCGGCCGCCGCGCTCGTCGCCATGGCACTGGCCGGTGCGGCCCAGGCGCAGATGCCACGGCCGGCAGATGGCGCGGAGCCCGCGACCCTGTCCGCGGTCGACGTCGAGGGCTCGCGGACCAGCCAGCTGGGCATCGCCGATTCCGCCCACGTCGGCATCGTGACGCGCGAGCAGCTCGAGGCCCGCACCGTCTATCGGGCGGCTGAATTGTTGGAGGTCACGCCGGGGCTGATCGTCAGCCAGCACAGCGGGGAGGGCAAGGCCAACCAGTTCTACCTGCGCGGCTTCAACCTCGATCACGGCACCGATCTGCGCACGACGGTGGATGGCGTGCTGGTCAACCAGCGCAGCCATGCCCATGGCCAGGGTTGGACCGACCTGAACTTCCTGATGCCGGAGCTGGTCACGACGCTGGGCTATCGCAAGGGGCCATACGACGCGTCCGATGGCGATTTCGCCTCGGCCGGGGCTGTGTCGCTGCGCTATGCCGACCGGCTCGACCGCGGCATCGCCAGCCTGGGCTTCGGCCAGCGCGGCCATCGGCGGGCCTTCATCGCCGACTCGCCCCAGGTCGGACCCGGCGACGGCCGCCTGCTCTATGCCCTGGAGGTGATGAAGAACGACGGGCCCTTCGTCCATCCGGACGACTACCGCAAGCTCAACGGCGTGCTGCGCTACAGCCGGGGCGACGCGGCCAACGGCTTCAACGTCACCGCTATGGCCTATGGCGCGAAATGGAATGCCACCGACCAGATCCCGGCGCGCGCGGTGGCGAGTGGCGCGCTGTCGCGCTTCGGCGCGGTCGACCCGACCGACGGCGGCACGGCGAGCCGTCACAGCCTCTCGGGCGAGTGGCGCGGCACCACAGCGGCCGGCACGACGCGCGTCAATGCCTACGTGGTGCAACAGCGACTGGACCTGTACTCCAACTTCACCTACTTCCTCGACGATCCGGTCAACGGCGACCAGTTCAACCAGCCCGACCGGCGCCTCACCACCGGCCTGAAAGTGGCCCACAGCTGGCAGGCGCATGGCATCGGGCAAGCCTCGCAGACCACGGTCGGACTGCAGCTGGAGAACGACAACATCCGCAACGCGCTGCATTCGACCGTGGCGCGCGAGCGCCTGTCGACCACGCGGCGCGACCACATCGTCGAGGGCAGCCTGGGCGTCTACGCCGACAACACCACCTACTGGAGCGACTGGTTCCGCACCGTTGCCGGCCTGCGCGCGGACCACTATCGCTTCAAGGTCGCCAGCGACGAGGCGCTCAATTCCGGCCGGGCGCGCGATGGCATCGTCAGTCCCAAGCTTGCCCTGGTCTTCGGGCCATGGGCGAAGACCGAGTACTACCTCAATGCCGGCACCGGGTTCCACAGCAACGACGCCCGTGGCACCACCATTGCCGTCGACCCCAAGACCGGCGATCCGGCCGATCGCGTGCCGCCGCTGGTGCGCTCGCGCGGCGCCGAGGTCGGCGTGCGGAGCGAGTTCGTGCGCGGCCTGCAGAGTTCGTTCTCGCTCTACCGGCTGGATTTTGCCTCGGAGCTGGTGTTCGCGGGCGACGCCGGCACGACCTTCGCGGGCCGCCCGAGCCGCCGCACGGGCGTCGAGTTCTCCAATTACTACAAGCCGACCGACTGGCTCACCGTCGATGCCGACGTGGCCTTCGCGCAGGCTCGCTTCCGGGGCTTCGACCCGGCCGGCGACCACATCCCCGGCGCCGTGGAGGGCGTGGCGTCGATCGCGCTGGCCGTCGACCGCGTCGGTCCGTTCTACGGCGCCCTGCAGCTGCGCTACTTCGGGCCGCGTCCGCTGGTCGAGGACGACAGCGTGCGCTCGTCAGGCACGGCAACGCTCAACGGCCGCATCGGCTGGCGCATCGATAGGTCGACCCGCATCGAGCTGGAAGGCTTCAACCTGACCAACCGGAGGAATTCGGCCATCGACTACTACTACGAGTCGCGTCTGAGGAACGAGACCGCCGCCGTCGGCGATGTCCATTTCCATCCGATCGAGCCCCGCTCGTTCCGCGTGACCCTCGTCACGCGATTCAACTGACATCCACCCCGCGGTGCGATGGCGGCACCGCCGCCGGGCCGCCGCCCCGGGGCCGTCGATCTGATCCGGTCGCCCAGGCCCGCGACTGAGCCGTCTGTGGGCGCGAGATGCCGACGAAACGAGCGCCCTCGCGCCCGGACGGATGCTCGGCCGACGCCACATCAACGAGTAGAAGTGAGCCTGCCAACCCATGCCCACCCTCAATCAGCTGTCCGCCATTATCAGTCTCGCGCGCCGATCCCCGGTGGCCGGACTCACCGCGGGTCTCGAATGGAGCCGCCTGTGCGGAGGCGGTTGGATCCCGCAACCCGCCACCCTGGAGTTGCCGGTGCGCGGCGCCGCGCCGAAAGCCGCTGACTTCAACGCCGACGTGCTCCGCCGAGTCCTGACGGCCGCACCGTGGCCGATGCCTTGCTCGACGCCCAGGACCAGGGCTGTGTCGACCTGTTCGAGCGGGTCCATGCGACCGAGAGCGCCCTTCGCGGCCGACGGATCGCGCGATGCCGTGCATGCGACGCCGAGCGGCCGAACGCCTCAGGGTGGCCCTCGTCGACCTTGCCGACATGCTCGACGCCCTGGGGACTCGGTGGCCGGCATCGGCGACGCGGCGGCGACCCCGCTGGACGAGAGCCTGCACGTCGGTCACGCGGGATTCGGCACCATCGATGCGGCGACCGGTGTCATCACCATCGAGTGTGAAAGGATCGCGTGCGGGCTGGCTTCGATCGCCGACGAACCGAGCGTGCCCGGGTACCGGCATCTCGCTGCCCAACCGGGGCATGGGATTCGTCACCACCGCAGGCATTCCACTGAAGTGGCCGGCGGCAAGCGGCCGATGCCCGGCATCATCACGGCATTCATGATGCGTGCGGGTCGTCCGCACATGGCCTTCGGCGTGATGGGTGCTCAACCCGCAGGCCTGCTCCGATGCGCCGCGCTGGCGCATCAACGGCGATGGCCGTGTTGACGATGGAGCACACCGTGCCGGCCGACGTGGTCGAGGAACTGCGGCGGATGGGGCACCAACCCGAGGTGGCAGCGGCCGACAGCCTGGACTTCGGCGGCGCGCGACTCATCCGCCGGCTCGATGGCGCCGCAGTGGCTTGCGAGGCGGGATCAGACCACCGCACGGACGGTCAAGCTGTCGGCAGCTGAGCCTGCCCCTGCGATCCCAATGGTCGAGCCGAAGAAACTCGGCTTGAAGAATCACGAGGCCGTCCAATGGACCGAGAGCCTATCGATGGTTACATCGTAAAGCCCCACACATCGAGATGACCACCGAGTCAATGCATGGAGCCCAAGAATTCATTGATTTCGAATGCAGTCATTGAATGATTCGCTCGATGACTCATCATCAGAAAGAATGAGATCCTTTCGATAATGGTAAGCGTGCCGGCGGCCCACTCATGAGCTCGTTACATCCAGGAGACACACTCTGCTGCTGTAGCAGTCGGCCATGGAGTCATCGCGGAACTCCCGTCCGGGAATGCTGCATGACCTTACGAGCAGTGACAATGCACTGGAAGCATGGCGCGTATAAGCAATTCGCTGCCAATCGAATACGCATTGGCATGCAAGAGTGCCTTCCTCAAAATCTGAGACAACATC
>Ga0308164_10001489_pt1 | contig 27162 bp, 23 predicted proteins | sample PhyTR2_FD_201031 | JGI IMG/M metagenome (GOLD analysis project Ga0308164, IMG submission 201031) | Phyllosphere microbial communities from UC Gill Tract Community Farm, Albany, California, United States - DLSLT.R2 | ecosystem: Host-associated > Plants > Phyllosphere > Unclassified | place: USA... | reverse complement strand
CGCTACAGCGAACACTAGGTAAATAGCCAATGGAAAAATGATAATTGTACTTTGATGATGCCTCAAAAAAAACTTTGCCAATGCCAGCGCTCCAATTAAGAAATGAGCAAAATTTCCTATCGAAACAGGTTTGCTGTAAATGCCGCCGATCAAGTTTCCCCTTGCCATCCAGTTTAACATAGCGAAACCAAGATACAATGCCCCAAGAATTTGAATGATGAGCTGGAAAATTTCTGATTCCTCTATTTTGCAATAAATTGATATTTCATTAGGAGCGAAGTTAAAAAGCAAGCCGATTAAAGCTAAAAAAATGCTACTCCCAACCATTAAATATTTTGTATTCATTTACGAATAATTTTTAAATGTTAAATCAGAAAGTCTGTTTTTCTCAGAAACGAATTCTTCCCAAATACCCATCAGAATCTCCCTTGCAGGCTTAATTTCATTCAGCATTGCCGATACTTGGCCAATTTCGAGCTCACCATTTTCCATGTCGCCCTCAAACATGCCAAGTTTAGCCCTTGCACGGCCTAATAATTCGAGGAGCTGAGTTCGATCTGCCCCCTCTGCTTCTGCTTTTGCAACCGCTTCGGCGAAATCATTTTTTAATAACCTTACCGGAACGAGTTTTTTCATGGAGAGCTTTGTATCACCTTCTGCCGATGAAAGAATTTTGCTTTTGAATGCCTGATGAGCCGATGACTCTTCGGCAACGGCAAAGGCAGAACCAATTTGGACTCCGTCAGCTCCGAGTGCAAATGCAGCCAACATCGATTTTCCACTCCCAATACCGCCTGCAGCGATTAATGGAATGCTAATCGCATCTTTAATCATCGGAATCAGACACATGGTTGTAGTTTCCTCCCTGCCATTATGGCCCCCGGCCTCAAATCCCTCTGCAACAATTGCATCTACGCCAGCCGCTTGAGCTTTTAATGCGAACGTGGTGTTTGCAATAACATGAACAACTGTAATTCCCTTTTCCTTCAAAATAGTTGTCCAGGTTGCGGGATTTCCTGCTGATGAAAATACGATTTTTACATCTTCCTCAATTACGACATCAATAATATCCTGAATATTGGGGTACAACAAAGGAATATTAACACCAAATGGCATTTTTGTAGCAAGCTTACATTTTTGTATGTGCCCGCGTAATACTTCCGGATACATAGACCCAGCGCCGATAATACCCAAACCACCCGCATTTGAAACTGCAGATGCTAATTTCCAACCACTGCACCAAACCATACCAGCTTGAATGATCGGGTATTTTATATTGAAGAGTTTGCAAATTTGGTTCATGGCTCTATATAATTTTTTTTACTTCATCATCCTCAATCATGAAATCTTCAGATAACTGAATCAAATTCAAACCAGGTGTTTTACCAACTTCAATTGAACCGAATTTGCCTTCAATGTTTAAAAATTCCGCTCCGTTGAGGGTTCCCCACCGCAAAAGTTTCTCAAAACTGACATTTTTAAGTTTTTGCAATGTATTCATTTCTGATAAGATATTTAGCTTATGATTACTTGCCAAACTATCGGTACCGAAAGTGATTTTAACATCCTCTTTGATGAGTAAATCAACATCCGGCAACGCATTCTCAATGTATAAATTAGCTTGCGGGCAAAGGCACCAATATAGTTTATTATGATTTTGCTTTGCGAAATCGACATCGTCCTTAACTGAAACGGTGTTATGGACAAGCAACATCTTCTGCTTTTTTAGGTAAGGCAACCAAGTTTTTAACGAGCTTTTACCTGAAGGTTTAAAAAATGAAATATTCAAGCCGAGAAATTCATAAAGCTCCAAAAATCTCCCTGTCTTGTCTTGAAAGAAAAAATTTTCGTCGTCGGTTTCCTGATTATGAATGCTAATAAAATCATCGTAATTTTCTGCAGCCTCATTAATTAAACCGAAAAGTTCCGGAGAAACCGAGTAAGGAGCATGCGGTACCACCGACGCAGATAAAGGGGCAAATTCATTTTTAATTGCAGTTGCATAATCCATAACAGATTGCGCTCTCTCTGGACTGAAACCCATTGCCTCCACAAAAGTGTGGTAATAAATATTGCTGTTAAGTTTAGTTTCTTTAGACGCTATTTGATTAGAAATATCCCCGACAGCAACAATTCCATTTCTGAACATTTGCGCATCAGCATTTCTCATTGCCGATTCTACTTGCCCGGGGGCATTTTGCCTGTTTTTTATAACGCACTGTACAAATTGCACCAAGCCTGTTTGCTCTGGTATTTGGCCCAACATGTGCGAAAGTTCTAAATGGCAATGAGTGTTAATAAAGCCGGGTACAATGGCTCCCTTGTGGTGTTCTATATCTAGTTGAAGGTTTTTCGAGGTCTCCCGGCTTAAAATCTGTTGAATTTCGCCATTACCATCAACCCCGATTACTCCGTTTTTAATTGGTGAACTAACTACCGGAAAAATCCAATCGGCTGAAAAGTATTTAAGCATGCCACGAATTTAAGATTTTTGATTTACGAATTGTAATGTTGTAAAGGGGTAATGTTAGCGAGAATTTTAGAACAAAATCTAAAATGGCAAATCTACAATCGTCAATTAAGAAAGAGCCTCCTATCGGAATCGAACCAATGACCTACTGATTACAAGTCAGTTGCTCTACCAGCTGAGCTAAGGAGGCTTTCAATCGGGCTGCAATTATAAAAAAAATCTTCTTTTTATTAAAATCAAATCTTGATTTTTATGCAGTAAGAAAATTTAAGTGCTCGTTTTCAAACGATTAAATAATCAGACCTATGGCCTTGGAATGCGCAATTGCGTCTCTACTATTTTCGAAAAGGCAGCATTGAATGTTTTTCGCCTTAATCTTTTGCAAAAGCACATTAGTTTCAACGGCATTTTCAGGGCGAATGTTCCTGATATATACTGCTTCGATATTTTCTGGATATTTCTCAGCAATCATCGAATAGATCTGCGGATCTTGCTGGGAGTTATCGCCAAAAAAAACAAATCTTTGATTGGGAAAGGCATCCAGAATTCGCATAACACGAAGCAGTTTACCCTCATGCCCGGTTTTCCCTGTTTTAATTAAATCTTTCCAGCGCTTTAGTGTATTCAGCAAAAAAGCACCATCGGGCAGTTTGTTAAATTTAAAAGTTTCTAATAAGTAATCGTATAAATTCCATTCGCTGCTGCTTACATAAAAAAAAGGATTTGGCTGATTCGAATTGGTGTGCGATAAGGCTAATTGTTGGTAATGATTTGCCGCATCGGGAAAAGTTTTTCGAGTGTGCGGATTTTTTATGAATAACTCTCTTAACCGCCTGCCAATCGTAGCAGAATGAGAAATCATAACCGTATCATCAACATCAGAGATGAAAGCAAACTGGGTAATATGCGGTACGTAAATTTTTCCTTCGCCTGCACTTAATACATTTTTATTATCATCAAGTGCTTCTACCTGTACAAAATGCCAGCCCGCAGGAACTTCTTTATCGGCTTTAAACTCAAATTTAAAAAAACCATCGGCTTCAGTTTTATTGTAAATTTCCTGATCGAAAAAAGTAAGCCTGATTTGTACAAAAGGATACGGTTTAAGTATGAAAAGTTTTAAAAGATGTATGATATTTACGAACAGATTATTGCTGTAAACCTGGTTTGTTTTGGCCTTTCGTTTAAAAACGTGACCATAAACCACCAAATTATGCGTATGCCCATAGCCGTGATATACTTTTACGCTTACAGATTTATTCATTATAATTAAAACAGAGTTTGTAATAAGTTGTTTTGATCTTACCTAAAGAGGTTAATCCAATATGAAATTACTGTTTATCATTAACCCGGGTTCGGGCAGTCACGATATCGATTTAAAGGAAGTAATTTCTAATCATTTTAAGGAAAAAAATATTGATACAGATCTTTTTGAGCTGCCTGATGATTGTTCACAGGAAAGCATAAAAGACGAAATAAACCGATCTTCGGCTGATAAAGTTGTTGCCGTTGGGGGAGATGGCACATTGAAACTTGTTGCCGAGTGTTTGCTCAATACGGAAACACCAATCGGAATAATTCCTGCGGGCTCGGCAAACGGAATGGCGAAGGAATTAGGCATACCAACAGATATTACCGAAGCGTTGAATTTTTTGGAAACAGGCTCGCCGAAAAAAATTCATGTTGTTAAAATTAACGATGAAATCTGCATCCATCTGGCAGATTTAGGTTTCAACGCATATCTGGTAAACAAATTTGATACCTTACCCGAACGCGGAATGTGGGGGTATGCCAAGGCAACATGGCATGCATTGTGGAACCATAAAAGAGTGGATGTCGAATTAAAGCTTCAAGGCGAAACCGTAAAATCTAAAGCTGCAATGGTAGCAATAGCCAACGCAACAATGTATGGCACGGGTTTAAAAATAAACCCTGACGGCAAGTTGGACGATGAGCTTTTTGAAGTTATACTGGTTAAGGATTATTCGTACCTGGAAATTTTGAAAATATGGATGACCAAGCTGCCCTTTAACCCAAAAAAGATAGAGGTTTTTCAAACTTCAGAAGTGAAAATATTTTCTAAGCACAAAGCACATTTTCAGGTAGACGGCGAATATATCGGTAAATTGAACAAAGTTGAAGCAAGAATTTTGCCTGCAGCAATTTCAGTAATCGTTTAGAATACTTCTCTGTGAATTTTAATAGTAAAATACAACCTGAAAAACTCTGCAATAAAACAAAGCTTAAATAAAATATCGAACCATGCCTGATTTAAGTTTAAGAACTCGGGCAAAAGAGTTATAAATCCTACAGAAAATACCCATACAATAAGCCGAAATGGAAACTGAATGTAGTAGGTAACGAAACCGAATTTTTTAATGAGCAGTAAACCAGTTGCAGATATGAACAGGAGCACAAACATGGGCAATGTGAGTAATACGCGTGCCTGAGATAAAAACTGATCGGGAACTTCTTTCAGATGCGTAATAATTTCCCAAAAGGGTATTGCCAAAAGAAAGATGCTGATGATATCCAGAACCGCGAAAAGTCGAATTGTTAGGCGCATTATTTACAATATTTCGCAAGATAATCATCTGCTTTGTCGCTACCCAAATTTTTTACAAGATTAAAATCCTCACAAGCGCCCTGTTTATCGCCTTGCTTTATCTTTTTTAAACCGGTTTTTAAAACACCCTCCAAATATTCATCATCAATACCGAGTTGCGCCTTAATTGCAAGAATTTGAGTTTCTTGTCCGGGATTTGCCTGTGCCTTGTTTTTATAAAAGTTGACTACCGCATCTGTTAAACCTTCTTCAGCTTGGTAAGCAACTATCGATGCTTTAATCTCCGCATTGCTTTTTCCTTCGCAGTTGTAACCGGATAATTTAAAATTTACCGGAATAACTACCGAAATGGTTGTATCATAATTCGCCGGCACCTGCCATTTTCCGCTACTAAGCCTTACCAACCGAAGGGCCTCGTTATCTAAATCAGAAATTATTCCTTTTGTTATTTTCGAGGAATAAACCTTCCCTGATTGATCCAGCTTAAAACTAACATTAACTGTTCCCTGAATGCAATTCTGTTTCGAAAACTGAGGGTAAATTGTATTATTTTTAAGAAAGGACGTAAAACCCGATGGCCCGCTTTTAAACTGTACCTGCGCAACGGCAAAAGTACTGCATAAAATCAAACTCAAAATTATTAACTTCCTCATCAATCTAATTTACTAAAATAAGCTGATAACTCCAGCAGATTAGTAAAACGTATAATTAAGAATTAAGTTTGGATCAGGGCAGTTCGCAAGGTATTTTTCCCTTTCGCTAAACTTGCACACTCCAGGATAATCGCCTTTAAAACCCTCAATGTTTTGTATAATTTGGAAATGCAAATGAGGCGGCCAATAACCGTTCTCCTGCTTTACTCCGAGCTCAGCAATTTTTGTTCCTGCAGCGATAAACATCCCTTCTTCCAAACCCTGTAACGATGATAAACTTAAATGACCATAAAGTGCATAAAATTTAAATCCGCTAATCGTGTAAGCAAGAATTATGGTTGCACCATAATCGCCAAAGTTGTTATTATTGGCAAAACTATGAACCGTAGCATCATAGAAATTATACACCGAGGTACCCGCAAGCCCCCACACATCTACTCCCAAATGCAATCTGCGTGGCTCTTTTCCGGCATCAAAATGCGCACTTCTGGCGTAAATTGTTCTGTGTTCGTTGTAACCGCCAATACCATAACGAGCAGTTGCATCGCAAAGCTTTTTAGCTATCCAAGATGAAAATAAATCAGTATTATCCAAAATCTCGTCAGTCAGTTCTGTATTTGTTGCAGTAAAATCGAATGAGAAAAGTTTATCTGATTTCTTATTAAAATCAACTACTTTTTGGATGTATGGAGCCTGGGCTCGAATAATCTCGTCAAATGTATCCATAAAGACTATTCGTCGTCTTCTTCCTTTTGCCTTGGCTCTTTTGCTATCTTATCGAAAAGATGATCCATTTTTTCTACGTATTCATTTGTATCATCAACAAAAAAAGTAAGTTCGGGCACAACCCTTGCCTGATGGCGGATTCTGGCTCCGAGTTTATACCTTATTTCGCCGGCATGAGCGTTTACTGTATTAATTGAAAGCGTTGTGTTATTGGTATTAAAAAAGCTCAAATAAACTTTCGCTACAGACAAATCTGGCGATACACGAACACGCGTAATCGTAACTAATGTATTGGGCAAAAATGATCCGCCTTCACGCTGAAAAATCTGTGCTAATTCTTCCTGTAGTACTCCTGCAAATTTTTGCTGACGTTTACTTTCCATATCTTCTTTTAATAAAGTAAATTATCATACGGATATCTGGCGGTATGTGCAGCCTTAACTTTCTCGTACAATAAAGTTTTAAACTCTTCTATATTCTCTTTCTCTGTAGCCGAAATAAACAAAACAGGCATTTTTCCGTGGCTCATCCAACTTTTTTTGAAATCGGCCAAATTCATTTTGCCGTTCTCAAAAGCTTCCAAATCATCTTCCGCAGGCGCAACATAAGCATCAATTTTGTTAAAAACCAAAATCATGTCTTTATCAATTGCGCCAATATCCTTCAAAGTTTCGTTTACAATGTGAATCTGATCTTCGAAATTTGGGTGCGAAACATCGACAACATGAATCAAAATATCAGCTTCGCGAACTTCATCCAGAGTAGATTTAAAACATTCTACCAAGTGGTGAGGCAATTTTCTGATAAATCCAACCGTGTCTGACAATAAGAAAGGCAAGTTCTCAATTACAACTTTACGCACAGTAGTATCCAAAGTTGCAAAAAGCTTGTTCTCTGCAAATACTTCCGATTTGGAAAGCATATTCATTATTGTAGATTTACCCACGTTTGTATAACCAACCAATGCTACTCGAATAAGCTGACCGCGGTTTTTTCGCTGTGTTTCATTCTGTTTATCAATAAGTTTTAAGCGTTCTTTCAGTAACGAAATTTTGGTTAAAATTATTCGTCTGTCACTTTCAATCTGCGTTTCACCCGGGCCACGCATCCCAATACCACCTTTTTGGCGCTCCAAGTGCGTCCACATACCGGTTAATCGTGGCAGTAAATATTGTAACTGCGCAAGTTCTACCTGTGTTTTTGCCTGAGCTGTTTGGGCTCGGTTCGCAAAAATATCGAGAATTAAATTGCTTCTATCGAGGATTTTTACCCCGATTTCACGCTCAATATTTCTCAATTGCGACGGCGACAATTCATCATCAAAAATTACAGTATCAATCTCTTCCGATTTTACGAAAGCCTTAATTTCTTCAAGCTTTCCCGTACCCACAAATGTTGCACGCTCAGGCTTCAACATCTTTTGGGTAAAATTTCTTTCAACTATTCCACCCGCCGTTTCAACCAAAAAGGCCAATTCGTCTAAATATTCTTTTGTTTGCTCTTCCTTTTCACCGGGCGTAATTACCCCCACCAAAATGGCTCGCTCCTGCTGAACAGCAGTATCATAAAATTTCTGTTTTCCCATGTATTATGTACAAATATACAAATTTTGCAAACGTGTAATTTCATTTACAAACCATGCAGATGTAATAAATGTTTTTTAAGAATCGGAAAGGGTAAGGTTGCAACTCTTGGCAATTTCCGCCCCGCTTTCCGTTACAAGGCCCGATAAAGAACCTCTGCTAACAAGCAAGCATTGAATAAAAAACGAACATACAATGCTTAAATCGGGCGCTTTTCACTTCAATCGGGCTTAGTATATATGGAACCTGCAATAATCAATACCTGTATCCTGCAAGTTCCAATAAAAGTTTTTCATTTCGAAATGAAAACTACTAAATCTGTGCTACAAAGTCTCGAATCGCCATGCCCGGATTGTCGGTTTTCATAAAATTCTCACCGATTAAAAAACCGTTAAAACCTGCTGCCTTTAATTCTTTAATCGTTTGCGGTTCACTGATTGCACTTTCTGAAACTTTCAAAAACTCATCCGGAATCTTACTAACCAAATCGAAAGAGGTTTGCACATTAACCGTAAAATCGCCAAGGTTTCGGTTGTTTACACCAATGGCGTCCAAATCGTGACAAATACTTCGTTCGAGTTCTTCGAAATTATGTACCTCTAAAAGAACATTTAATCCCAGATTTTGAGCAAACTTTCCGAAATCAACAATTTGTTTCGGTGTCAAAATTGAGGCAATCAGAAGGATTATGTCAGCGCCCCAAGCTTTTGCTTCCAAAATTTGATATTCATCAATCATAAAATCCTTCCTCAAAATCGGGATGTTATTTACCGCTCTTGCGGCTAAAATATCATCCGTTTTGCCGCCGAAAAAATCTATGTCGGTTAAAACCGAAAGCGCAGAAGCCCCGGCGTTGTTATATGCTGTTGTAACTTCGGCAACATCTGCATTTCCGTTAATTAAACCCTTTGAAGGCGAACGTCGCTTAAACTCAGCAATAATTCCCGTGCGATTTTCAGCCAATAAAAACTCCTTAAAAGAATATGGCGTTCTTTTGAAATGCATTGATTGCTCCAAATCTTTAACAGAAACCAAAGCTTTTGCATCAGCAACCTCTTGCCTTTTGCGTAATACGATTTTATCTAAAATATTCATTTGTTTTCTGTAAAGTCATCATTGCCAGATACGAAGCAATGACCGTTTATTCTATGATGTTAACCAGTTTTCCATCATTTGTTTCCCATACTCAGTTAACACGCTCTCGGGGTGAAACTGAACACCACGAACATCAAGTGTTTCGTGCCGTAAAGCCATAATTTCACTTTTATGATCGCGGGCTGTAATTTTTAAGCACGAGGGAAAATTATCTTTGCTAACTACCCAACTATGGTATCGGCCAACATTTATGGTTTGCGGGCATTCCCAAAATAAAAATTCATCACCATCCACTACAGTTACAGGCGTTGCAATGCCATGCATCGGCCTGCCCAGGTTTAAAAGTGTTCCGCCAAAAACCTCAGCAATTGCCTGCTGACCTAAACAGACACCAAAAATGCTTTTGGTTGGCGCATAGGTTTTAATTACATCTAGCAACAAGCCCGCCTCTTCAGGAATGCCGGGACCCGGTGAAAGCAAAATTTTATCGAATTTTTCAACATCCGCCAAATCGAATTTATCATTTCTCCAAACCTCGGCTTCGTAACCAACTTCGTTAATTAAATGAACCAAATTATAGGTGAAACTATCGTAATTATCGATAACCAAAACCGTTTTTTTATTATCACTCATTATAAATAGTAATTCGTAAATTTTAAAATCTTAAATACCTTCAGCCATCTCTATCGCCTTGCGTAAGGCTGCAATTTTGTTATTAACTTCCTGCATTTCGGTTTCAGGAACCGAATCGGCAACGATTCCTGCACCCGCTCGGTAATGCAATTCATTGTTTTTACTCATAAAAGTTCTGATCATAATTGCATGATTAAAATCTTCGTTGAAGCCCATAAAGCCAATCGCACCGGCGTAAAAATTCCGTCCAAGTTTTTCGTTCTCATCAATAAGTTGCATGGCTTTATATTTTGGCGCACCGCTTAATGTTCCTGCCGGATAAGTATCGGCAACAACTTTGAAAGCACTCACATCTTCTTGTAAATGACCGCTAACCTTACTTACCAAATGGATTAAATGTGAGTAATATTGTACTTCTTTAAACGATTTAACCTCTACACGATTGCAATGACGACTTAAATCATTCCGGGCCAAATCTACAAGCATTACATGTTCAGCACTTTCTTTTGGGTCTTGCTCTAACCTTTTAGCCTGTTCTGCGTCTTCAATATCGTTTCCGCTGCGTTTAAAAGTCCCGGCAATCGGAAAAATACTTGCTGTATTATTTTTAATGGTAATTTGTGCTTCGGGCGATGAACCGAAAAGTTTAAAATTTCCATAATCAAAATAGAACAGGTATGGTGATGGATTTATAGAACGTAGACAACGATAAACATTAAACTCATCGCCTGCAAAAGCCTGTTTAAATGCTCTCGAAGGTACAATTTGAAAAACATCACCCCGGTAAATGTGCTTTTGCAATTTTTCTACCAATTGAATAAAACCTTCGTCGGTTAAGTTCGAAGATTCTTCTCCTTTTATTTGAAACTTGTATTCGGGATAATTTTTGTTCTGAATCAGGTATTCCATTTTCTCTAAACCAACTTCCTCTTCACCTTCGAAAGAGTTTCTGAATAGTGTGATCTCGTTCTTAAAATGGTCTATCGCAATAATGTAACGATACAGATGATATTGCATTTCAGGAATCTCTTCGCCTTCTGGCGTTTTCGATGTAAACTTAATATCTTCGAAATGCTGCACCGCATTCCAGGTAAAGTAGCCGAACAACCCGCTTGAAATGAATTTAATCTCCGGTATTTCAGTTTCCTTAAACTTATCTTTAAAAGCAGAAATCTGTTCGCTTAAGTTTTCACTTTTGGTAATTTCAACTGAACCGTCTGGAAAATAGGTTTCGAGTCTGGTGCCTTTTAAAATAATGCCTGCAACGGGATCCGCACAAACAAAGCTCATCGAATTTTCGCGACTGTGGTAATCGGAACTTTCTAATAAAATGCTGTTCGGATACACATCGCGTAAACGCAGGTAAATGCTCACCGGCGTGGTTGTATCAGCTAATAATTTTTTATATGTTGTATTTATTTTAAACATTTGTTTCTTAATTGTCGTCATTGCGATGTACTTAGCATTAACGGAATTTTATAAAAATAAAAAAGCCCGGCGTGTGGTTCTACGCCGGGCTTTAATGGTTCTTTTAAGGTTTAGGTTGATAAAAATATTTTCCTCATACGCAGCCGGCGCAATTCTGTTTCGAACTACTTTGCCAAAGCCATGTATGTATATTGTTGATCATGAGCGACAAAAATATAAAGAATTTTGAAAAATGGAAATATTTAAAAAAATACTTTTCAATTATCTTCTATTATTATTAAGATACGCCGAAGAAACTTCTTCCCGGAACATCTTTAACCATTAATAAAATTGTTACTATAACTAAAATCAAGGCCAACCCGAAAAAAACGGAAATGGTGCGATGTTTTGCTACAGCCTCTAGTGCTTTTTTCGATTTGGAATTACCGATAGTAATCAAGATAATGGCTAAAATCATCATACTGATGTGTTCCATTTTCCAATACCGACCAACAGCGTTACTGCTATCAGCTTTATACCAATCTCCTGCAAAATATAAAACCAAGCCAATAACTAACTGAATGTGTGCGCTTATTAAGGTAAATACGTTTAGTTTTCTATCTCCTTCGGTGTAAGTTTTGTTACCCAACCAGCCCGATAATGCCTTAACTACCGCGATAACTAACAGAATAAAAACAACATAGCGCCATCCTGAATGTGCACTTTTTAAAATTTGATACATGATTATAATATTTTGTTCCTCAAAAGTAACGATTTATTGTAAAAAATAGGTTAATAAGCAATTCCAACAGTAATTTATATTAGTTTTAAACAAAATAAACCCCCTAAACATATTATGAAGAAAATTTTACTCGCCTTTGCGCTGGTATTTTCCTCTACAATTCTGTTTGCACAGCAAAACACCTATCCTGTTAACGGTTCTTATGATACCAGACCGGGAATGTTTGCATTCACTAACGCAACAATTGTAGTAAGTGCCACTCAAACTCTTACAAACGCAACATTACTAATTAAAGGCTCAACAATTCAAGCCGTTGGCTCCGGATTAGCCATCCCCAAAGGTTATGTTATCGTAGACTTAAAAGGAAAATTCGTTTATCCTTCACTTGTTGATGCTTTTACAAGCTATGGCGTACCTGAAGCAACTGTTCAGGGTCGCGGTTTTGGTGCCGGTGGTGGCCAGCGTCAATCTATTTTCGTTTCAACAAAAAAAGGCGCTTATGGATGGAACGAGTCCATCAGACCTGAAACTTATGTAAAAAACATTTTTACCGTTGACAGTAAAAAAGCTGATGATTTGCGTAAAGCAGGCTTCGGAAGTGTGAACACAATCAGTCGTGATGGAATTGCCCGCGGTATTTCTGCAGCAGTGACTTTAAATGAAGGTTCTGACAACAATGTTTTTCTGAAAGACCAAACCGCAGCCAACTATTCATTTAACAAAGGAACTTCATCAAACGATTACCCAACATCATTAATGGGTTCCATTGCTTTATTGCGCCAAACCTATTACGATTCGCAATGGTATGGCAAACAGAAAGAGGAGTACAATATCTCTCTTGAAGAGTTTGGTAAACAACAGAACATGCCTCAAATTTTTGAGGTTGATGGCTGGGCAAATATCCTTCGTGCAGATAAAATCGGCAAAGAATTCGGCAAACAATATATTATAAAATCAACCGGCGATGAATACCAAAGAATTAACGAAGTTAAAGCTACTGGCGCCAGCTTAATCATTCCTTTATCTTTCCCTAAAGCCTATGATGTTGAAGATCCTGCGGAAGCAAGAAACATTACTTTAACACAAATGAAAGCTTGGGAAATGGCGCCAACTAATCCTTCGGCACTTGAAAAAGCGGGAATTAAGTTTGCACTAACCTCTTTTGGCTTAGAGAATACACGCGATTTTTGGGCTAATCTCCGCACAGCTATTGATAACGGATTAACCGAAAAACAGGCACTTCAATCGATAACAGAAATCCCTGCATCACTTTTAGGAATTGGCGATAAGGTTGGTTCGTTAGAAAAGGGAAAAGTGGCTAATTTTCTAATCTCTTCTGATAACTTATTTAAAAAAGAAAATATCATTTTCGAAAACTGGGTTCAGGGCAAACGCTATATCGTTAATAAAATGGATGTTGCTGATGTTCGCGGAAATTACAACCTGAATGTTGACGGAATTAGTGGTGGTTTAATTTTAAAAATTACCGGAACCGGCGGAGGCTCTACCGCGGCTGTGGAGAGAAGCGGTGTTGACAGTGTTAAAACAACCGCAACATTCGCAAGAAACGGCGATTGGGTAAGTATAAATTTTAACCTGAAGAAAAACCCAAAAGGCGATATTCGTTTAAGTGGTTACTTAACCGCTGCAAGTCCATTAACTTTAAAAGGTGAGGTTGCATTACCTGACGGAACTTTCGGAAAATTTACTGCAACCTATAAGGATGCGGCACGTGAAATGCCGAAACGAGAAGAGCCAAAACCAACCCTAGCCGTTGGCACTTTACTCTATCCTTTTGGTGCCTTTGGAAATACTGAAATACCTAAACAAGAAAGCGTTTTAATTAAAAATGCAACTGTTTGGACAAATGAGAAAGAAGGCGTTCTGCAAAATGCTGATGTTCTTTTGGAAAACGGAAAAATTAAAGCTGTTGGTAAAAGCCTCTCAGCGGGAAGCGCAAAGGTAATTGATGGCACAGGCAAACATGTAACAGCAGGTATTATTGATGAACACTCTCACATTGCTGGCAGCGGTGGTATTAATGAAGGTGCACAATCTGTTTCGGCAGAAGTTCGAATTGCTGATATTATCAATTCGGAAGACGTAAATATCTATCGCCAGTTGGCTGGTGGCGTTACAACTTCACAAATTTTACATGGTTCGGCAAATCCTATCGGTGGCCAATCTCAACTAATTAAATTACGTTGGGGTAAAGCACCTGAAGAATTGAAATTTGCCGGCTCGGATGGTTTCATCAAATTCGCATTGGGCGAAAACGTTAAGCAAAGTAATTTTGGCACAGGCGCTCGTTTCCCTGTTACACGCATGGGTGTTGAGCAAACTTTTGTTGATGAATTTACGCGTGCTAAAGAATATGAAAAAGCAATGAAGGTAAAGGGCAACAGCGTTCGCAGAGATTTGGAATTGGATGCAATTGTTGAAATTTTAAATAACAAACGCTTCATTACCTGCCACTCTTATGTACAAAGCGAAATCAATATGCTTATCCACGTTGCAGATAGTTTAGGCTTTAAAATTAACACCTTTACACACATTTTGGAAGGTTATAAAGTAGCCGATAAAATGAAAGCGCATGGCATTGCAGGCTCTACTTTTTCTGATTGGTGGGCTTATAAAAATGAAGTTGCAGAAGCGATTCCATTCAACGGCAAAATTATGCACAACGTTGGTGTAACAACTGCTTTCAACTCTGACGATGCAGAAATGGCTCGTCATTTAAATCAGGAAGCGGGTAAAGCAATGCTTTATGGTGGAGTTCCGGAAGAAGATGCTTTAAAATTTGTAACGCTTAACCCTGCAAAAATGCTTCATATTGATGATAAAGTGGGAAGCTTAAAACCAGGCAAAGACGCTGATGTTGTAATCTGGTCGGCAGCTCCGCTTTCTATTTATGCAAAAGCAGAAAAAACGTTTGTAGATGGCGTGGCTTACTGGGACATCGACAAAGATGCCACTATAATTAAATCACAACAAGCAGAAAAAGCTCGTTTAATTCAGAAGATGTTGGACAGCAAAAGCGGCGGCGTTCGTACGCAACGTCCGTTTGGCAATGCGCCACGTCTTTACAATTGCGAAACTTTAGAAGATTATTCAGCAGAATTAAATGAGAAAGAACATGCGCACTAACATAAAATATTTATTAAGTCTGGCTCTGTCGGCATCAAGCCTGATGTGCTTTGCACAAGCCAATATTTCGCCCGCTAAGAAGCAAACAAAAACCATTGCGATTACCGGTGCAACCGTACACGTGGGTAATGGCACAATTATCGAAAACGGAACAATTCTTTTCGGCAACGGAAAAATCATATCGGTTACAGCTGGCGGGCAAGTGCCTCAGGATGACGTAATACGCATTAATGCTGCTGGAAAACATATTTATCCGGGTATGATAGCTGCTACGACAAACCTTGGTCTGGCCGAAACTGAATCGATAAAAGCGACATTGGATTTTCAGGAAATCGGTGATTATAACGCACATATCCGCTCTATCGTAGCTTACAATACAGATTCGAAAGTTCCTGCAACTTTACGCAGCAACGGTGTTTTAATGGCACAACCTACGCCACAAGGCGGAACAGTTTCGGGAAGCTCTTCCGTTGTTCAGTTAGATGCCTGGAACTGGGAAGATGCTGCAATTAAGATTGATGATGCGATGCACATGACCTGGCCGGTAACACCTCGTTTCAGAGGCGGCTTCGGTGGTTTCGGCAGGGGACCTGCAGCTTCGCCGGAAGCTTTAAATGAACGCACTCAAGCAGCGATCAGTCAGTTAACATCTTTCTTTGCAGAAGCTAAAGCCTATTCGGAAATGGGTAAACCAGAAGTGATAAACACCCGGTTTGAAGCAATGAAAAAAGTTTTTACAGGTGCTGAAAAATTATTTATCGCAGCCGAAAGTCAGAAAGACATTGTTGCCGCTGTAAATTTTGCAAAGAAGTTCGGCATTACGCCTGTTATTACCGGTGCGGATGAAGCTTATTTAGTTATCGATTTTCTTAAAGACAACAATATTTCCGTTGTAGTTAAACAACCTCATGCTTTACCAAACAACAATGATGATGATGTAAACATGCCATACAAAAATGCTGCTGTTTTAGCTAACGCGGGTTTAAATGTGGTGTTGAGTATTGATGGTTACTGGCAACAACGCAACCTTCCGTTTATGGCAGGCACCGTTACTGCTTGGGGTTTGGATAAAGAAAAAGCATTATCTACAATTACCTTAAATGCTGCAAAGGCAATGGGTGTAGATAAAACAACAGGCAGTATCGAAGCAGGGAAAGACGCAACTTTGTTTATTTCTGCAGGCGATGCTCTGGATATGAGAACCAACAAAGTTGAACAAGCTTTTATTCAGGGAAGGGATATCAATCTGGATAATTTGCACAAACAGCTCGATAAAAAATTCAGCGATAAATATACCGCTGATAAAAAGTAGATTTAATTAAACCTTTTTTCTTAAAACCCTCCGTCGATTAATTCCGGCAGAGGGTTTTTATTTAACATTAAACGATAAAACAAACAATTTCGCAATCATTTCTTAATCTAAAATCGAACTTCAGTTAATACTGCAATAACAACTTTGCACCATAAAAAATCATAACTAATCATGGTCAAAAATTTACTATTCGCAGTATTATTGCTGTGTTTTTGTGTTTCCAATACGCTAAGGGCACAAACTACGCAAGCATCTATTTCAGGTATTATTACCGATGAGCAAAAGAAACCAATTCCGGGTGTATCTGTTCAGGTAAAAAACAATTCTACTGGTTTCACCACCAGAACTTCAACAAATGCTCAGGGAGAATATACATTTAAAGAGCTTCCTTTAGGTGGCCCTTATTCAGTTAAAGCACTATTTGTTGGCTATGGCGAACAAACAAGAAGCGGCTACATGCTAAACTTAGGTGACGTTGTAAAAGTAACCATTTCGATGCAGGAAGCTGCCCAAAACCTGGAAGCGGTACAAGTTGTCGCCTCAGGCTTAAAAAATAAGGTTCAAAATTTTGGCGCCTCTACAGAGATTTCAGCCAAAACAATGAATCAGTTACCTGTAAACGGACGTAACTTCTCTAACTTAATGGATTTATCGCCTTTAAGTCGTGGCGGCGGTATTTCGGGTCAGTTGGGTTCATCAACAAACTACACTATTGATGGTATGAATGCAAAAAACCCTACATCAGCAGGAAGTACAACAAGCCGTAGTGGTGCACCTTATTCGATCTCGATTGAGGCTGTTCGTGAATTTAAAGTTGTAACCAATCAATATGATGTAACTTACGGAAGAGCAGGCGGTGGTTCTGTAACGGCTGTTACCAAATCGGGTACAAACACAACTAGTGGTAGCGCATTTATGTACGGCAGAGCTGATTGGTTGGCAAGTCCATACGATATCAGAGGTATCAAACGTGATAATGATTTCTCAACTTATCAATACGGATTTACCTTAGGTGGCCCTATTATCAAAGATAAATTGCATTATTTCGTTGGTTTGGATCACCAAAAAGATTCACGCCCTTTAATTATCGCTGATATTAATGGCCCGGCCGATGAAGCAAGATTCAGAATTACTAACGCTACATTAGCAGATTTCTTAGCTATCGCAAGAGCAAAGTATGGTGTTTCGAATGCGCCTCAGTACGGAACTTTCGATAAAAAACGTGGTTCGGATGCAGCATTCGCCCGCTTAGATTGGCAAATTAACGATAGAAACTTATTAACCATTCGTGACAACTACACGAATGATAGAAATCCGCTTGGATTGGCAGATAACACAGCAATTAACTTTTTCGAGAGTTATGGTAATGACAAAAACGTTGACAACAGCCTACTTGCGACTTTACGTTCGACAATTAACAGTAAGGTAACGAACGAATTAAAAGTTCAGCATTTGTATACTTATCAGGCAAGTACACAGAACGATCAGTTAAGTTTTGCAATTCCAAGAGCAATTGTTGGCAACGTTCAATCTACTTTATCTGATGGCTCTGCAGCAAATACTGCAATTCAAATCGGTGGTCACCGGTTCGGGCAAGAAGGTTTTACCAATAATGTTTTCCAATTGGTTGATAACTTCTATTACAATACCGATAAAATTAAATACACGTTCGGCGTTGACGTTATGTACACAAATGCAAAATCACTTTATGGTAGCGAGGTTAACGGACGTTTTGAATATACAAACTCAACTGCAGGTTCTTCATTACAGAATTTCAATAATTTAATTCCGAACAGGTTTTACCGCGAAGTGCCATTAGTTGCAGACCCGACAGTAAAAGCAGGCATATGGAATGCTGCCGCGTACGGACAAATGCAGACAAAACTTGCCAAAGGCTTGGAATTTATCGGCGGTATCCGTCTTGACTATAGTGCTTATCCGAAATCTCCGCTAAACCAAACATTATTAAGCGCAGTTGGTGTTAGAACGGACAATGAATTGAAACAATTTTTAGTTCAGCCAAGAATACAGTTTAACTGGGATATCAATGAAAACAGAACTGATTTTGTACGTTTTGGTGCAGGTATTTTCGGTTCTGATGTAAACAACTATGTAACCATTAACAACTTAACTTTTGATGGTACACATTTAGCAACTGTAGATGTTTTCGGAGCGGATGTACCAACGCCAAACTTTGTTGGTTACCGAAACGGAACAGTTGCAACGCCATCTTTAGCGGCTTTGCAAGTGCCTACAATTAATACATATGCTGAAGACGCAAAAATTCCAGTTGTCTATAAAGCGAACTTATCATACAGTAAATTAATTACTGATAAACTAAAAGTTGGTATTACAGGTTACGCCACCTTAGGTCGCCACAACTACATGTATGTTGATAGAAATATGGCTGCAAACCCTTATTTCACCTTACCTAATGAGGCAAACAGAGGCGTATTTGTTCCAACGATGCCGAGCAACGGCGCCCCTGATTGGAAAACAGGCCGTATTAGTAATACTTTTGGTCGCGTGTTAGAGTTAAACAGTAAAGGCAGAGTTAACCAATTTGCAGTAGTTTTAGATGCAACATGGAATTACTTTAAAGACGGAGAAATCTCTGCAAGCTACACCTGGAACGATACTAAAGACAATACATCTTACAATGGTAACGTAGCAAACTCGGCAACCTTATCACTTCCAGTAAAAGATGACCCGAGAGATTTAAGCAACATGACTTATTCTGATAATCAGTTCAGAAATAAGGTTGTAATTTACGGTACGCTTCCAACCTTCTGGGGCGTTACAGTTGGTGTCCGGTATTCAGGCATTGGCGGTACGCGTTACAGCTTACTATCGGGAGCTAACAATAATGGCGATTTCGTAGCAACAAATGATTTAGCTTTTATCTTCGACCCGAACAATACAAGTGTTCCACAAAATGTTCGTACCGGCTTACAAACATTATTAAACAATCCTGATGCAAGCCAAAGTTTAAAAGACTACATCATTAAATATGCAGGCCAGATTGCTCAAAGAAACGGCGGTATTAATGATTTCTTTGGTGTTGTGGATTTGAGGGTTAGCAAAAAATTCAAGTTATATAAAACACATACACTTGAGGTTTCAGGAGACATTTTCAACTTTGCCAACTTACTAAATAAAAAATGGGGTGTAAACGAATCTTTAGGTACACAAGCATTATATGCACTTAACGGTACGGCGGCAACAGCTACTGCACCAGCAGTTCCAAACTACAATTCGGCAACAAGATCGTTTAACTACCGTGTAAATAATTCGGGTATTGTAACACCTTCGGGAAATCCTTACCAGTTTCAAATCGGTTTGAGATACGGATTTTAATATCGGGCGATACAGTCGTATCTTTCTGTAAAGTCATAAAAAAAGGGAATGGATTTTTATCCGTTCCCTTTTTTTATGTTTGCATTAACAAACAACAAAACTTAATGGGATTATTATTAGACTACCTGAAAAACCACAAGTGGATTGTGGCTTTGGCTCTATTGCTGGCAGGTGTAAATATCGGTTTTTCTTTAATGGATCCTTACTTTACAGGTAGGATTTTAGACTTATACATTAATAAAAGAGCATCATTCACAAGTAAAGGTACTTACATCTGGGGAGCACTCGGCTTTATAGGTTTGGCAATAGGGGCAGCCATGGTTTCCCGTATTGCGAAAAACTTTCAGGATTATTTTACCAGTGTAATTGTACAAAAAGTTGGCGCAAAAATGTATGCAGATGGTTTGCAGCACTCTCTGAAGTTGCCTTACCAGGTTTTCGAAGATCAACGAAGTGGAGAAACGCTTGGTATTTTACAGAAGGTTAGATTGGATTCTGAAAAATTTATTACCTCATTTATAAGCGTACTTTTTGTAAGCCTGATCGGGATGGTTTTTGTAATCGTGTACTCGGTTTCTATAAGCTACAAAGTAACATTGGTTTATTTTGCTGCTATTCCTATTATAAGTTTTGTCAGCTGGTTTTTAAGTCGCAAAATCAAAACCATCCAACGTTCAATAATCGGCGAAACAACTGCATTAGCAGGTTCAACCACCGAATCGTTAAGAAATATAGAACTTGTAAAAAGCTTAGGTTTAGCCGATCAGGAAATTGAAAGATTGAACAAAACCACTTACAAAATCTTAGGCTTGGAACTTAAAAAGGTAAAGTACGTAAGAAGCATGAGCTTTGTTCAAGGTACAACTGTCAATCTAGTTAGAAGCTCAATGATTGTGGTCTTACTTCTTTTAATTTTCGACAATACTATTTCTCCGGGGCAGTATTTTTCTTTCTTATTTTACTCCTTTTTCCTGTTCGGGCCGTTACAAGAACTCGGAAACGTAATACTAGCCTGGCGTGAAGCTGAAGTTTCTTTAGGCAACTTTAAAAAGATTTTAAGTACACCTGTCGATAAAAAACCCGCCAACCCGATATCAATTAAAAAAATTAAAGAGTTGTCTTTTAAATCAGTAAGCTTTAAACACCTCACGGCAAATCGAAATGCATTGGAAAACATTTCCTTTGATACTCATAACGGCCAAACTATTGCTTTCGTTGGGCCATCAGGTTCGGGAAAATCAACTTTGGTTAAGCTTTTAGTTGGCTTATATCCGGCAAGAGACGGCGAAATTTTATATAATGGAAGCTCAAGCAATGATATTGATTTAGATGCTCTTAGAGAAAAAATCGGTTTCGTAACACAGGATACACAATTATTTTCAGGTACAATAAGAGAGAATTTATTGTTCGTAAATCCAACTGCTACAGATGAAGAATGTTACAAAGTCTTAAATCAGGCTGCATGCCAAACATTGTTAGCCAGGGCAGACAAAGGTTTGGATTCTTTAATCGGCGAAGGCGGCGTAAAAGTTTCGGGTGGCGAAAAACAACGTTTATCAATCGCCAGAGCATTGTTACGTCAACCAGATATTCTGGTTTTTGATGAGGCTACTTCGTCACTGGATTCTATTACAGAAGAGGAAATTACGAAAACAATCAGATCTGTGTCCGATTTAACCGACCACATCACAATTTTAATTGCCCACCGTCTATCAACCATTAAGCATGCTGATGTGATTTATGTTTTGGAGAAAGGTCATATCATAGAGCAAGGAACACATGAAGGTTTAATTGCTCAAAATGGCTTGTATCAGGCGATGTGGAGACAACAAATCGGCGAAAGAATTGTTGAAGTTTAAATTACAACTCAACTTATGTTATTACAAACAAATGTCAACAGCAATCAAATAGCACTCTTCATAATTATTCCTGCCGTTTTATGGCTGGTTTTAATCTTGATTGCACTTTATCACATTTCAAGAAACAGCCGAATGAGTTTCGGCGTTAAAGCCTTATGGTTTATTATTATTATCCTCGCACCTTTCCTGGGTTCAATAATTTATCTTATTTGGGGTAAGAATAAACAGTTTTAGTATTAAGCTCTGTTTCAGATTTCGGTGATTTATGCAGAGCATATCACCGCATATTTACTCAGATAAAGTGCTTGAGAAGCTGCGAGAATCTGTGTGATCTGCGAGACTTAATTTTATAGTTAGGCGTAATCCATCTCCCGCAGATTTCGGTGATTTATGCAGAGCATATCAGCTCAAATTTAACTCGGATAAAGCGCTTGAGAATGTACAGGAAGAAACTAAGGCACTTACCCTTTACTTGTCTGTTCGTTAATATCCTGCAGACTCAATTTTGTCAGAGACTTTGTTTTTAGCCAGGTTACAAAAGCAATTCCGATAGTCATACTCCCTCCAAAAACCACTGCAGGAACCAATGTCAATACCTTGGCCGACAAACCTGATTCAAATTCTCCAATTTCATTTGAGGAACCAATAAACATACTATTCACAGCTGAAACTCTGCCACGCATTTCATCGGGCGTAAGCAACTGCATTATCGTTTGGCGAATGATAACGCTAACGCTATCGAAAGAACCTTCGAGGAATAGGAAAAAAAGCGTTAAGTAGAAATTTTTGGATAGTCCGTAGCAGATAATACTCAAACCGAAACCAGTAACTGCAATTAGCAGGTTTCGCCATGGTTTTCCCATCGGTGAGAAACGTGTCATTGCCAACATTGTAATTACAGCCCCTGAAGAAGCTGCTCCACGCATCATTCCCAAACCAAAAGAACCTAAATGAAAAACATCTTTTGCAAACATTGGCAACAACGCTACAGCGCCTCCAAAAAACACAGAGAACAAATCCAAACTCATAGCCCAAACCATCATTTTTGTCTTAAACACAAATTGAATTCCTTCTTTTAAACTATGGAATATATTTTCTTTGGGAACATACGTTGAAGGATGTTTTTTAAATGTGAAAATGCAGATTAAAGAAATTGAAACCAACAGAACGATAACGCTGTAAGCTGCAGTTATGCCCCACAACCAGTTTACCAAACCACCCGTTAGCGGACCAATAATTGTAGCCAATTGCCAGCTGCTGCTATTCCATGTACTCGAATTCGGATACAATTCTTTGGGAACAATTTTTGCCATTAGCGAGAAGGTAGCAGGGCCGAAAAAGCCTCTTGCTAAACCAATGCAAAAAACAAGTCCGTACATAATCAGCACGATCAAATCTTCCTTTAAATGAAGGTATTTACTGGTAATAATCAGCATTAACACCGAAGCCAGCCACACGCCCGAAAAAATCTTAATAAGCAAGCCACGTTTCTCGCTTTTGTCGGCAATATAACCACCGTATAAGGCAATACCTATTGCAGGAATGGCCTCGCAAAGACCTACCAAACCCAGCTTTAATGGGTCGTGAGTTAAATCGTAAATGTGGTACCCAATAACGACTGCCTGCATTTGATAAGCGAGTGTAAAGAAGAAACGCATACCTAAAAAAGAACGGAATTCTTTATATCGCAATGCGGCGAAAGGGTCGGGTTTTACAACAACTGAGTTAGGTTCTGAATCTGCCAAGGACTTAAATTTAACATTGCAAAACTAAGGTTTGAAAAATTAATATCAGAATTGAAATCCGACTTGTAAGGAAACCTTACTAATAAATGATATTAAGATATCTTATCAAAAGAAATTCCTCGTTCTAGTCTTTGCAGATGCGCTTTCAGTAGTGAATGTTCAGGCTTTTCAAGCTGCGGGTCAGTTTCAAAAAGTTCAATAACCGTATTTCTTGCTTCAGATAAAATAATCTGATCTTTGGCTAAATCGGCAAGTTTTAAATCGAGTACACCACTTTGTTGAGTTCCTGTTATATCACCAGGACCGCGAAGTTGCAAGTCTATTTCTGATATTTCGAAGCCGTTGTTAGTCCTAACCATTGTTTCTAAACGAACTTTACCTTCTTTACTCAATTTGTTGCCACTCATCAAGATACAGAATGAATGGTCGGATCCTCTTCCAACCCGCCCTCGTAACTGATGGAGCTGCGATAAACCGAATCGTTCCGCATTTTCGATAACCATTACCGACGCATTAGGCACATTTACACCAACCTCTATTACTGTAGTTGCTACCATAATCTGGCTTTTACCATCAATAAATTGTTGCATTTCAAATTGCTTATCGGCATTGGGCATTTGCCCGTGCACAATGCTAATTTGATAATCAGGACGGGGGAATTGATAACTCAATTGTTCTACGCCTGCTTCAAGATGAAGTAAATCAAGTTTCTCGCTTTCTTTTATCAAGGGATAAACAATGTAAACTTGCCGGCCTTTGGCAATTTCCTGCTTCATGAAACCGAACATCCTTAAACGCTGCCCTTCAAAGAGATGCCGTGTTTCAATTGGCTTTCTCCCCGCAGGCAGTTCATCAATTATTGAAACATCTAAATCTCCGTATAAAGTCATAGCCAAGGTGCGGGGAATCGGTGTGGCCGTCATAACCAGAATGTGTGGTGGAATTATATTTTTCCGCCACAATTTGGCTCTTTGTTCAACACCAAAACGATGTTGCTCATCGATTACAACTAAGCCTAAATTTTTAAACTGAACTTTATCTTCAATTAATGCATGCGTACCAATTAAAATATCAATCTCTCCGTTTTCCAATTTTTCGTGCAAAATAATCCGATCTTTCTTCTTTGTGTTCCCTGTCAAAATTGCCACTTTAACCAAATCATCAGTAACCAGTTCAGTAATTGACGCATAATGTTGGCGAGCTAAAATCTCTGTCGGAGCCATCATACAAGCCTGATAACCATTGTCGTTAGCCAAAAGCATACTCATTAATGCTACTGCCGTTTTTCCGCTGCCTACATCACCCTGAACAAGCCTGTTCATTTGGACGCCCCGCTGAGTATCAATGCGGATTTCTTTAACAACTCGCTTCTGCGCATTCGTTAACTCAAAAGGTAGAAACTCTTTATAAAACCGATTAACTTTTTCTCCAACCTTATCAAACTTTACACCTTTAAATTTTAACTGCCGTAATTGCTTATTATGTAATAACTGTAATTGAATAAAGAACAGTTCTTCAAATTTTAATCGCCTTTCGGCTGCGTTTAAGTCTTTCTGGTTTTTTGGAAAATGAATATTCAGCAAGGAAGTTTTTTTATCGGGCAATTGATATTTATTAAGAATATACTGAGGTAAGTTTTCTGGTACTTGCTGAATCACCTGATCGAGTAAGCCCGCTATCAATCGTTGCAGTCCCTTAGAATCAAGCGTAAATTTTTTGAGTTTCTCGGTTGAATTGTATACAGGCTGAAGTGTTAAATTTCCCCTGCCAACCTGCTTGTTTTGGTAAAGCTCCATTTCAGGATGGGAGATACTAAATGTTCCGTTAAACAACGTTGGTTTGCCGAACGCAACGTATGCAACGCCAACCGTTATATTATCTTCAACCCATTTCAAACTTTGAAACCAAACCAACTCCATTATTCCCGTCTCATCTTTAAAAACGGCAACAATTCTTTTGGTACGCTTTTCTCCGATTACTTTTTTACTGATTACCCGACCAACGATCTGAAGGTATTGAGCGTCGAGGTTGATTTGATTTATTTTGAAATATTTCGTTCTGTCTATATACCTGAAAGGGTAATGCGATAACATATCGCGAAACGTAAAAAGGCCGAGGTCTTTTTTCAGAACATCGGCACGACCCGGACCAACGCCCTTTATAAATTCTACTGGAGTATCTAAAACCGAGTTATACAAAGCAATTACTGTTTCTTGTAAACAATACTTTTAAGCAGTTGAGCATTAAAAATAATAATCGATAAAAGTAATAGCAAGTAAGCAAATAATTGATGCATATCGATTTTCTCTTTAAAATAGAAAAATGCAACTGCAAAAGCAACTATCGGGTTTAAATAAATTAAAATACCTAATGCTGAAGATGGCATTCCTAATAAAGCATAAGAATTTAAAAATAGAGGGATTATTGTAAAAACAACGGCTATTAAAAATATATGCGACCAGAAAAAGGAATCCGTTGGAAAGGCGCTTGAATTGAAAAGGTACATAGGGAACATAATTAATCCTGAAAGAACTAATTGAACACCTAGAAAATTAAATTTATCAACATTTCTAATTACCTTAAGTACTACAACGTAAAGTGCATAAAACGAGGCGATCACAACTGCCCAAATTACCTCGTACAGCGAACCTGTAGCTAACAAAACAATACTGACTAAGGCAATGATTATCGCAATGGTTTTGGTTTTAGTAAGCTGCTCTTTAAGTATTAAGAACCCGCATAATGCAGTTAACAGCGGGCAAACCATATAAGCGAAGGCCGCTGCTTTTAAACTAACGCTGTTTACAGCAAAAATATATGTAAACCAATTGCCCGTAATTAAAATGGAAGATAGAATGGTGAGGAGGACAAATTTCCGCTTCTCTTTAAAAGCAAGTGCTTTAACATAAGCAAAATCATTTCTTAGTGCTTGCCGCCTAAATAAAAGTATTGATGCCCAAACCATTATAATTGAGACAAATATTCTGTAGTATAAAATTTCCTGAGGTGGAAAATGCTTAATACTTCGCAGTGGAATAGACATTGTTCCCCAAATGATGTAAGGAATAATGCCTGCGAGAAAATATTTGCTTTTGCTCGTTACCAAAATTATTCCACTATGGCAATAACCGAAATTTCTACATTAACATTTTTAGGTAATACTGAAACCTGAACAGTTTCACGAGCAGGGAAATCTGATGAAAAATACTGCCCGTAAATTTCATTAACCTGGCCGAATGTTCCCATATCACTTAAAAAAATCGTAGATTTTACAACGTGATCGAAAGTTAAACCCGCTTCCAACAGTACAGCTTTTAAATTGCGCATAACCTGATGCGTTTCTTCTTCGATGTTAGAGATATTTAATTCTCCGTTTTCGGGATTAATGGCTACCTGACCTGAGACAAATAGGAAGTTACCGGCTTGAACAGCCTGGCTATAAGGCCCGATTGGTGCAGGCGCATTTGATGTAGTGATAATTTTTTTCATAGAATGTGATTATTTAGCAAGCCATAGAACGAGCTTATAAATTATGCCGGCAAGAAAAATGCAAATAGCCAATGCATTTATGAAATGCATTATTTTTAAATTAATATTAGATGGCCTGTTCGGATCTTTTTTCCTGAAGAAATACATAGCACAAACTTAGTTAAAAAGGCTAATACCAAAAATTAAAAGGCATAAAAAAAGTCCCGATTTACATCGGGACTTTCTTTTAAACTTTATATTGAAATACTAGTTTCTAGCAGTTTCAACACGACGGTTTTGGATACGACCTTCTTCAGTATCGTTAGAAGCAATTGGATTAGCTTCACCCATTCCTTTAGTAGCAACTTGACTAGCGTTAACACCAGAGTTTACTAAGTA
>Ga0308164_10001487_pt1 | contig 27194 bp, 23 predicted proteins | sample PhyTR2_FD_201031 | JGI IMG/M metagenome (GOLD analysis project Ga0308164, IMG submission 201031) | Phyllosphere microbial communities from UC Gill Tract Community Farm, Albany, California, United States - DLSLT.R2 | ecosystem: Host-associated > Plants > Phyllosphere > Unclassified | place: USA... | reverse complement strand
AGGTTGAGGAGGTAATGCTCCTCGCCGAACAGGTCGGTGCGGGCGCCCATGTCCGATTTACCGACAAGATCGGCGCCGCCTTTCCACGGCAGGCCGTAGTGGAAGAAGGGCCCGACCGTCTGCCACGGCGTCTGGCCGAAAATCGCCGGATCCTGATTGTCCAAGCGCGGGACCGTCTGGCGATCCTCGACTGCGATCTCAATCGTCATGGTGGTGATCCTCGAACGGCGTCTCGTCGCGCCCCTTCAGAACGATGTCGAACAGATAGCCGAGCGCGTAGGCAGGCTTCGTGCTTTTGATATCGAAGCGACCCACCATCCGCTGGCGGGCGGGCATCGGTATGGCGTTGGCGATCGGGTCGATCTCGATCAGCGGATCGTCGGGGAAATACATCTGCGTCACGAGCCGTGTCGCAAACGCGGGGCCGAGCAACGACAGATGAATGTGGCCCGGCCGCCACGCGTTCTTGTGGTTGCCCCACGGATACGCGCCAGGTCGTATCGTGACGTAGCTGTACCGCCCCTCACTATCGGTGACGACACGTCCTGCTCCGGTAAAATTCGGATCGAGCGGTGCGTCCCAATTATCTGCCGAATGAATATAGCGCCCCGCCGCATTGGCCTGCCAGATTTCGATGACGGTGTTGGCAACCGGGCGTGCGCGATCGTCGAGCACGCGTCCGGAGACGATGATCCGTTGGCCCTGCGGCACACCCGAATGCTGCGCAGTCAGATCAAGGCCCGAGGGCCCCACCATCAGGCGATTCCAAGCGCTGGGGCCGGTCGTCTCGGTCAATGTCGGCGGGATCGCGATCAGTTGCTGGCGTGGGCTGCGATCGACCGTCGAGCGGTAGTCGTGGTGCAGCGAGGGCGACAGCCCCGCCTCTTCCGGCGAATAGGCGATCACGTCGGTCATGCCGCACTACCCTGGTCGAAGGCACCGGTGTCGAACGGCGCACCGGTCTTCGTGCGTACCTCGTCCAGCGTCACGCCCGGCGCCAGTTCAACCAGCGTCAGACCGCCCGCTTTCTTGTCGCAGGCGAGCACACATAGGTCGGTGATGATCAGGTCGACCACGCCCTTGCCGGTGAGCGGCAGCGTACACCCCTCGAGGATCTTGGGCTCGCCTGCCTTGTTGGCGTGATCCATCACGACCACGACTTTGCGCACCCCGGCGACCAGGTCCATCGCGCCGCCCATCCCCTTCACCATCTTGCCGGGGATCGTCCAGTTGGCGATGTCGCCGTTGGCGGCGACTTCCATCGCCCCGAGCACCGCCATGTCGATATGGCCGCCACGGATCATCGCAAAGCTGTCCGCGCTCGAAAAGAAGCTCGACGTCGGCAGGGCGGTGATCGTCTGCTTGCCCGCGTTGATGAGATCCGGATCGACGGCATCGCGCGTCGGGAATGGCCCGATGCCGAGCATACCGTTCTCCGACTGTAGCGTCACGTCGAGTCCCTCGGGGACGTAGTTCGCCACCAGCGTCGGGATACCGATGCCAAGGTTGACGTAGAACCCATCCTGCAGTTCCTGCGCGGCACGCGCCGCCATCTGTTCGCGAGTCCAACCCATCACGCGGTCTCCGTTTCGCGGACCGTCAGCTTCTCGATCCGCTTTTCGTTGATCGTCGACAGCACGATGCGATCGACGAATATGCCAGGCGTATGGATACAATCGGGATCGAAACTCCCGGCGGGTACGATCTCCTCGACCTCGACTACCGTCACCTTGCCCGCCGTCGCCATGTTCGGATTGAAGTTGCGCGCGGTCTTGCGGAACATCAGGTTGCCCGCCGGATCTGCCCGCCATGCCTTTATGATCGACACATCGGCGCGCAACCACGTCTCGCGGACATACTCCTCGTCATCAAACGTCTCGACCGGCTTGCCTTCCGCTACGACGGTGCCGACCCCGGTCTTCGTATAGAAGGCCGGGATGCCCGCACCGCCAGCGCGGATACGCTCCGCCAGCGTCCCCTGCGGCGTCAGTTCCAGCGCGAGTTCACCGCTGAGATATTGCTGTTCGAACAGCTTGTTCTCGCCGACATAGCTCGAGATCATCTTGGCGATCTGGCGCGTCTCGAGGAGCATCCAGAGGCCGAAGCCGTCGGCTCCGGCATTGTTCGAGATGACGGTCAGGTCTCGCACGCCGGACGCGCGCACCTCCGGGATCAGGCTTTCGGGATTGCCCGACAAGCCGAACCCGCCCGACATGATCGTCATGCCGTCGAACAGCAGTCCGTCGAGCGCAGCGGCGGGAGTCTCATACACCTTGTTCTTCATGCTGCCTGAACCTTCATGCCGAGATCATGGGAAGACCGACGTAGTTCTCCGCGAGCGTCCGCTGCGCCGCTTCAGATCCACGAATATAGTCGAGCTCTGCCATCTGGATACGCCGGTCGAACCCATCCATCGTCGGGAAGCGGTGCGTGACGGAGGTAAACCACCACGAGAAGCGCTCGGCCTTCCAGACCCGCGCCAGCGCGCGCGCGGAATACCCATCGATCCCCGCATCGGAGCCTTCGCCGTAATGCTCCGCAAACGCTTCGCCCAGCATCGTCACGTCGGACACCGCGAGGTTCATGCCCTTGGCGCCGGTCGGTGGGACGATGTGCGCGGCATCCCCCGCCAGGAACAGCCGGCCCCAGCGCATCGGTTCCGATACGAAGGACCTAAGCGGCGCAATCGCTTTTTCGAACGACGGTCCGCGCGTTACCTTGGCCGCAGTTTCGGGCCCCAGGCGTAGGCACAGCTCGTCCCAGAACCTATCGTCGGACCAGTCCGCAACATTCTCGTCGACACCGCACTGGATGTAATAGCGGCTTCGCGTCGCCGATCGCATCGACGCCAGTGCGAAACCACGCTCGTGATTGGCGTAGATGAGTTCATGATCCGCCGGTGGCACGTCTGCCAGAATGCCGAGCCAGCCGAAGGGATAGACGCGTTCGAACGTATTCAGAACGTCCGCGGGGATCGCTGCGCGGCTGACCCCATGATAGCCGTCGCAACCGACGACGAAGTCGCACGCTAAAGTCTGATGGACGCCGTCCGCCTTCCAGGAGACTGATGGCCGGTCACTGACGAGATCTTCTATCGTCACGTCCACGGCGTTCCAAACGATAGACAAGTCGTTCGCCTCGGCAGCATCGAACAGGTCGCGCATTACTTCCTGCTGGCCGTAAACCGTCACCGTCGATCCGCCGGTTAGCGCAGCCATGTCGATGCGGAACAGTCGGCCATCCAGCGCGAGGTTTGTGCCGCCATGCACCAACCCGTCACGCACCAAGCGCTTGGCTAAACCGAGCCGATGCATCAGATCGACGGTAACCTGCTCGAGCACCCCGGCCCTAACCCGCCCTTCGACATAGGCACGGTCGCGCCGTTCGATGACGACGGCATCAATGCCGTCACGGCGGAGTAAATGCGCGAGAAACATGCCCGCCGGCCCTGCGCCGATGATCGCAACCTGTGTGCGCATCCGTTGTCCATCCTCTCACCAGCGGTTCGATCCGCTCTTGTCCGATTGGTGCGCGTGTCCGACGCATCCGACCATGCCACAGACAACCGATATCTTGGATTATTCAGCAAAGCCGATATGGTGCTCGCATGTCTACCTTGGCTATCCCGAGCTTCTACCTGTACGGTGAACCACACCGCGCAGTCGCAGACGAGTTCATTCACGTCGAACACTTGGACGATCGATCGAGACCCAGCGAATGGACGATCCAACCACACGCGCACGCAGATCTAGTTCAGGTGTTCCTGATCACGTCGGGCGGTGGGGCTATGCAGGCTGAGGACGTTACGATGCACTTCGAGGCACCGGCGCTGCTGCTGGTCCCCGCAGGCGTTATTCATGGCTTCCATTGGGCGACTGAATCGTCCGGGTCGGTGCTGACTCTTGCGCGGACGTACCTCAAGAATCACGTTATCCGCCATCCGGAGATCGAACCGGTATTTGGCCAGCCGCGAGCGCTGGCGCTTGATGCCGAAGTGCTAATGCGACTGTCCCACGGCATGGCAACCCTCCGTCAAGAGTTTGCCTGGTCCGCAAAGGGCCATCACGTCGCGGTGGAGGCCGCCTTGCTCGAGATGCTAGCCATCGTCTTGCGAATACTGCCGACGACCGACTCGGTCGCCACGCTGGATCCAGGCCAGCATGCAGGACTAGTCGCCCGGTTTCGCGCACAAATCGAAGACCGTTTTCGTTTACGCGAGAGCATCGCCGTGCATTCCAGTGCGCTCGGTACCAGCGAGACTAGCCTGCGTACAGCGTGTGCCCGTATCGCGGGTCGATCGCCCGCCGCCATGCTTGACCAGCGCGCAATGCTCGAAGCGCGACGCTTGCTGCTCTATTCGAATGTGTCAGTAGCTGGAATCGGCTACGCGCTTGGCTTCGCTGACCCCGCATATTTTTCCCGATTCTTCACGCGGAACTCGGGTCAGTCTCCCACGCAATATCGGCGACAGCCGAGACAGTCTTAAAGACCCGGTTTCTGCTCTACTACGCACTGATCGATAGTGCCGAATATCAATCCAGCCGACATGCGAACGCGGTCGCCAAACTTGAGGAATGACTTGGGCGTACGACCTTCAATCATGTCGATAGCGCGCTTTTCGGAAATACAGGTCGAACCTACGCTAGCATGTTCGGGATTTGACACGGTGCCCGAGCCAATGATCGTGCCGGCAGGAAGATAGCGCGTTCGCGCCGCGTGTTCGATCAGCTCGTGAAATCCAAACGCCATCGCCATACCGGACGGGCTGCCGAACCAGCCTCCATTGACCTCGACCGTCAGCGGCAAGTCGACGCGGCCTTCCTTCCACGCCGTACCAAGCGCATCAGGCGTGACGGCGAAGGGCGCCAACGAACACGCCGGCTTGGCCTGGACCCAACCAAAACCGGTCTTCATCTCGATTGGGGCGATAGCCCTCAGCGACCAATCGTTGATGAGTACGACAAGCCGCACGTGTGCCAGCGCATCATTTGCGGTACACCCCATCGGCACGTCACCGGTAATGACACCGAACTCGCCTTCAAAGTCGATCCCATCGGTCTCGGATGGGAACGCGACGTCCTCAGTACCGCTAAGGAAGCAGTGCGACATGCCCTGATACATCAACGGTCGATCGGTTTCGATTGGTGGCAGGTTGAAGGCTTGCTGCATAAGCTTGCCATGTGTCGGGAAAGCAGAGCCATCGAGCCACTGCCAAGAGCGCGGCAGCGGCGCCATTAGCTCGGCCGCGGCCAATGGTTGACCTTGTCCTGCATCGACACGAGCACTTAAGGCCTTAAGGGCAGGCTCAATACGGCCCCAGTCATCCAACGCTATCTGCAGATTGGCCGAAAGGTCAGCCGCTGACAGCCACCGGGTGCCGTCAGATGATACGACGATAACCGCACCGTCCCTGCTACCGTCGCGGCGCGTTGCCAGTCTCATGCGACGTCCTCAAAGATTGCGACCGCCCGAGTCCAGCCGGCCGATCCGCCCTTAATCTTGGCTGGAAAACAACTGATCGTGAAGCCAGTGTCAGGCAACTGATCAAGGTTGGTCAGTTTCTCCATGTGGCAATACCCAATGTCGCGCCCGGCCTTGTGACCTTCCCAAACGAGAGCATAGTTACCGCTATCGGCAACACGTGCCGCGGTATGGCTAAAAGGCGCATCCCAACTCCAGGCATCAGTGCCCGTGACCCGAACGCCGCGGGTCGTGAGATACATTGTGGCCTCATACCCCATGCCACATCCCTTGCCGAGGAAGTCCGGACGACCCAGCGCAGCCCCCGCAGATGTGTTGACCAGGACGATGTCCAGCGGCTGCAGGGTGTAGCCGATGCGCTGTAGTTCCCCTTCGACCTCGTCAGCGGTCACAACATGCCCGTCAGGCAGGTGACGGAAATCGAGCTTCACGCCGGGTCGAAAACACCATTCGAGCGGCACTTCGTCGATAGTAATTGCGCGCTCGCCGCCATTCATCGTGGGGTGATAGTGCCACGGGGCATCAAGATGCGTTCCGTTGTGCGTCGACAGCGTCAGCACCTCTGAAGCCGCGAACCCTTTTCCACCGGCCATTGCATCTGCGGTGATGCCCGGAAAGAACATTGCAGCTTCCGATACCGTCTCCAAATGGGTCTGCCGCGTGATCGATGGACGCATGAACGGCGGATCTGTCACGATGTCGGGATCGAGCGTGATCGACAGGTCGAGAAAACGGCGGGTCATGCCGCATATCCTCCAAGCGTCTCGGCGAACCAGTCAGCAATCAGGTCACGCCCATAGGCCATATTGTCTGCACCGACATGTTCGACGCCGCCCTCGCGGGCGGTAAAGATAACCTTCTCGCGTCGTGGCGAGTTGACGAGCTGATTGTAGAGATCGTCCGCATACGAAACGCTGATCTGTCGGTCATTGGCACCGTGCGTGACCAGGAAAGGCACGTGGATTGCGTCCATATGACCATTGAGGTTCATTGCCTCAGACTTTGCGAGAAAGTCGTCTTGCCCTTCTGCGCCGAACGCCCAGTGAACATGCGCCCAGTAATGCGGGATGGGGTTTTCGCCTTCGCGCGACATCCGCTTGGTTTGAACTTCTCGCCAGTTGTGGTTGGCACCCCATACTGCGCCGCTAGCAAAGCGCGGTTCGTATGCGACTGCGCGCGGCGCGAAATGGCCGCCTAGCGAAATGCCGGTCATGCCAATCCGCGCTGGATCGACATCGGGCTGCTGCTCCAGCCAATCAATGGCCTTCGACGCCCAATGCTCGCTGTGCGGATCGACCGGGAGATTCTGCAATCGGAGCGCCTCCCCCGAACCAGGCTGATCGACGCACAGGGTCGAAATGCCCCGCCGCGCTAGTTCTTCCGGGAGGCGCGTCCAGTAAAGCAGTTCCTTGCAGCTATCGAGCCCGTTGCAGAACACTACTACCGGCCTGCGGCCCTCGCCCGAAGCACGCGTATAAAGGGCGGGCATGTTGCCATGGTCGAGCGGCACTTCGACCCGCTCGCGGTTCAATCCGCCAAGCTCGGTCGACCGATCGAACGCCGCCCGAGCCCTGGCAAAGGTTTCCGGACGTCCGGGATGACCATGGCCCTGCATCCGTTCGGCGGTTATGAGATAGAGCGACGCACGCTCCAGCTTGTTCGATGCCGAGAAGGATCGCCCCTTTGCAGCATCCTCTTCCGCCAGCGAGATGAGCTTGTCGCCCATCGCCGCCCATTGCTTCATGAACTGCGGTGTGCCGGCATCGGCACCCGATGCAGCCGCATCCTTGATCGGCTGGCACATATCGATGATCTCACCGAGCTGCCCACCCGATTCCATCGCGATCGCGACAGAGAGATTCCAAATATAGTTCGGGAAATACTCGAACAGCGCCATCGGTCAGGCCGCCGCTGGCTGGAAGAGGCCGTTGTCGGGCGCTGGGTGCGGCATCGACTGCGGTCCGCCGACCCCGGTTCCCCACTGGTCCATGACCTGCGGTCCGGGCACGTGCACCCGCGGCTCGTGCGTCTCGAAATCGACCTGCTCGACCTCGGACGTATATTCCACGGCAAAGCCGCTCGGCGTGACGAAGTAGCTGAAGGCGTTGTTGCCCGCGGTGTGGCGTCCCGGCCCCCATTTGATGTCGGTGCCCTGCTTCCGCAGCCGGCTGACGCCGCGCATCATGCAGTCGACCGACAGCATGTCATAAGCAACGTGATTGAGGCAGGGCGGTCCCGGCAAGATCGCGACACGGTGGTGCCATTCGTTGCAGCGCAGGAACGCCATGAAATCGCCGAGCCAATCGGACAGCTTGAAGCCCAAGACGTCGATGAAGAATTCCACCATTGCCTGATGATCAGGCGAATGCATCACGATGTGGCTGATCTTCTGCGGGACGGCTTCCCAGCGGACCAACTCACGCTTTGGCCCGCGAGCGACATCCGACGAGATCTCGAACGGCAGGCCGTCGGGCGAGAAAAACCGGAAGCCATAGCCACCGGCCAGCGAAGTTAGTTCGCGCGGAGCATGAACGATCCGACAACCTGCCGCGATCACCTTGTCGTGCAAAGCATCGACATCGGACCGCGTGTCAGCGGCGAAGGCGATGACGTCGATGCGCTTGTCGTCGGCCTGACGCAGTCGAACAACATAGGGCTCGTCTGAACCTTCGGCGGCGAAGTGCCACATGCCGTCCTGCTCGCCGACTTCCTTCAGGCACCAGTTATCGCGGTAGAAGCCGCGTTCGGTTTCCATGTCCGTCACGCCGTAGCCGACGAAGCGAATTTCGGTGACCCTGCTCACGTGATAGTCTCCTTCGGTAAAATTAGATCGGCGCTGCAAGCGTGATGAACATCTCGCGCGTCGCGACAGCATTTTCGATGCGAGGCCCCTTGCCCAATTGCCCGAGGCAGATGGCGAGGGATGATTCCACTACGTACCGACACCGTTCGATACGGCGGTCGCGAAATGCTCTGAAAGCCGACTCTGGCGTATCGGCCTTGGCCAATTCCTCGGCAAGGACAATGGAATCCTCAATCGCCATTCCAGCACCCTGCCCCAGATGGGGCGTGGTCGAGTGGACCGCGTCACCAATCAAAACAACCCTGCCCCGGTGCCAATCGCCTGGTAAAAATAGCCATTCGAGCGGCTTATAAACGACGGCATCGTCATCGACGATCTGGGCTGCAAGTTCCTGGATCCTTGGGGCCGGTACGCTGGCTAAGCGCTCTCGCATAGCTGCAGCCAGCCCGTCGCGTTCCCGCCACGGATTGTCAGGTTCAGGTGTTGTTACAAACATGTACATCTGATCGACAGATAGCGGCACCAGACCTAGACCTGTGGGCCCCTCATAGGCGCACAAGCCTGTAACATCTGCGGGGCGGGGAAAATTGTGTCGCCACACCGACTGGCCCGTGAACGCTGGCGCCGGCGCATCCGGCATGATCGCGTTGCGGGTCGTCGAGTACAGACCGTCCGCACCGATCACCAGATCATACCTGTCGGTGCTGCCGTCGCTGAACGTCGCCGTCACGCCCGCACCGTCATCTTGGAGCCGCTCAGCAATGATCCCTAAACGGATGCTTGCCCCGGCAAGTTTTGCGCGGTCACCCAGTACCGTATGCAGCGCCGGTCGCCCGATGCCGACGTTGGCCGGGTAATCCTTCACCAGTGCAGGTGTGGGTATTTTAGCAACGCTTTGACCAGTGGGAATGAACACTTCTACATGGTCGAAACCGTAGGCGACGCCCAAATAGTCATCGAGCAGATCGAGCTGCTTCATGGCTCGAACGACATTTCCTTGTTGAATGATACCAACGCCGTACACCGACCATGTCGGATCACGCTCAATCACATCAACGTCATGGCCGTCCCTACGCAGTGCGATAGCGGAGGTCAGGCCTCCAATACCACCGCCAACCACGAGAATCCGTAGCTTTTCCAAGGTCCTCTCCACAGCCATGATCGGCCTTGGGGAGACAATAACTTGGAGAAATCATTCCAAGAAGTTTATTGTGTGGATCACTGTCCATCCACACGGTCGATAGATGCGCGCCCCGCCTCATCATGAAGCAGCTGCTTAAGCCAGTTCAATCCAACATCATTCGAACGCGCTGCATGATATTGGAGCATTTCACGCATATTGGGGCACTCGAATGGTAGCGGTTGCATTCCGAGAGGATAATTCTCACTCATGCGGTTCGCTAAGCGCGTCTGCATCAGGCCAATCCGATGGGTGCCGCACAGGAGCAGTGGCATCGATAGAAATGACGATGTCTCGACCTCGATCCGACGTAGCTTGTTCATGAGGCTCATCTGGCGGTCGGCAAACGAAGGCGAGCGCTGTACCCCGATCCGAACGCCAACATGACCTGCCGCGAGAAAAGCCTGCTCCGACAGCGGCGTTTGCATGATAGGGTTCTTCGCCCAGCCTACCACGACATGAGCTTCCTCAAACAACAACTCGGTCGGGTGGTCGCCACGGACGTAAGTGTCCGGACCAATCAGCAGATCCGCCTTCCCCTCCGCAATTTCTGCCTCGCCGGTTTCAGATGGTGCGGCAAGTTCGAGCCGCACTCCCGGTGCTTCTTTCGATAGTCTCGCGACGAGTGGCACGATTAATGCCGCTATCACGAAGTCTGAAGCGATTATCCTAAAAGTGCGCTTTGCTGTTGCCGGCTCAAATAGCGAAGATGTGGTCAACATCACCTCGACACTTCGCAGACAGGCACGCACTTGCGGGGTCAGGCTTTCTGCGAAAGGCGTTGGGTACATTCGCTTGCCTTGAACTACGAGTAGTTCATCTCCGAAAAACTCGCGCAACCTTGCCAAGGCAGCACTGGTCGCCGGTTGGCTCAGGTTGAGGTGGCGTGCCGCTGCCGAAACGCTACGCTCCTGCATGAGAATGCTGAAGGCGCCTAGCAAATTAAGGTCTAATCCGCGAAATCTCACGATCTATCTCCTGATTAGATCGAATAATGTCCTATTCGTGCGGTAGATGCAAAGCCTACTGCGGAGCAAGGGCCGCCTGTACGGCTATCGTCAGCGTTCGCTCCGCCACCGCAGATGGGGAGAGACCAAAGGGTTCGAATTCGGTCGTCAATTCCTTGTTGCGGAGTGTGACGAAACCGTAAATCGTTGACCACAGCGCGAGCAGGCGAATGGCAAAGTCGGTTTCGTTGAGAAGAGGGTGGGCCGCGCGCAAAGGCGCTGCCAGCAGAGCGCGTCCTGCGTGTTGGAATTTCACGAGGCTCGGCTCCGTATTGGGAGAGGTAAGTTCGCTTTCATACATCAGCATCATCATGTTGGATTGATCGGCAGCGAATGCGACGAAGCTCAGACTGATCGCCAATATCTTTTCGGCGGGGGACTGGACTGACTCTGCAGCGACTTTCGCCGACGCAATGAGTTCCTCGAACCCGTAAAGCGCAACCGCCAACAACAGAGCCCGACGATCCTTAAAATGATGATATGGCGCACCGGGTGAGACGCCGATGGTCTGGGCCAACGTCCGTACGGACAAGCTTTGATGTCCGGCATGAAGTACATGGTCCCGACCCGCCCGCAGCAGGTCCCCGCGAAGGTCGTCCCGATGGTAGGGCGTGGCAACGTTCATGGCGTGTCGTTTCTGTATCAGATTAATCGGGTGGGCGTGGATATGACATGCGAGATACCGCTTGCCAAACAATCTAAGCGCTGATTAGATTGCATTATCGGACTCGCGGCAGACGTACAGACCGCGATCTATTCAGGCCCTCATTGGGCAGGCGAGGAACTGACATGCCCAAAGGCACTATCGCGATCATCGGTGCGGGCCCCGGCGGGATGGCCGCGGCTCTGGCCGCGATCCGCGTGGGGTTCGAAGTCCGGCTCTTCGAGCGGTCACCCGAGATCAAGGCCGCCGGCAACATCCTGAATCTCTGGCCACCACCCCAGAAAGTGCTGAAGCTTATCGGCGTCGACACCGAGGATCTGGGTGCCCCCTGCAAAGTGTTCTTCAAAAACGCCAAGGGGAACACCCGAGCGCAGGTGAAACTGCCCTCAGAGGTGGAGCGAGAATATGGCGGCGGCTTTATCGGGTTGCTTCGCTGGGGGCTGTATCAGCGGATGATGGCGGCGCTTCCGCCGGACGTGGTGCGCCTCAATCACAATGTCTCTGCCATTACCGACCAGGGGCACTCGGTCAGGTTGGACTTTGTCAACGGATCGCATTTCGACGCGGACGTAGTCATCGGCGCGGATGGTATCAACTCTGTCGTGCGCAAATCGCTGTGGGGCGACAAGCCAATCCGCCACCAGAAACTGCATCTTGTCGGCGGCTATCTCTTCCTTAATGACGCACCCGACGGTGTCGGCGTATTGTCGCATAACCGAACGACGCAGGTCAGCTACACTCCGATCCGGCACGAAGGAAAATGGGGCTTTGAATGGTGGGTGCTCGAAGCGTGTGATCCATCCGCACCCCCGCCCCCGGATTTGAAGACCTTTTCCGTGGAACGGGCATCCACGTTTCCTAAAAAAGTTCGTGACCTCATCGCTGCAACGCCGGTCGAGCATTTGCAGCGATGGGAGATCCGTGATCGTCCACCAATTTCACAATGGTCGAAAGGTCGCGTGACCCTAGTTGGCGACGCTGCCCATCCCACATCGCCTTACGCAGCCTATGGTGCCGGGATGTCCATAGAGGATGGCTACTTTCTAGCTCGCGAACTCGCCGCGGTAGACGTTTCTGACGATGCTGCGGTAGCAGCCGCCTTGCAGCGATACGAAGATCGTCGAAAGCCACATACTGCAAAGGTGAGTGAAGGCGCGTACCATACGGGCCGGATGTTTCATCACCTGGCGGCACCGCTCCGACCGATCCGCGATTTCGTCTTCGACCACTCGCCCTTGCTGCAAAAAATGGTGGGGGACGAAATGCCTTCGCACATCCTTTCGCAGCTGGCCGAAATCGAGGATGCAGCACCGTATGTCCCTATTCACCTCCGTCAGGAGGGCCACACGGCATGAACGACTCATTCAAATACGGGGTGTCGCTGTACAGCTACACCGACGACTTTTCGACGGTCATGGATCTAGAGGACGCATTTTACCATGTGTCGGAAACGGGCGCATCGGGAATCGAGATCCTTGGCGAGACGCATGTCGCTGGGTTCCCCGATCCCTCGACCCAATGGCTCGACCGCTGGTTCCGGCTTATCGAGACGTCGGGTTTGGAGCCAACCAATTTCGCAAGCTGGATCGACACCAGCGTCGGTGCCAAGCGCACGATGTCGGTCGAGGAGGGCGCGGCGCAACTCGATCGTGACCTCAGAATGGCCCACCGGCTCGGCTTTCGTTTCATGCGCCCCAAGTTCGGCGTGATCGACGATGAACTGACGCCCCACCCGATTTGGGAGGGCTCGGTCGAACGGGTGCTCGATCTCGCCGCCAAACTGGACATTATCATCTGTCCGGAAATTCATGCGCCGACGCCGATCCGGCACCCCGTGGTGGACGCTTACGTCGCCTTCATCCAGCGCACCGGCACCAAGCATTTCGGGCTGCTGCTGGACACGGGCATATTTCAGGATCGTCCCCTGCCCTATTGGCCCGGGGAGACACCAGAGATGCGTAAAAGCGCGATGAGCTTCCTTAACGGGATCAAGGTACCCGTCGAGCAGATCGCGGAGGTGATCGACTATGTCGTCTTCATCCAATCCAAGTTTCATCACATCGACGAAACGTTGCACGATCACCACATCCCCTGGGATCGGATCGTGCCGGCGCTGAAATCACTTGGGTATTCAGGCTATCTGTCAAGCGAGTACGAAGGCGTTCGCGACCCCTGGGTTTCGATCGAGCAGGTACGACGACAGCATGCGCTGATCCGCAGGCTCGAGCGCGATTTCGATGCCGCGAATGCTGGACCTTCCACCCCGGAGCAAACACATGCTTGAGCGCAACGTTATCCAGAGCAGCGGCTTCTCCAACCGCGGCCCCGCCGGCGGACGGACGGGGTTCCGCGTGCGTTTACGGCAGCCCAATTATCGCGGCATGCGCCTATCGCTGGTCGAGGGCGTCGACGTAACGGTCGATGGCGTCAACTTTCCTGCCACTACGAATTCCGTCGTCTTGCGTGGGCGTGAATACACCAGGGACGCACTCGACGCGCTCGAAGAAACGCGGTGGCATGTTGGTGAGGCGATCGACGTATTGATCGACCACCCTGGCGGACTGGAGCCGGGCGTGCACCGGGTGGAGACTATTGTCTGGATGCGGCATCCGTACTTTCCGCCGCAGTTCCGGCCCGTGCCGATGCGGGACAGCCAGCACGTGACCATAATCGTCTAACGCGGCAACGTCAGTGCAGTGAATTTATACACGCCGCGATTGCCCCATGCCCGCGCGATGTTATCGCAGGCATGGGGCGGTAAGGGGTTTGAGCTTATCCCCGGTCCTGAAGTATCAATTCCGCTGCCCGCCATCCCACGACCATGGCCGGACCATTAGTGTTCGCCGCGGGAGTGAGCGGCATCACCGAACAATCGACGACGCGCAGGCCGTCAATCCCGTGAACTCGCAAACGGCCGTCTACAACGCCGGTCTCCGGGGTTCCCATGCGGCACGTACCGGTCGCATGCACTCCAGGACTGGCCATCCATTCCAGCACCTTGCCAATCTGCTCGTCTGTTTCGAATTCGGAACCCGGCGAAACCTCTTCACCGACGAACTTCGCCAGTGCCGGTTGGCGCATATATTCCCGAGCCAGGCGCACCATCTTGATCATGAATGGCCTGTCGGCCGGGTCGCTCCACCAGTTCGCATCGAGCTTCAGCGGGTCGGTCGCGCCCGCCGACAGGATCGCCACCGTACCCCGGCTCTTGGGCCTGAGCGAGATTGCGTTGATGCTGATGCCCGGCTTGTCCTCCAGCGCCCCCCGCCCCGGATCGGCCTTGATCTCCGCGGACGAGCGCATCGAAAACGGCCCTACGCCGAATTGCACATCGGGCCAGTCGGGTGACGATTCGAGCGCCAACAATGCAGTCACCTCCGGGGAAGTATAGGCCATCAGGCCTTTGCGCGTCAGGTAATAACGCGCGACATGGGCCATCATCCGCCAGCCCGAGAACTCCTTGTTGACGCCTGGGTCGTTGTGCAGCCGCCACGACATCGCGAACATCGTATGGTCGGCAAGATTTCTGCCGACCTGTGAAAGCTCATGGACCAGCGGCACACCCGCCTTGGCCAGGACATCCGCCGGGCCAATGCCGGACAGTTGCAGGAGTCTGGGGCTTTGCAAGGCGCCGGCAGACAGGATTACCTCCTTGTGTGCGGTGATCGTGCGCTCGCCATCGGCATTGCGAATAGTTACGCCCCGGGCCTGGCGCTCGCGGATATCTATGCGCTCAACAAGCGTATCGGTCATGACCGACAGGTTGTGCCGCCCCATCGCCGGTTTCAGGAATGCCTGGTAGCTGGAGGCGCGACGACCGCGTCGTGTTACCGTTGCTTGGGTGTAGCCGATCCCCGTGGTGCCTGGGGTATTAACGTCGTCGAGGCGCGGCAGCCCCATCTCAACCCCCGCGGTGATCGTTGCGGCGATTGAAGGCGAGCGATAGGGAAGCTGTGTGATTTGGAGCGGACCACCGCGACCGCGCGAAGGATCGGCATCGTTTGCGCGATAATCTTCCATTTCGCGATAGCAGCGTTCGATCTCGCTCCACCGCCATTCGTCGCGGCCATCTGCTGCCCAACAGTCGAAGTCGACCGGCATTCCGCGCAGATACCAAGTGCCGTTGGTCGAGCTAGACCCGCCTAGGCCGCGTCCGTAGGGCCAAACTTCGCCCGCCGTACGCCCTTCCTGGTCAGTGACCGGAAAATGCCAGAAATGCGTGGGGTTCCCGAACATTTTCATGAACGCCCTTGGCATGTTAACAAGTTCGGTTTCGTTGTCACCGCCGGCTTCAATCAACAGCACTGTCGATTTACCGTCGGAGCTGAGGCGTTCGGCCAGAACGCAACCGGACGATCCGGCACCGATTACAACGTAATCATATTCGTTCGATATGCTGGTCATGAAACTCAACTCAACTCAATGAATGGCCCGTGGGCCGCGGAAGAAAAGAGCGGAGGCAATCGCCATGATGATCGTTAATCCGCCGAAAAACATTAGTGATGTCTGTAACCCGCCCGTAACGGCAGTTCCGATCCCAACTAGTGGCGGACAGATGAACAGTCCGACGAAGAACGCTGACGCCCAAATACCCATCCCGCGTGCCCGCTGCTCGGTTGGAAGCATTGATTGCCCCCATGCGAGGAGAACCGGGATGACAAGACCGGAGCCGAACTGCTGAACCGTCGCGCCCGCGGCCACACCGACATAGGTTGGTGCCAAACTGATAATGATCACTCCTATACCAATGAGCGCACCGGCGATCCCCAGTATGATGCCTACCGGAAGCGCATGAATCCTGCGGTAGAGGAAGGCCCCGGCGATATACGCCAAACTTGTTGCTGCCTGAATGAGGCCGACATTTGTTGCCGATCCAGCACCCTTGGCTACCAGCACGCTCGCGACATGCAATGGCTCGACATAGTATAGAACCGATGCGATGATTGTGATGAAACCGATAGCGGCAGCAGCCCGCCATGGAAAATCCCTCGTGGCTGGGTCCGACTGAGCTTCGTCTCGAGCAGGCTCCTCTATGAAGACCAGCGCGAGGATGAACAACGGGAGTGCCAACGCGTAGATCGCGAACGGTCCGCGCCAACTGATGTCGGCGAGAGCTCCCCCGGTCGCGACCAGCAAGGTCCCGGCAAGTGAGATGAAGACGCCGACCCAAGCGACCCACCTGTGGCGTTCCTCGCGGAAGTAGTCGCCGATCAAGGCGCTGGAAATCGTCACGATCGCAGCCTCCGCCATGCCGAGCACGGCGCGACTGCCAACGATCAGATACAGGTTGTCCAACAACATCGGCAGAACGCCGACGAGGGTATAGACGGCCAGCGCCACCAAGAAGATCGGCCTACGTCCGAAGCGATCGGCAATGGAGCCCGCGAACGGCGCGCAAATAGCTACGAACAGCGACGGGATCGTAACGATCATCGGAACCAGCAGCCCGGCATGCGGATGGCTGCCGAACTGTTCGAACAGACGAGGAATGGCCGGAAAAAGGGACACCACCGCCATGACCGGCAGGATCTGCGCCCCTATCAGTGTTACCCCCTTGCCAGTTGCTCCGCGAATGGGTGCCGCAGGTGCGGCGGTCGCTATGCTCGTCATGGCTTGATCCCCAAGATGCGGCGATTGGCGTCGGCGTCGATACCGCTCGAGGCGAAATCGTCGAACGCGTGGTCGGTGACGCGGATGATATGATTGTGGATGAACGGAGCACCTTCGGCAGCTCCCTGCTCCTGATGCTTCAAGGCGCACTCCCATTCGAGCACCGCCCAGCCATCGAAGTCATACTGTGCCATCTTCGAGAAGATCTGGCTGAAGTCCACTTGCCCGTCTCCGAGCGACCGGAACCGTCCAGGCCTGTCCACCCACGCCTGGTATCCACCATAGACACCTGAACGACCGTTCGAACGGAATTCGGCATCCTTCACGTGGAAGCACTTCACGCGGGAGTGATAGATGTCGAGGAACGCAAGATAGTCCAGCTGCTGAAGTAGGAAGTGTGAGGGATCGTACAGGATGTTGGCACAGGCATGGTTGCCGACACGGTCGAGGAACATCTCGAATGTCGTTCCGTCATGGAGATCTTCTCCGGGATGGAGTTCGAAACCCACGTCGATGCCGTTCTCCTCGAACCGATCGAGGATCGGACGCCAGCGTCTGGCGAGTTCATCGAAGGCGTCTTCCACGAGCCCTGCCGGCCGCTGAGGCCACGGATAGAGATAGGGCCAGGCCAGCGCGCCGGAGAAAGTCGCATGCGCGGTCAGGCCAAGCCGCCGTGACGCCACTGCCGCCTTGCTGAGCTGCTCGACGGCCCAGGCTTGGCGTGCCGCAGGATCCCCGCGAACCTCGGGGACCGCGAATCCATCGAACTGTTCGTCATAGGCGGGGTGCACCGCGACCAGTTGGCCCTGAAGATGGGTCGAGAGCTCCGTGATCGCCACCCCATGAGCGGCCAACATCCCGATCACGCCGTCGCAGTAGTCCTGGCTCTCCGCGGCTAGGTCCAAATCGAACAGGCGCCGGTCCCAGGAAGGGATCTGCACCCCGCCGTACCCCAGCGATCCCGCCCAGCCCGCTATGCCATCAAGCGTGTCGAACGGCGCGGCGTCACCTACGAACTGCGCGAGGAACAGCCCGGGTCCCTTGATGGTCTTCACGATAGCTCTCCCTCGGTTTGCAGTTCGACCCAGCCCGCATTGTCGCGCGATGCTGCCACGGCGGTATCAATCAGCGCCATGCTGCGCAGGCCTTCGGCGACGCCGGGGAGCAAAGGCGCCGACCCTCCGCGCAGCACCGTGGCGAAATCGCGGTAGAGATTGGCGAACGCCTCGAGATACCCTTCTGGATGGCCGGCGGGAGTCCGCGTCGCAGCGATGGAGGCTTCGTTCAGTCCAGGATCGCCGCGATAGACAATACGCGTCTCGCCGTCGATGCCGTGTTGCCACAGTCGCTCCGGATCCTCCTGCCGCCAGTCGAGCCCACCCTTATTGCCGTAGATGCGGATACGCAGTCCGTTGCGTTCGCCAACGGATATCTGGCTGGCCATCAATACCCCGCGCGCCCCGCCCTGGAAACGCAGCAGCAACGTGCAATCATCGTCGAGTGCGCGTCCGGGAACTACCGCGCCCAGATCCGCCAGCAGCATTCCTGTTCGCAGCCCGGTCACGAATTCGGCGAGGTGGAACGCATGCACGCCAATATCGGCAATGCAACCTCCGATGCCCGCCTGCGCCGGATCCATCCGCCACGCCGCCTGCTTGCCCGTCGCGGGCCCCGCCAACCAACCTTGCGGATATTCGACCACTACCTTGCGGACTGTTCCGATCGCACCCGCAGCGACCCGCGCCCGAGCCTCGCGCACCATCGGATATCCGGAATAGGTGTACGACACGGCGAACGGCGTACCCGCATCCCGTACCAAAGCCGCCAGCGCGATGGCTTCAGTCAGGTTTCCGGTCATCGGCTTGTCGGACATGACGGCGAGCCCGGCGGCGATCGCCGCCTTGGCGGCCGTCAGGTGATGCTGGTTCGGGGTTGCGATCGTCAGCATTTCGATCCCGTCGGCGCGCGATGCCTCCGCAGCGATCATCGCGTCCAGCGAGGCATAGCTGCGCTCGGGTCCGATGCCATATCGTGCTCCGCCGGCGATAGAACGTTCACGGTCCCGAGCAAATGCACCGGCTACCAGCTCGATCTTCCCGTCGAGTTCCGCAGCCAGACGATGAACCGGACCTATGAAGGCGTCCGGCCCGCCACCGACCATGCCCATGCGGATCTTTCGATTCATCGAGCCCTCAGACGCAAGCCGGCACCGCGGGGATACAGAGGCGAAACGCTGTCGTCGGGGCGGTCGGACTTCTGCGCCACGACGGCCGCCATGTCGCGTGGCAGTTCGATGGGAAGACGTCCCTCCGGTGCGATCCGACCCGTCGCGGCGTCCAGAACCGCCCGGTCGCTCGCGCCGAACGCAACGATGAGCGCATCGGCCCGTGCCTGCACCTTGCCTAAAATGGCGGGCCGATCGAGATCGACCACCACGATCACAGGTATGCCGTGCGGCACGGATGCAATCGCGCGAAGACCGGGATCGTCATTGCGGTAGTCAAGGCTGCCTTCGTGCTGCATCGCACCGAAGAAGTGATTGGGATGCAGCTGTTCGGAAGGAGCGCCTAGTCGAACCAATGCGGCCTGCGCTGTATGCTGGTCAAGAACCGGTTCGAACCCCGCAGCGCGCGCCGCGACCGGATCGACGCCATGAAGCCAGATCCGCATGCCTGTAGCGCGGATCGGCAAGGTCGCTCGTTGGTTCTTCAAAAGCACCAGCGCGCGAGCCTGGACTCGTTCAGCTTCCGCCGCTGTTGCGGGGCTGCCGACCTCTCGGCTTACGGCACTTGGATCGACGAACGGATCGTCGAACAGGCCTAGCCGGAACTTCAGCAACAGAACGCGCGACACCGACTGATCGAGACGCTGCGCCGATATCAGTCCATCCCGAACCGCGGCGAGGACCGGCGCTGGATCGTCCAGACCGCCAAACTGGTCGATCCCGGCATTGACGCCCTTTGCGACCCGTTGCTCCGGGGTAAGCTTCTCCACGCCCCAAGGCATTCCAATCCATCGAGGCCCCTGAGGTGCGGCTGCGGTCGGCGAGCGGCATTCCTGGGGGCAATCATTGACAATGCCCCAGTCGGAAATCACAAGCCCGTCGTAACCGAAACGACGACGCAACAGTCCATCAATCAATTGCGCGTTAAACCCTGCTCCGACGGGTTCCAGCGGTCGGCCGTCGAGGTCTACGCCGCGAACGATAGCATAGGTCGGCATCATTCCCGCCGCCCTCGCCGCAAGAACGCCTTTGAACGCAGCAAGGTGATCGGCGAAGCTCTCGTTCGACAGGGTTACCTCTCGACCATAGTAGTTGTGCGCGTCCAGTCCTTGGGGCTCCGCGCCGTAGCCAACCCAATGCTTGGCGACTGCGGCGACGCCGTCGGCCTTCACACCAGCCGCACCGCCCTGGAAACCGGCGACATAGGCACCGGAAAGGGATGAGACCATCGCCGGATCGGCTCCGAAGGTCGCGATCGCGCGCGACCAGCGCGGCTCGCTGGCCAGATCGGCTTGTGGCGACAACGCCATGTGCAGCCCAACCGAACGATATTCCCTTCGGGCAAGCGACGCGAACCGTCGCACCACGGCTGGATCGCCGAGCGCAGCGAAGCCTAACGGCTCCGGCCATTGCGAAAACCCCGCTGCATCGTTGCTGGCACCCGCGACGATGGAAAAATGGTTGCGCGGGTCGGTGCTGATGGTGATCGGGATGCCGAGCCGAGTTGCCTGCGCCAACCGCTGCACTGCATTGTTTTGTTCGGCGAAGAGAACCGGCGCGGCAGTGAGCCTGCTTATCATGCTGGTGACTTGCCGCTGCTTGATGAGACGATCGATCGCTGGCAAATCATAGCCCTTGGCCGATGCACCAAACGGGTTGTCAATTGCAGGCAGTGTGCCGTGTAGGAGCGTCCCCACCTTCTCTTCGACCGTCATGCGAGACAGCAGATCGCGGACCCGTCGCTCGTGCGTTGCGCGGCGGTCCTCGTACACGTCCATGCGCCCGTTATGGTTCAGGTCACGGTAGACTGGCGCACGTGCTTCTCGCTCGGGCAGGACTGCGGCGACGCTCGCGACTGAGATCAGGGAGGCGAGCAACAACGCGGTGCGCCCTATAATCACAGGCTCACTGTCTTTCGATCGTTGTTGAACGATGGAAACGGCAGATACGAGACCCTCAGTTTCTGCTGAAGCGAAAGCGTATGCGTCCCTTTCGGAAACCCGCCCGGCCGTGTCACGAGAATGGTGGCGGCCTGTCCGAACGGCCATCGGCGATCGTAGGCGGTCGCCATGGCATCAAGACCGATCGGTCCCATTCCTTCGTCGAACCGCACCGCGGTCCTGTCCACCGCCTCGTCATCGATCGCGATGTTCAGCTCTTCCACCATCGACAGGCCGAGCCCTCGATAGTAGCCAAGTTTTGCATCGAAGGCGAAACCATCGGGTGCGTCGACGGGGCCGGTATTACGCAGCGTACCATCGACGATCAGATACTTGTCGAACATCAGCCGGCCTTTCCATGCGATGATTGCGATAGCAGGCGCTCGAACATGCGGTGCTGACGCCGGACCTGCTCACAGCTGTCCACGTCCTCGACATCCTGTACCCAGCGGTTGCCTTCATATTCGCTGGACAGATAGCCGTTCCAGCCACCGGCGATCAGTTCGGGAATCACCTCGTCGTAAGCAAGCGAGGGATCGACGCTGTCTGGCGTCATTTCGTAGAATTTGGCCTGGATGTGATGGAAGTAGGGGATGTAGTCCCTAATCCGTTTAGGGTTGGAATAGGGCGAGTGGCGCAGCGTTTCCGCCATTCGGACTTCTGCCGGATTACCCTTCATGCGCACTGCCACCTCATAGATGGTGTACTCCGCCATTATCTTGGCTTCGTGCTGGTCGACGATGAACTGCGCCACATCCGTACGTGCCCCCTCGCGCTCGAAGCGAGCGCGCCATACCGGCGGGTAGTGCTTCATGAATATGCCCATGTCGGGAAGCAGGCCGAGATGACGCGTGTTGAGCCGGTCGGCCAACTCCACCGTCCGCAGGATCCAGGCATGCTCCATGTGCCAGGGAGCATGGACCTCTACGCCCATGTGAACGTCCGCCTCCTCGGCGTAGGGAACGAGCCGTTCGAGAATGTCGGGCCGTACGAACACGAGAATTCGCATGTTGTGGATACCGAGACGACGGCACAAGTCGAGATCGCGGCGGATCGAAGCGACCTGCTCGTCGTCGGTCATAAGCCGATCGGACCGCAGTTTGGTGTCGAGGAACATGTCGTAGCACGTCATCTCGCAGCCGTGCCTTGCCATGATCCCCTTCCACTCGTCGATCTGACGGTCGTCGAGATGCGGAAAAGTCGGCATGTTCTGTTCGGGCAGCAGCTCGATGCCGTTCGCACCGATCGAGGCCGCGAACGCCACGCAATCCTCGATCGACATCCTGCCGGTGAACAGTTCCTCCTGAAAGGAATAGAGACTAACGCCCCGCTTCAATCCGCCGTTCATTCACAATCTCCAATAAGGTATCGGGCCTACCCGAAGGGCTAGAAGTTGAAGCCGAGTTGCAGGCCGGCGGTCCGTACCGAATTGTAACCAAACGTCTGGACATACGAAGCCCGACCGGCAATCGAATCACCCGATTCGAGATCGATGTAATTCGGATAGACCTTGTTCGTGCAGTTCTTGCAGAACACAGCGACCCGCCAGTTAGTCCCGCGGACGCCTAGGTTGGCGCCGAAAACGTCGATCGCTCCGACCTCCGCGCCAGGTGCGCGGTTGACGAGGAAATTAATCGCCGAGCGATGATACCAATTACCCGAGACGAAAGCGAAACTGCCCTCTCCGATGCCGTGTTCGTAGGTTGCATCGATCGTCGACGTAAATTTTGGCGCGGACGGGGCGCGTTGACCGCCGGCGTTGAAGCTGCCGCCGGTCGCGCAACTCGGTGTAGGCTGTCCTGGATAGCATTGCGCGCCTGGAAAATCGTCGAACTTGGAGTCGAGGATCGTCGCGGCACCGTTGATCGTCAGCCCACGGATCGCGCGAACCGTAGTGTTGATCTCGATGCCTTTGCTCGTCAGGCTCGCACCGTTGGCAACGATGAATGTCCGCACGACCGGGTCAAAGGATTGCGTCTGGTAATTGTCGAACTTCGTATGGAAGGCGCTGATGTTGAAAAGAAGACGGCGTCCGAAGAACGTGCTCTTGATGCCCGCCTCGAAGCTCTTCGACGTCTCGGGCAGGATCGTCAGGTCCGACGTGGCGGTGATGCCGACGTCGTTGAAGCCCGGTCCTTTGTAGCCTCTCGCATAGGTGGCATAGGCCATGATTGCCGGCGTGAGATTGTACTGGCCACCGACGCGGTAGCTGAAGTCGGTATTCGAATAGTCCTGGTTGTAGGTCTGCCGGCTCGCGAATGCCGCAAAGTAGTTGCGCAACTGGTTCTGGCGAAGATCGATCGAAATCTCGTCTCGAGTGACCCTCGCGCCCCCGATAATGCGCAGTTTATCGGTCAGGGAATAAGTCAGCTGACCGAATCCCGCGTAGCTGTCGGTCTTCAGAGCATAGTTCTTGTCGATCCCTAGAAAGTAGTCGTTGGACACGTTGCAATTCGGCGGTGACCCCGGCTGCGCAACGGCGCCCACGCAGAACGGAAATTGCGGAAGCAGGAACGACGGAAAAAAGTTATTGCCTCCGATCTCTAAAAATGTGTCGATCTTAGAATGAAAATAGAACAGTCCGGCTTGACCGGTCAGGCGAGAGTTCTCAGGCAGGGTGACGCGCAACTCATTCGAATATTGATCGTAGCGAGTGACATTGTGGTTGAGGTTCGCTGCGTTCTGACCGGTCGTGTCACCGTCGATCTGCTGATCGATCTTGAAGAACCGCCATCCGGCAATGTTGCTGACTCCCCAGCCGTTGTCGAACAGATAGCCGGCAGTGGCCTGAGCGCCTCCGTTCTTCAGATCGCGGTAGGCCTGCGCATCGGCTGCAGCGACCAAATTTGCTTGTCCGGCAACAATGCCGTCCTGTGCTAACGGGCCAATATTGACGCTCTCAGGGGCAAGGCTCCGAAAGGTGCCATCGTAAAAGCCCGAAATGCCGTGCGACTCGCTGTAATCGCCTTGGGTGCGAAGGTAGAAACCTGTGGCCGGTACATAATCGAACTTCGCGCGAACACCATACTGGTGCAGATTGTCATCATAGGGTGCCCGGCCACCGACGTGCTGAGTCAGCGCGTCTTGATAGGTATAGAACGTAGCGATCCGCAGTGCGGCGTCCTGACCAACCGGCGCGTTCAGCGTTGCGCGAGCAATAGCGCCCTGTCCGTCATCGCCTGGTCGTGCGCGCGAATCCGCTTCAAGATTAAATGAGGCACCGTACACTCCCAACTCGGGCTGTGTTGTACGGATGTTAACTAGGCCAGCTGATGCGTTCTTACCAAATAACAGCCCCTGCGGCCCGTTCAGCACCTCGACCTGTGATACATCGTAAAACAGAGATGGTGCAGCCAGAGGCCTGCCAATGTTAATGTCATCGATCGACTGGGCAACGCTAGGGTCGATCGTACCTGCAAACGCCAACGTACCAATGCCGCGAATAGTAAAGTTATTTTCCTTACCGAGTTGCAAGCTGGGTACGGCCAACGTAATTTGAGTCTGGTCATTAAGGCCGCGGGCAACAAGTGCATCAGCGGTGACAGCGGTTACGCTAATCGGCACATCCTGCAGCCTTTCAGGCCGCCGTTGGGCGGTCACTACAATATCTTGGATACCGGCATCTGAGCCAGCCTCGAGTGCAGACTGTGCCGAGGTCTGTTCATTCTGTTGGGGCGCAGCGGTTTGCGCCACTGCTATTGCCGGCAATGCGGCGAAAGCTACTCCCGCTAGAAGGGTAAATTTATTTATGAACATGACCACCTCTCCTCGTACGGCGCTGATGCCCGCCTCACCATTGTGAGTGCTACCGTTGTTTACGTATGTGGAACCATGCCGTTCATTCTCCAAATCGATTAATCGGATCGATTGCGATCTGTATAGCCTATCGTTGATGCTAGAAAATGAGGGGGCCGCCGGAAACGGGACCTCGCTCCCCTACCCTGTCTTGCAATTGCCGATGCTGTTATCTTGGTGGGTTGTTCCGCGCTGCGGCCGACAGGGCGAAGCGAGCCGGGTTCGACGGCATCAAACTTCACAACGCGAACGGTTACCTCGCCGACACCTTCTTACAGGGCCCCTGTGCATTATTCGTACACAGATGTGCGGTAGTGCTCGCAGGCCAGATGTTCGACAGAAACTGGGCGGTTTTGCCCCTCTCAAAAGGGAAGCGCACATGGGAAAGTTACGGCGTGACGGTGATGCCGTCACCGGTGTGAGCACCACTTTCTCAAAATCTGTTCCCGATTTTACTATTTTCGAAATTGCCTGCGAGACACGGGAAAACGGGAATATCACGGCTTGCTCAAAATGGCTGGCGACAGGACCGCGCGCGGACCGATCTACGAGTGAGAGAAGAACGGTTTCACTCGACTGCTGACGCGCAGCCCGGCTGTCGTTTTTCTCAGAGGGTAGTTTTTCAGGGTTGAAGGACAGGCAGCTGCCGGGACCGCTGTCGTTGGTGTGAACTTCTCCGGGTAACGCGATTATCAGCCTCTGATCTTCGACAACACGCGGGCCGCAACATTGCTCCTGGCGGCAAGCTTCCGCCCATAGCGCAGTGCCGTCGATGGCGACGACCAACGGAGTGCCTGGGCAATGCCAACGCCGTCCTCGCCAGCCGCAAACAGATCCTGCGTAAGCCCGACGCGCAGCGAATGGCTCGACAGTGCCCTCGCCGCCTCCTCAACCTCGGTGATCGGCATCTCGACCAGCCCCTGATCAAATGCACTTAGCGCCACACGCCGATAGATCCCATTGACGCCCTGCCGGCTAAGCGAGGCCGTACCAACTGTGTAGACCGTCCGCGCTGGTTCGGCCTTCTTGCCCTTAAGCTTCTCCTGCCAGTGCCGCGTGTGCCCTGGGATCGCCTCGTACGCCATCGGCGGAACCGCGGCGCGCAGACGGCGCCGATCGACCCCGACGCGGCGGAAGACCGGCCCCTCGGTAATGGCGCTCGCTACCAGCCAGGCGCCGACCCGGCGCATCGTGTCCGCAGACAGCCAGCCCCAGGCCCCCTGCCCTTCCTGATCGGTCTTGGACGACGGAATGAACAGGAGCGCCGAGCCATCGCTGTGCGGGTCGATATGCGCGACGATGACGGCGACAAGCTCGCTGACGCGCAGTCCCGCATCATAGCCGAGTGACAGCAGCGCTGCGTCGCGCAAGCCCTGCAGATCGCCGCCACAGGCGCCGAGCAGCGCGGTCAGCGTAAACCCCTTGGTATGGGGGTCTAGCGAGGCCCCGAAGCGCAACGGGGCAGCCTGACGCTGAGCAGCGCCACGACGCCGGCGCAGGCCTTTGAGTGCCGCACGGACCATGACGTGGCTGGTGGGCGCATGCCCCCTCTCCTGCAGGCCTGACAGGCCGTGTGCGGTGGCAAGACTGGCAACCCGCCGGGCAACCGTCGCGGGCTTGGCGCCGCGCGCCTCGAGCATGGCGATGTAGCGAACCAGATTTTCGGGCTCGGCCGGCAGCGGCGCGACACAGATCTCCTCACACCAACGCAGATAGCAGGCCAGGTCCGACGCCAGTGCCGCCTTGCTCGCTGCTGCCATAGCGCCAAGATGTGCGGTGAAGCCGATCTCGCTGACAGCAACACCTTCAGCCGGCAGCGCAAGGCCTAGCAACCGGGTAACGCGGGCATCGATCGGCTCGACCAGCCCACGCCGCGCGCGCACCGGCAGCCCCTCCCCGTCGGTGCGATGGACGACGATCTCGCTCATGAGGGCCGCGCCCGCTGGTCAAATTTACCCTGCATTTGGACCGTGTAGCACATCGCTGTAGTTACCATAATTTCCGATTATGGTAGGTGCATCCTGTTGGCAAATGGCACTGCCTAGTGATTGCGTGATTACTAGCATATGATCAGTGCGATGACGTCCGTTGATTATACTTCGCTGGGCTACGCGCTGGGTCGACTGGCAGGTGCTATTCGCTTTGCCTCCCCAGAAATCCGTAAGATTGCGAGTCTCGCCACCGTGGCCGATGCGTGGCGCGCGTATCGGCGCGATGCTGGCATTGGCGATGTGGGCCCTGCCCACCAGCCTTCTACTGACGCCCTGTCGATCCTCCTGACCGACGACCCCCGCCGCGACGCCGTCGTGCTCTGGCTTGCTGCACACGGGGTGCTACCGATTGCCGACGCTGCAACGATGGTCGTTCGCATGGTCAACGCGACGCGCGGGTTCGAGGTCGATGCGCTGGCATTGCTCAACGCCGCCCAGGACGCCTTGGCGCAGGCGGCTGCTGGTGGCCCCCTCACCGGTGCCTGCGGACTGGCAGAAG
>Ga0308164_10001486_pt1 | contig 27224 bp, 20 predicted proteins | sample PhyTR2_FD_201031 | JGI IMG/M metagenome (GOLD analysis project Ga0308164, IMG submission 201031) | Phyllosphere microbial communities from UC Gill Tract Community Farm, Albany, California, United States - DLSLT.R2 | ecosystem: Host-associated > Plants > Phyllosphere > Unclassified | place: USA... | reverse complement strand
AACTCAGTAGTGAAACGATGTATCGCCGATGGTAGTGTGGGGTTTCCCCATGTGAGAGTAGGTCATCGTCAAGATTAAATTCCAGAAACCCTCATCGCTTACGCGTTGAGGGTTTTTGTTTGTCTGGGGTTCCAGAAACCTCTGCATTCTCCTGAACTCATAACTCCACCTCTCCGGCAGTCATCCAGACCCACGTGCTTATGGCAATCCGGCGCGCTTGCCCTTATGGTTCGGCATCAGGTTCCACGCACCCGTCAAGGAAGCAAGCATGTCCGTTACAACCTCTCTGAGTGCAGGCTTCATGGTGGTTCAAGGCAACCGCCCTGATGAACTGCGCAGTCTGGTTGTGTCCTGGATGCGGCGATATCCATTGGCGCCCCTGGAAAACGAGATTGCTCTGGTGCAGAGCAACGGCATTGCGCAATGGCTGAAGCTGGCCTTGGCCGAAGATGCTCAGGATGAAGATAACGGTGGCTGTGGTATCGCTGCCGCCATCGACGTCCAGTTGCCCGGCAGTTTCATGTGGACGCTGTATCGCACGGTGCTGGGGGCGGATGAGATCCCCCAGACGTCCTTGCTCGACAAGACCCCTTTGACCTGGCGCTTGATGCGCTTGCTGCCGTCGCTGATCAATCAGCCACACTTCGAGCCCCTGCAGCGCTTCCTGACCGACGACACGGATCTGCGCAAGCGCTATCAACTGTCCGAGCGCCTGTCCGATCTGTTCGACCAATATCAGGTTTACCGCGCTGACTGGCTGGAAGACTGGGCTGCTGGCCGTCATCAATTGCGCGATGTACGAGGTCAGTCCAGACCATTGTCAGCTGCCAATTGCTGGCAAGCCGAACTGTGGCGCGCGCTGCTTGACGACGTCGGGGCTGAAGGGATGTCGCAGAGCCGCGCGGGGGTGCATCAGCGTTTTATCGAGCGCATCGGCAACATGACCGAAGCGCCACCGGGCTTACCGGCACGGGTCATCGTTTTCGGCATTTCGTCACTGCCGGCACAAGCGCTCGAGGCGTTGGCAGGGCTGGCCAGATTCAGTCAGGTTCTGCTCTGTGTCCACAATCCGTGCCGTCACCACTGGACCGATATCGTCGCCGACAAGGACCTGCTGCGTCACCAGTACAAACGCCAGGCGCGCAAGAGCGGAATGCCGATGGTCCTCGACCCGCAAGCGCTGCATCAGCACGCTCACCCATTGCTAGCGGCCTGGGGCAAGCAGGGACGTGATTACATCAACCTGCTGGACAGCCATGACGACCCACGCAGCTACCGCTCCTCGTTCAAGGACGAGCGCATTGACCTGTTCAGTGAAGCGCAGCCCACCACACTGCTGAACCAGTTGCAGGACGATATTCTCGAACTGCGTCCGCTGGATGAAACCCGCGAACTCTGGCCGGCAGTCGATCCTCTCGAGGATCGCTCGATCCGCTTCCATGTGGCCCATAGCGCGCAGCGCGAAGTGGAAGTGCTGCATGACCAGCTACTGGCGAGATTCAGCAAAGACCCTGGCCTGCGCCCGCGTGACGTGATTGTCATGGTCCCGGATATCGACAGCTATGCCCCACACATACGCGCGGTATTCGGGCAGATCGAGCGCGAAGATCGTCGCTTCATCCCCTTTACGCTGGCTGACCAGGGCCAGCGCGGCCGCGAGCCGTTGCTGATCGCTGTCGAGCACCTGCTCAAACTCCCGGACAGCCGTTTCCCGGTCAGCGAGATTCTTGACCTGCTGGACGTTCCGGCCTTGCGCGCACGCTTCAGGATTCAGGAGCGTGACCTGCCAACGCTGCATCGCTGGATAGAAGGCGCAGGCATTCGTTGGGGCCTTAATGCCCAGCAGCGTGCTGGTCTGGGGCTGCCGGATGCCCTTGAGCAGAACAGCTGGCATTTCGGCCTGCGTCGTATGTTGCTGGGTTACGCCGTGGGTGCCGGTGCGGCTTACGACGGCATCGAACCTTACGATGAGATCGGCGGGCTTGATGCGGCGTTGATCGGTCCGCTGGTCGCGTTGATTGACGCCCTTCAGGTCGCCCACACAGAGTTGTCGACACCCACCACTCCGGAAGCGTGGGGTGCACGTCTGCAATCGCTGCTGCAGTTGTTCTTTCTTGCCGACAGCGAGCATGACGATTACCTGCTTGCCCAGTTGGAAACACTGCGCGAGAACTGGCTGGAAACCTGTGCAACGGTAAGGCTGACCGATGAGCTGCCGCTGACCGTTGTGCGTGAGGCCTGGCTGGCCGGGCTCGATCAAGGGCGCCTGTCCCAGCGTTTTCTCGCGGGCTCGGTCAACTTCTGCACGCTGATGCCCATGCGCGCCATTCCGTTCAAAGTGGTCTGCCTGTTGGGCATGAACGACGGCGATTACCCGCGCGCGCAACCGCCGCTGGATTTCGACCTGATGGGCAGCGATTACCGCCCCGGCGACCGTTCCCGGCGTGAAGACGATCGTTACCTGTTGCTGGAAGCCTTGCTCTCGGCCAGGGACCAGCTGTATGTCAGTTGGGTTGGCCACAGCATTCGTGACAACAGTGAGCGTCCTGCTTCGGTACTCATCGGACAGTTGCGCGATCACCTCGCCAGCGGCTGGAAGCTGGCCGGCGAGACCGACCCGGACGTTAAACAGGATGATGAGCGCTTGCTGAAGGCCCTGACTGTGAATCACCCCTTGCAACCCTTCAGCGCCAATTATTTCCACGCCGGCACAGGTTATTTCAGCTTCGCCCGCGAATGGCGGCTGCTGCATGAAACCGACCTTCAGGTGCCCGTGCCTCAAGCACTGCCCGCTCATGAACAGGAAGAACCGCTGTCCATTGCGCAGCTACAGGATTTCCTGAGAAACCCGGTAAAGCACTTTTTCAGCCAGCGTCTGAAGATCTATTTCGAAGTCGCTGAAGCGCCGTTGGCTGATGAAGAACCGTTCGTGCTCGATGCCCTTGAACGCTATGGCCTGAGTGAAAGCCTGCTTGGCGCTGGCATGTCCTCTCCGGACAACATGGATGCTGCTCTGCAGACCCAAGCGCTGAAACTGCAAGCCAGTGGTCTGTTGCCGCTCGCAGGTTTCGGCACCTTGATGCAGAGCGAACTGATCGAGCCGCTGCCGGACGTACTCAGGCGCTACCACGATCTGTTGACCCTCTGGCCCGAGACCCTGAGCAGTGCTTTACCGATCAGCTTCAGCCATGCGGGTGTCAGCATCGACGGCTGGCTGGGCGGACTGCACCGTAATGCCCGTGGCGAGCTGTTGCTGGTCACCGCCATTCCCAACAGCATCGGCTCGAAAAAGACCCGCAAGTGGCACCGGCTGATTCGGCCGTGGGTCAATCATCTGGTGGCGTGCGCCTGCGATCTGCCGTTGAGCACGGCACTGGTCGCCAGTGATGAAACCCTGATGCTGGAGCCGCTGGACAAGGCGAGTGCCGTCACCACGCTCAATCACTTGCTGACGGCCTGGCTGCACGGCATGCAAGAACCCCTTCCGGTCGCGGTCAAAACCGCCTTCGCCTGGTTGGGCCAGCCTGCCGACAAAGCCGAAGCGGCTGCCCGCAAAGCCTACGAAGGTGACGGACAGACTACCGATGGCGAGCGTCGCGAAAGCACGGCACTGGCCCGGCAGTTCCCGGAGTTCGACGCACTGATGGGCAGTGAAGAATTCGCAGGCTGGTGCGAGACGCTCTACAGACCGATTTACGATGCGCCCTGGCAGTCGTTGTCCGGCGGGGAGGGCGGCGCATGAGCGAGCAATCCCTTCCTCTGGCGCTGCGCTTTCCACTGCGCGGCAGTCAGTTGATCGAGGCCAGCGCCGGCACCGGCAAGACCTTCACCATCTCCGCTCTGTACTTGCGTCTGGTGCTCGGCCACGGCACCGAGCAGTCCGGCTTCGGTCGCGAACTGCTGCCGCCGCAGATCCTTGTGGTGACCTTCACCGACGCCGCGACCAAAGAGCTGCGCGACAGAATTCGTACCCGGCTGGCGGAGGCTGCACGCTTCTTCCGTGACGAGATCGCCGCCCCCGATGGCCTGATTGCCGAGCTGCGTGAACAGTTCGAAGCGTCGCTATGGCCAGCCTGCGCCAGCCGTCTGGACATCGCCGCACAGTGGATGGACGAGGCCGCGGTCTCGACCATCCACAGTTGGTGCCAGCGCATGTTGCGCGAGCACGCCTTCGACAGCGGCAGCCTGTTCACCCAGACGCTGGAAACCGACCATAGCGATTTGCTCGGCGAAGTCCTGCGCGATTACTGGCGCCGCTTCTGCTACCCCATGAGCGGCGACGCACTGCTCTGGGTGCGGGAAAACCTCAGCGGTCCGGCGGCGTTGTTGCCGCGTGTGCGAGGTCTGTTCGGCCGCGAGCGCAGTCCACTCAGCCAGGAACCGGCCGAACTGATCGCGGCGTCATTGCAAGAGCGCCGGGCAGCGCTTGCCGCGCTGAAAGCGCCGTGGGCCGTTTGGTCCGACGAGTTGTATGCGCTGTGTCAGGACGCGGTCGCTCGCAAGGCAGTCGATGGCCGCAAAATGCAGGAGCGCTATTTCAAACCCTGGTTTGAAAAGCTTGCCGCCTGGGCCGCTGACGACACACAGGAAGCGCTGGATCTGGGCACCGGTTTCACTCGTCTGACCCCCGAAGGCATTGCCGAAGCCTGGAAGAGCGAGCCACCTGTGCACCCGGCCTTCGAGGCCATGGCGCAGCTGAAGGCGGCGCTCGACGGCTTGCCAAAACCCGATGCTGCCGTGTTGCAGCATGCGGCGCAGTGGGTCAGCGCGCGCTTTGAAGAAGAGAAGCGTCGCCGCGCCGAGATGGGCTTTGATGACATGCTGCTCAGGCTCGACGCTGCCTTGCATGGCGCTGGCGGCGAGCGTCTGGCCACCCTGATTCGCGAGCAGTTTCCGGTGGCGTTGATCGACGAATTCCAGGACACCGATCCGGTCCAGTACCGGATCTTCGACAGCATCTATCGTCTCGAGGCCAACGATGAGCAGACCGGGCTGTTCTTGATTGGCGACCCGAAACAGGCGATCTATGCGTTTCGCGGTGCCGATATCTACACCTACCTGCGTGCCCGTCAGGCGACCGATGGCCGTTGGCATACACTGGACACCAACTACCGCTCCAGCCATGCGATGGTCGAGTCGGTCAACCATGTCTTCACGCGGGCAGAGCAACGTGAGCAAGGTCGAGGTGCGTTCCTGTTTCGCGATGAGCACGGCAATCAGGTGCCGTTCTCCGATGCGCTGGCCCAAGGCCGCAAAGAGACGCTGCACGTCGACGGTGCACCCCTGACGGCGCTGACGTTCTGGAACCTGCAAAGTGACCAGCCGGTGTCCGGCGTGGTTTATCGTCAGCAGTTGGCAGCCAGTTGCGCGAGCGAGATCGTGCGTCTGCTCAATGCCGGTCAGCAGGGTAGTGCCGGTTTCGTTACGCCCGAAAACACAACACGCGGGCTGCGTCCCGCCGACATTGCGATTCTGGTCCGCGACGGCAAGGAAGCGCAGGCGGTGCGTCAACAACTGACCGCGCGCGGCGTGCGCAGCGTGTACCTGTCCGACAAGGATTCGGTGTTCGCCGCTCAGGAAGCCCACGACCTGCTGTCCTGGCTCAAGGCCTGTGCCGAGCCGGACTCCGAGCGCACGCTGCGTGCCGCGCTGGCGTGTATCACGCTGGACCTGCCGCTGGCCGAGCTGGAACGCCTGAATCAGGACGAGCTGGCATGGGAGCGGCGCGTCATGCAGTTTCGTGGCTATCGCGCCATATGGCGCAGCCAGGGCGTGCTGCCGATGCTGCGCCGTCTGCTGCATGACTTTGCTCTGCCACAGACCTTGATGACCCGCAACGACGGCGAGCGAGTACTCACCAACCTGCTGCACCTGTCTGAACTGCTGCAGCAGGCCGCCGCCGAACTGGATGGCGAGCAGGCGCTGATCCGTCATCTGGGCGACCACCTGGCACTCTCCGGTCAGGCCGGGGAAGAGCAGATCCTGCGTCTGGAAAGCGACGAGCAACTGGTCAAGGTGGTCACCATCCACAAGTCCAAGGGCCTGCAGTACCCGCTGGTGTTCCTGCCGTTCATTTGCTCCTCGAAACCGGTGGACGGCAGCCGCTTGCCTCTTCAGTTTCATGACGCCGACGGCAAGTCCCAGATCAGCCTGCAGCCTACCGAGGCGCTGGTTCAGCAAGCCGATGATGAGCGTCTGGCCGAAGACCTGCGTTTGCTCTACGTTGCCCTCACCCGATCGGAACATGCCTGCTGGCTGGGCGTCGCCGACCTCAAGCGTGGCAATGCCAACACCTCCATGCTGCACCGCTCCGCACTGGGTTACCTGCTGGGCGGTGGCGCAGTGCTGGCCGAGTCGGCGGAGTTGAACGTCTGGCTGCATGATCTGGCCCAGGGGTGTGAGGCGATTGCCTTGCAGCCTGTTCCGGAGCCCACCGACGAGCGCTTCAGTGCGCCGCGCAACGAAGCGGCCCTGGTCAAGCTGCTGGTGCCCAAACGCCGCGCTGCCGAGAACTGGTGGATCGCGTCCTACAGTGCCCTGCGTATCGGCGACACGGTAACGGCCGGTGCCGATGAATCGCCCGACAGCCCGCAGGCACAGAAACTGTTCGACGACGAGCGTCTGGACCCCGAAGCCCCGCGCGACATCCTGACCAGCGGCGGCGATATCCATCGTTTTCCGCGTGGCCCCAATCCCGGCACCTTTCTGCACGGGCTGCTTGAGTGGGCTGGCAACGAAGGTTTTGTGATGACCGCGCACGCGCCGGAGAAACTGCAGGACGCCGTCGCCCGGCGCTGCAATCGACGCGGTTGGGCAGGCTGGATCAATACCCTGAGCGATTGGCTGCAACACATGCTGAACATGCCGCTGCGCTTGTCGCCTGATGCCGCACCGGTGGCCCTGGGCGAACTGGATCAGCCCAATCAGTACCGTGTGGAAATGGAATTCTGGTTCGCCAGCAATAACGTCAACGTCGCGCAGATGGACACCCTCGTGCGCCGCTTCACTCACGACAACGCGCCGCGTGCTGCGACCGAGACGGTCTCGCTCAACGGCATGTTCAAGGGCTTTATCGACCTGACGTTCGAACATGAGGGCCGGTATTACGTGGCGGACTACAAGTCCAACTGGTTGGGCAGTGACGAAAGTGCGTACACCCAGCTGGCGATGGAAACCGCCATTCTCGACAACCGCTATGACCTGCAATACGTCCTCTACCTGCTGGCTCTGCACCGTCAGCTCAAGACGCGGATGGCCGACTACGATTACGACCAGCACATGGGCGGCGCTCTGTACCTGTTTCTGCGCGGCAGTCGTTCGGCCTCTCAGGGAGCGTATTTCACCCGTCCGCCACGTGAGCTGATCGAGAGTCTGGACCTGCTGTTTCAGGGCAAACCGATAGCGCATGACCTGCCGGGAGCATTGGCATGAGCCGCTCGTTCGATGATCTGTTGCCTACCGCGCTGGACGATATCAGCCTCGCGGAGTTGAGCCCGCTGACGCGTGTCAGCGATCTGCTGATCCTGCTCGAACGTTGGGTCGAGCGCGGCTGGTTGCGTGCTCTGGACAAGGCGTTCGTCGCGTTCCTGAGTGATCTCGATCCGCAGGCCGATCCGTTGGTGCTGGTGGCTGCGGCGCTTACCAGCCATCAGCTCGGCCACGGTCACGTCTGCCTTGATCTGTACGAGACCCTCAAAGAACCGGACTTCGCCCTGTCACTGCCACCCGAAGGCGATCAGCAGAGCGCGCCGATGCTGCTGCCCTCACAACTGCTGGCAGCACTGGATGGCGCCGCCTGGTGCCAGGCGCTGGCAGACAGCATGCTGGTCGCCGAGGTGGGCGATTCAAGTGCCGAAGCGCGACAAAAACCACTGGTGCTGGCCGAGCGGCGTCTATACCTGCGTCGCTACTGGACTTACGAACGGCGTATCGCAGCAGCCTTGCGTCAGCGCCTGGCCCAGCGTGAAACGCCGCCGGAGGGTCTGCCGCAGCAGCTCGACGCGTTGTTCGGTCCGGCCGATCCCTCGCCACAAGCCGTCATCGACTGGCAGAAACTTGCCTGCGCGCTGGCGACCCGCAAGGGCTTCAGCATCATCACCGGCGGCCCCGGCACCGGCAAAACCACCACGGTGGTACGCCTGCTGGCCTTGTTGCAGGCCCCGGCGGTACAGAATGGCCAGCCGCTGCGCATCCGGCTCGCGGCGCCCACCGGCAAGGCGGCGGCACGTCTGACCGAGTCCATCAGTCAACAGGTGCAGAGCCTGGATGTCAGTGACGACGTACGACAGAAAATCCCCAGTGAGGTGACCACCGTCCACCGCCTGCTGGGCAGTCGCCCCGGTACCCGGCACTTCCGCCACCACGCGGGCAATTTACTGCCGCTCGACGTGCTGGTGGTTGATGAAGCCTCCATGATCGACCTGGAAATGATGGCCAATCTGCTCGACGCACTGCCTGCGCATGCACGCATGGTTCTGCTGGGCGACAAGGACCAGTTGGCGTCCGTTGAGGCAGGGGCGGTACTCGGGGATTTGTGTCGTGACGCCGAAGAAGGTTTCTACAGCCCCGACACCCAGGCCTGGCTGGAAGCCGTCAGCGGCGAAGACCTCGGCAAGGGCGGTTTGCGCCAGGGCGATGCACAGCAGCATCCGTTGGCCCAGCAAGTGGTGATGCTGCGCCACTCGCGTCGTTTCGGCCAAGGCAGCGGCATCGGCCAACTGGCCCGGCTGGTCAACCAGCAACAGGACCAACAGGCCCGCGCGCTGCTGTCGGCGGGCAGTCACGACGACCTGTTCGCCCTGGCACTCAAAGGCGAGCAGGACCTCAAGTTCGAACGCCTGGTGCTCGACGGTCTTGGCAGGGGCGAGCAAGGCCCGCAGGGTTACCGGCATTACCTGAACGTACTCGCCGCCGAGCGGCCCGCCGATAATTCGGCACTGGACGATGAGAGCTGGACGCGTTGGGCGCGCTCGGTACTCAGCGCCTTCGACGCCTTTCAACTGCTGTGTGCCGTACGCAAAGGCCCTTGGGGCGTCGAGGGTTTGAACCAGCGCATCACTCACGCGCTGTTCAGCGCGAAGCTGATCGAAAGCGAACAGCAATGGTATGAAGGTCGCCCGGTGCTGATGACCCACAACGACTATGGCCTCGGCCTGATGAACGGCGACATCGGCATCACCTTGCGCCTGCCCGAGCGCGACGGCGAGGGCAAACAGGTACTGCGCGTCGCCTTCCCCCGCAACGACGGCAGCGAAGGCGTACGCTTCGTCCTGCCCAGCCGCCTCAACGAGGTCGAAACCGTGTACGCCATGACCGTACACAAATCCCAGGGCTCGGAATTCGCCCACACCGCCCTGATCCTGCCCGAAGCGCTCAACCCGGTACTGACCAAGGAGCTCATCTACACCGGCATCACCCGCGCCAAGCACTGGTTCAGCCTGATCGAACCGCGCCAGGGCATCTTCGAAGAAGCCCTGCGCCGCAAGGTCAAACGTCTGAGTGGGCTGATGTTGGGGCTTTGATCATGTCCGGGCTGTCCGGCGATTTGCAGGTACGAAGTCGAGCGTCATAACCCCTATGCTCTTTAACCGGGTTCAAGGGTCAATTGAAAAGGCCAGGGTGTAACTGCATGGCGGCGGACAAAGCGTGTGCTGTGGTTTTGCGTGACCGGGGAGTGCTGGAGATTCTGGCATTTGAGCATCCGTTGGCTGGCCTGCAATTGGTCAAGGGCAGTGTGGAACCAGGCGAGTCAAGTGGCGCGGCTGCTGTGCGGGAGTTAATGGAGGAGGCCGGGATTCAAGCGACAGCAAAGCGAAACCTGGGTGAGTGGCACTCCACCATAACGGGACATATCTGGGCATTTCATGAATGTGAGGTGGCTCAAGACCTTCCCGATAACTGGGTGCATTTTGCAGAGGATGATGGAGGACATGATTTCAGATTCTTCTGGCATCCGCTGATGAGTGAGCCGTCTGACAGATGGCATCATATTTTCAAGGATGCCTTGAGCTTTCTCAGGGAGACCGTTACTTGAGTCTGGGTATGGGGCAGCTCTTCTTTAGGTGCCGGGAGTGTCTTCTGTGTTTACTCATTGGCTGTGCCGAGTTTGACGTGGCGCGGGTCGCACGCCTCAGGGCTCGAAGGGGTCTGGTCGCCCCGGACACTGTTTCAGACGAGCAATGACCTCAGGCGCCGTTTTCGCCGTGTCGATCCTGCCGATATCATCAAGATAGATGTCTATCGTACTTCCCCATTTAGGCGTGATGTCGATGCACCGTGGCGGGGCCTTATCAGCCCACCAATCGAACATCATAAAGAAATCCTCGTCGGGCAAAATATGACCGGTGTCACCGGTTGTCTCGCCGGGCAGCAAGTCCCGTCGTAAGATTGAATGCTGCGTATTGAGTACGTAATGAAATCCTTTTGAGCCATCGGCTGAGTAATAAATGACGACCCTTGGCAGTGCTAAATACCATCCAGCGATCAGGAGGCAAGCAAAGCCTATAATCCATCGCGCTAGGTAGAAATTTTTCTCACTTGCAGACATGCGGTTGGACCCCTGTCGCCCAGTGGCTTATAGGTACGGCCAACACTTTGTCCATAACGATCTTTCCGGTAAGGCCGCCGTTTGGATACTCCTTGTACAGATTCATCCCTATCATGATCGAAACCCTATCGGGGGTGTCATCCCATGCACGCATACCCTCAACGCCCTCAGTCCTTCGCGGGCCATCAAATCTCTTAGGGTCTTTTATGAGACGCCAAGTGTCTGACCCAATCTGCTCAATACCCGCACCGTCCAGTAACACACTTTCAGAAAACCTACCTGCCACGCCAACGTAACCGTAATGAACGTTTGACCAGATATCATAGAAATATTCGTACTCTCCTTGCTTTTGCCATATCCCACCGAAGAGTTTCGCCAATATTGGCTTGTGGTCCCATGGCCTGTCTTGGCCGACACGCTCAGTCCAAATGGCAAACGCTTTGGTCTTTTTCACCAGTGCCATAGTGTAAAAATCCGGCCCTTGGCCGAGTCGCAGGTAAAATGGCAGTGCAGCGTATTTACGTGTTTCCTCATCAGGATCAAAGCTGTTCAGTTCTTGTATCTGTAGCACTTCTGGGCTGTTGATGTTGGCGTTCATCTCTCCAGCAATATAAGTCGCTAGCTCTTCCATCCTGTCAGGGTGTTTGCAAACAACAGGTTCCGCTTTTGACTCAGGCTGCGCATCTGACTTCTTGCCGGCTGCCTCAGGGCCTACCAAAGCATTCGCCGCCAAGGCTTTCTCCGTGAGCTTCGGGTCAGCCAGCAAGGTCGCCGTCTTCTCATTATCCACGGAACCGTCTGGCCGGAAGGCCCCCAGCGCCATGAAGTTAATAAGGGTCGCGCCACCAGCGTCGCCCATGACGAAGCCGCCACCAACATTGCCTGAGCCCGTGATGATTGTCCCGCCGTGACTGGTGGGGCTTCCTAGGTGGGCCATAGGACGGCCATTCACCAGAATTGAAGGAAAGCCTGTAGTGATGACCGCGCCACACCCACAGGTATCCCCCACACGTGCCGCGCCCATGCCGTTGATGTTGACGTCACCGGATGCAGAAGCGATAGGCGTTGTACCGTGCCCCGGTAATGGGCAGGCGTGCTTGTCGCCCAATCGGGCTGAAGAAATCATTGCATCCCGTCCCTGCGTTTTGATCCGTAGACAACCAGCGTTTAGTTGACGCGTGGGAGGCTACCGGAAGCGCAAAAAGCGGTATGTAGGGGAAATCTTAGTTTTGCGAAGGACCTTGAGAATCTGATCGAAAAGTCGGGGTGACCTCAATGGGAGCGAACTCGCATCAGCTCCGTGCTCAGCTTGGAATCACTTTTGACATAGCATGGCTCAAAGTTTAGCTTTCTCGATTCTTTCCCAAACGCAGGAGCGATGAATGTCTTTATGGACAAGGATACCCGGTTGGCTCGATATCGAGGCTTATGCCGAACGCCTATTTCGTAAGGGCGACCTCGGGGTACGCGAAAGGGGAATGAATCCTCTCAGCCCACCAAGCTCCATGAATGCACCTAGTATCGATCTGATCTATCGCCGGGTCAGATGTGTCCGTCAAGCATGTGATTTGGGCGAAAAAGAGGCCACCAATAGCATCCTCAAGCGCTTTTCTGACCTTGATATTCGAAGCATCATCGACGAAATGATCAGCACAGTGGTCGACATGGCAATGATCATTATCGGCAGCGCTTTGACCGGTGCCACAATAGGTGGAGGAGTCGGATTACTTGCAGGGGGCATCGGTGCGTTCCCAGGCGCAACGGCAGGAGCTCTGGTCGGAGTGCAAGCGGGAACGTGGATTCTTGGAGTACTGGGGCTGGCCTCGATTGCTGAATTTTTTACCGAAGGCCTTAAGCCAATAGCTACCGGCTATATTCGTGGTATTTCTACCGCTTGGAACGGTCCTAGGGAGCGAACCGGTAATCCGTTAAGCTCCTTTTCCGACGACACCATGTCAGCACAACAAGGTGCGTGGGATATTGCACGCTCCCATGAGGCCGTAGTGATTCTCCTGCTAAGCGCCATCGTTGCTTATCTGACGCGAGGTCGTGGAAACCTAAGTGTACTCGCAACTGAGATGCGAGGAAGCGAGCGAGGTGCAAAGCTTGGCCAATGGATGCTAAAGCATGAAGACGCATTGAAAAAACACCCTGACCTACAAACGGCAGAACCTCGCAGAGGCGCACTTGGGCCGCAAGAACCACCACCGAACAGCCCATCTGCAAAAGACAAAGAACCGCCCAAGGGCAAGCCAAATACTATGCCGCGCCATGAGGTAGAATGCTTCAAGGCAGACAAGATGCCGGCCTCCAAAGTTGGAGAGTTCGAGCGACAGTTGAAGGGACAGGAGGACGGGCTGAATCGGCTGACGGTTGAGGAATACTTAAAAAATATAGCTAACCCCGTTAAACGCGATGCTATGGCGGCGAAGAAAGCCCGTACGGACTTAAAAGATACTTTACAAGAACGGTTTCAGAGGGAATTTCAAAAAGAGATGAGCCCTCTAGACGCGGAGGAAGCTGCAATTAAAAAGGCCAGGGAAACGATGGCAAGTCTCGCAGGTCTTCACAATCCTGACCTAACAGCTGGCGGGAAGGACATCATCGCGGATTTCGGAGACAGACAAGTTAACTCCAGCATTGGCCCTCAGTGGAGACCAAAAATCCAAAACCTCAAAGCGGCTGCTGAAAAAGTGCCAGAAACTATGCGAGATTCAACTTTCCTCAATGTTAAATTACATAAGTGTTGACTAAAGGAGATATTCGTGGATAAGGTATTTGCTAGGTTCTTAGAGAAGTTTGGTGGCCCTGTCGATCGCCAAGAAGTGCCAGCATCAAGTATTGAGCGCTATAGGGGCAAACTGCCTAGTCAGCTTCTGGAATACTGGACTGAGCACGGCTGGTGCGGATACGGTGACGGGATTTTTTGGATAGTAAACCCGCAAGAATATGAAGGAGTAGTAGCTTCTTGGCTTGAGGGAACTAAATTTGAAAAGCGCGACAATTATCATCTGATTGCACGTGGGGCGTTCGGCGATCTTTATCTATGGGGCGAAAAAACGGGATTTTCGCTGAAGATAACCAGTGTCTTCTCTCGATGCGTGATCCATGACTTTGAAATTACAACCGAAGAAATGAACAGAGAGCTACAAGGTTTTTTGTTGTCCAGAAATGTGGACTCTAACGATCTGGAAGATTTGTTCAAACCGGCAAGAAGACAGCTTGGTACGCTACGCCATGATGAAATGTATGGTTTTGTTCCAGCATTAATGCTTGGTGGGCCGTCATCACTTGATCATTTGGAAAAATTAAAAGCAGTCGAGCATTTAATGCTGCTTTCCCAGCTTGCAGAACTTCAACCTTATAGCTTTTGAGGTATTCATGCGGGCATGTCTTTAGCGTATTCAAGTCTCGCCGCCAAAAATAATAGCCTCCTTTATCGGGGGCTTTGTTTTCTGCTGGACATATAATGAAAGAGGCTGTGTACAGAGAGGTGGCGTGAGACATGGAGCGTGGGGGAACTGGGTTTCAAGCGAGAGTTGTTAACCATTTCCTTTCACAAGTCCTGTACCAACAACCGTCAAAAACTGTCGGCTAACTTCCGTCTGCCCCGCTACGATACGGCCACCTGATCCCTTGAAAATCTGTCACTGAAGGAAGCGAATAGCGCGGTTTTCCCCCAACAAAAACCCCTTATTCAACTCCGTCACCTCCCGAATGTAATCCCACAGCAACGTGATCCGCTTGAGCTTGCGCAGGTCCTCCCGGCAGTACATCCAGAATTGACGAGTGATGTTCACTTCCTCCCTCAGCACCGGCAGCAGTCGTGGGTCTTGGGCGGCGAGGAAGCATGGCAGGATGGCCAGTGCGCGGCCCTGCAGGGCGGCGGTGTATTGGGCGATGACGCTGGTGCTGCGCAGTTGTGCCTGGGCGTTGGGGAGCAGGTTGCTCATGTATAGCAGCTCGGAGCTGAACGCCAGGTCGTCGACGTAGCTGATGAAGACGTGCTCGCTCAGGTCCGCCTTGTGTTCGATGGGCGAGTGGTTGTCGAGGTAGGCTTGGGTCGCGTACAGACCCAGGCTGTAATCGCAAAGTTTGCAACACACGTAGGGGCCGTGTTCGGGGCGCTCCAAAGCGATGACGATATCCGCCTCGCGTTTCGACAGGCTGATGAAGTGCGGCAGCGGCAGGATGTCCAGAGAAATGCTCGGGTAGCTATCGAGAAAGTGGCTCAGTTGCGGGGTGATGAAGAAGCTGCCGAAGCCTTCGGTGCAGCCCATACGCACGTGCCCGGATAACGCGACGCTGGACCCGGAAACCTGTTCGCAGGCCATGTGCAGTGTGCTTTCGATGGACTCGGCATAGCCCAGCAGGCGCTGACCTTCGGCGGTCATGATGAAGCCATTGTTGCGCGATTTCTCGAACAGCAGCGTGCCCAGCGAGGTTTCCAGCGAGTTGATGCGCCGCGACACGGTGGTGTAGTCGACGCCCAGGCGGCGGGCCGCGCTGCTGACTTTTCGGGTGCGTGCCACCTCAAGGAAAAACTTCAGGTCATCCCAGTTCAACAACCCCAGGGAGGTGATGTTTTTTTGCATGTTGACCCTGCTTTTATCTGCGTTCTTGTTAGAAGTTTGCACATCTATACTCCAAAGCACGCCCCCTGACCAATTCAAAAACAAGACTGCCGGGAGGCCACGATCATCCTTCTGCACAGGCTGTGGATGCGTGGTTTGCTGAAGGGAGAATCGCTGAAATGAATGCCTCACTGAACCACACGACGACCTCGATTGCTCGCGTGAAACTGCTGATCAACGGCGAGTGGACCGACTCGCAAAGCAGCGAATGGCAAGACATCGTCAACCCGGCCTCTCAGGAAATCCTCGCCCAGGTACCATTCGCCACGGCCAGTGAAGTGGACGCCGCCGTCGCAGCCGCTCACGCGGCCTATCAAACCTGGCGTGAAACCCCCATCGGTGTGCGTATGCGCATCATGCTCAAGCTGCAGGCGCTGATTCGCGAGCACTCCAAGCGTATCGCGGCGGTACTCAGTGCCGAGCAGGGCAAGACGCTGGCCGATGCCGAGGGCGATATCTTTCGGGGTCTGGAAGTGGTCGAGCACGCCTGTTCGATCGGCACGCTGCAAATGGGTGAGTTTGCCGAGAACGTCGCCAGTGGCGTTGACACCTATACCCTGCGCCAGCCGATCGGCGTGTGCGCCGGGATCACGCCGTTCAACTTCCCGGCGATGATTCCGCTGTGGATGTTTCCGATGGCTATCGCCTGCGGCAATACATTCGTGCTCAAGCCTTCTGAGCAGGATCCGCTGTCGACCCTGTTGCTGGTCGAGCTGGCGATCGAGGCGGGGGTGCCGCCCGGTGTGCTCAACGTGGTGCATGGTGGCAAGGAGGTGGTGGACGCGATTTGCACGCACCAGGACATCAAGGCTGTTTCCTTCGTCGGTTCGACGGCGGTCGGCACGCATGTCTACGATCTGGCCGGTCGGCATGGCAAGCGGGTGCAGGCAATGATGGGGGCGAAGAATCATGCCGTGGTGCTACCCGATGCCAATCGTGAGCAAACGCTGAACGCGCTGGTGGGCGCGGGTTTCGGTGCGGCGGGTCAGCGGTGCATGGCGACCTCTGTGGTGGTGCTGGTCGGCGCGTCTAGACAGTGGCTGCCTGACCTCAAGGCACGGGCGCAGAAACTCAAGGTCAATGCCGGCCAGGAACCGGGCACCGACATCGGGCCGGTGATTTCACGACGGGCCAAACAACGCATTCTGGATCTGATCGAGAGCGGCGTGCGTGAAGGCGCGACGCTGGAACTGGATGGTCGGGAGGTTTCGGTTCCGGGTTACGAGAGCGGCAACTTCGTGGGGCCGACCTTGTTCTCGGGCGTCACCACCGACATGCAGATCTACACCCAGGAAATTTTCGGGCCGGTGCTGGTGGTGCTGGAAGTCGATACCCTCGATGAGGCTATCGCGCTGGTCAACGCCAACCCGTTCGGCAACGGCACCGGGCTGTTCACCCAGAGCGGTGCGGCGGCACGCAAGTTTCAAAGCGAGATTGATGTCGGGCAGGTCGGGATCAATATTCCGATTCCCGTGCCGGTGCCGTTTTTCAGTTTCACTGGCTCGCGGGGTTCCAAACTGGGCGATCTGGGCCCTTACGGCAAACAGGTGGTGCAGTTCTACACTCAGACCAAGACCGTCACCAGCCGCTGGTTCGATGACGACAGCGTCAACGATGGCGTGAACACCACGATCAATCTGCGCTGAGCGCTGGCGGTCAATTCGCCCGGGAGAACAACCATGAACATCGCATTTATCGGTCTGGGCAATATGGGCGCGCCCATGGCCCGCAACCTGATCAAAGCCGGTCACGCCTTGCAGGTGTTCGACCTGAACAAGAGCGTACTGGCTGAATTCGCCGAGCTGGGCGCACAGGTCAGCGACTCGCCCGCACAGGCGGCCCAGGGCACTGAACTGGTCATCACCATGCTGCCCGCAGCGGCGCATGTGCGCAGCGTCTACCTGAACGACGACGGCGTGCTGAAAGGCATCGCGTCCGGTGTCCCGGCAGTTGATTGCAGCACCATCGACCCGCAGACCATCCGCGACATTGCCGCTGTTGCTGCGCGGCAAGGTGTGGTGTTGGGCGATGCGCCGGTGTCGGGCGGCACCGGTGGTGCGCAGGCCGGAACCCTGACCTTCATGGTCGGAGGTTCTGCCGGGCATTTCGCTGTGCTCAAACCGGTGCTGGAACAGATGGGCCGCAACATCGTGCATTGTGGTGACGTGGGCACCGGCCAGATCGCCAAGATCTGCAATAACATGCTGCTGGCGATTTCCATGATCGGCGTGGCCGAGTCCATGGCGCTGGGCAATGCACTGGGTATCGACACCGAAGTGCTGGCCGGCATTATCAATACTTCGACCGGTCGTTGCTGGAGTTCGGAGGCCTACAACCCGTGGCCCGGCATCGTCGAAACCGCTCCCGCGTCACGCGGTTACAGCGGCGGCTTTGGCGCTGAGCTGATGCTCAAGGACCTGGGCCTGGCAACCGAGGCCGCGCGCGCTGCGCATCAACCGGTCATCCTCGGCGCAGTGGCGCAACAGCTTTACCAGGCCATGAGCCTGCGTGGCGATGGCGGCAAGGATTTCTCGGCGATCATCGAGGGGTATCGCCCGAAAGCCTAGGCGTCACCCGTGTCGGGAATCAGTGGGGCGTTGCTGTGTATCCGGTTTTTACATTAGGAAAACGCGGCAGAACCGGCTACTTTGGACCCCGTCAGATCAGCGCAGGGATGCTCGGTACGCTTCGATGAGAAGTGCCGCATCCTCGCCTGGAGGCTGGCGCTTCACTCATCAAACGTCCCTGACCCAGAAAAAGAAGAGATCGACCATGAAGTTCGAACCCCTCGCCAGATCGTTGATCGCGACGGCACTGATTGTCGCGTATTCCCCCACATTCGCCGCGTCACAAGCCCCGGTCGCTGCCGAAAACGGCATGGTCGTGACGGCTCAGCACCTGGCTACTCACGTGGGTGTCGATGTACTCAAGGCTGGCGGCAATGCGGTCGATGCGGCCGTAGCGGTTGGCTACGCACTGGCGGTGGTCTATCCCGCTGCGGGCAACCTCGGCGGTGGTGGGTTCATGACCATTCAACTGGCCGACGGGCGCAAGACCTTCCTCGACTTCCGTGAAAAGGCGCCGCTGGCCGCGACTGCCAACATGTATCTGGACAAGGACGGCAAGGTCATCCCTGATCTGAGTGCCAAGGGCCATCTGGCCGTCGGTGTGCCGGGCACTGTATCCGGTATGGAAATGGCCCTGAGCAAGTACGGCACCCGCAAGCGTGAAGAGGTCATCGCCCCGGCGATCAAGCTCGCCGAGGAAGGTTTTGTGCTGGGGCAGGGCGATGTCGACATGCTGTCGAGCGCCACGGATGTGTTCAAGGCGGACATGGCCGATTCCGGCTCGATCTTCCTCAACAAGGGCGAGCCGATGCAGGTCGGTCAGAAGCTGGTGCAGAAAGACCTGGCCAAGACCCTCAAGGAAGTGTCCGAGAAGGGCCGCGACGGTTTCTACAAGGGCTGGGTTGCCAAGGCGCTGGTCGACTCCAGTCAGGCTGGCAAGGGCATCATCACCCAGGCGGACCTGGACCATTACAAGACCCGCGAGCTGGCGCCGATCGAATGTGATTACCGTGGCTACCACGTGGTCTCGGCACCGCCTCCGAGCTCTGGCGGTGTGGTCATCTGCCAGATTCTGAACATCCTCGAAGGCTACCCGATGAAAGAGCTGGGCTTCCGCTCGGCGCAGGGCATGCATTATCAGATCGAGGCCATGCGTCACGCCTACGCAGACCGCAACAGCTACCTGGGCGACCCGGACTTCGTCAAGAATCCGGTCGAGCACCTGCTGGACGTCAAGTATGCCGCCAAGCTGCGCGCTGCCATCGAGCCGCAAAGGGCCGGTGACTCGAGCAAGATCAAACCCGGCGTCGCGCCCCATGAAGGCAGCAACACCACTCACTATTCGATTGTCGATAAATGGGGCAATGCGGTTTCGGTGACCTACACCTTGAACAACTGGTTCGGCGCGGGCGTCATGGCCAGCAAGACCGGCGTGATCCTCAACGACGAAATGGATGACTTCACCGTCAAGGTCGGCGTGCCCAACATGTACGGACTGGTGCAGGGCGAAGCCAACGCCATCGCGCCGGGCAAGACGCCGCTGTCGTCGATGAGCCCGACCATTGTCACCAAGGACGGCAAGGCTGTGATGGTCGTCGGCACGCCGGGCGGCAGCCGCATCATTACCGCCACGCTGCTGACCATGCTCAACGTCATCGACTACGGCATGAACATTCAGGAAGCGGTGGATGCGCCGCGTTTCCACCAGCAATGGCAGCCTGAGGAAACCAACATCGATACCTTCGCGGTCAGCCCTGACACGCTGAAAATACTCCAGAGCTGGGGTCAAAAGTTCGCAGGTCCGCAGCCGCTCAATCATGTGGCGGCGATTCTGGTGGGCGCGCCTTCGCTGGGTGGCAAACCGGTCGGTAACAACCGCTTCTACGGTGCCAACGACCCGCGTCGCAACACCGGGTTGTCGCTCGGCTACTGAGTCACGCTGCTAATCGCGCCACGGCCCTGAGCTTCAGGGTCGTGGCGTTTTGCGTTCTAAGGTCTGCTCAGTTACGCACCCAACGCTGCCTGCTCCAACCGCTCAAAGCGTCGACGGCCAACACCAGTATCAGCATCGCCAGAATCACGGTACTGGCCTGCGCTTCCTGAAACAGGCTGAGGCTGACATACAGCATTTGCCCCAGACCGCCCGCGCCGACAAAGCCCAGCACGCTGGCCATGCGAATGTTGTTCTCCCAGCGATACAGCGTATACGCCAGCAGCTGTGGCCAGAGGTTGGGCAGGGTGCCGTAGCTGAACGCCTGCCAGGCGCTGCCGCCCTGCAGACGAATCGCTGCAGCGGGTTGCGGCGCGGTATTTTCCAGCGCCTCGGCAAACAGACGGCCCAGAACGCCCGTGGTGTGCAGTGCCAGCGCCAGCGTGCCGGCATTGGGGCCGAGCCCGGCAGCCAGCACCATCAACACGGCCCACACCAGTTCCGGAATGGCGCGCAGCGCATTGAGCAGCAGACGGCTCAGGCTGCGCAGGAACCAGCCGAAGCGTCCGGCAGCGGGCAGTGCCAGGAGCAAACCTGCAATGGCGGCCAGCAATGTGCCGAGTGCAGACATGGCGAGGGTTTCCAGGGTGCCCTGGCCGATTGCCTGCAGATGAGGGGCGCTCAGGTCCGGGCTCATGAAGCGCAGCGCGTAACGGCCCATCTGCGTCAGGTTGTCGTGGCTGCCCAAGGTGAACAGGTCGAGGCCAAGGTACACAAACGATGCGATCACTGCCGCAATCATCGTCAGCACCAGCAGCAGATTGCCTGCGCGCTTCATGTGAACTGCCTGCGCAGCAAGCGGCTGAGCTGGTCGGCGAGCAGCACCAGCAGCAGGAAGGTCAGCAGCATGCTCGCCACTTCGTCACCGGCGAACATGCGCATCGACAGGTCGATCTGCTGACCCAGTCCGCCTGCGCCGACGAAACCCATGACCACTGAAGCGCGCACGGCGCACTCCCAGCGGTACACGGTGTAGGAGGTCAGTTCGGCTGCCGCGTTGGGCAGGATGCCGTAAGCCAGTGCGGTCAGGCGACCGCTGCCTGCCTGGAGCAGCGCGTGGGCCGGGCGTTGGTCCACCGATTCGAAAATCTCCGCGTACACCTTGCCAAGCATGCCTGCATAGGTGATGGCGATGGCCAGTACGCCCGCCGTCGGGCCCAGGCCGACCGCGCGCACGAACAGCAGCGCCCAGACGATTTCCGGCACGCTGCGCAGAAAGATCAGTACCCCGCGTGCCGGCCAGCGCAGGCACTGGCCGAGCCAGCCTGGGCGGCCGCCACGGGAGGCGGCCGACAGCGACAATGCCTGGCTGGCGAGCAGGCTTGCCGGTACGGCCAGCAGCAAGGCAAGGGCAATGCCGGCTGTGGCGATCGCCAGGGTTTGCAGCGTCGCATCCAGCAGCAGCCCGAGGAATTCCGCAGAGTGCGCCACCGGCCAGAACCCGGCGAGAAAGCTGCCCATCGTCCGCGCATTATCGGCTTGCAGCAGTACCCACGGATTCAGTTCGGCCAGACGAATGCCCGGCCAGAGCAGGGCGACCGCCAGCAATGCCAGTAACAGGCGCGGCGTTGCCGCCGGGTCGCGCTGATCCCGACTCAGCATCGTGGCGTCCAGCGTGTTTCAGCTGCATCCGAAACCGCCTGAGGGCTGAGTTGTTCGTTGGCATACAGCGTGTCGAGATGCTCCCGGCCGACCTCGCTGGCGGCGAGGTCGAAGTGAATTCGCCCGTCGCGCACCCCGATGACGCGCGGAAAATGCGCCAGCGCCAGTTCCACCGCATGCAGGCTGGCGACCAGCGTCACGTTGTGCTCGATGGCGTGCTGACACAGCAGCGCCAGGGTGTGATCGGCGAGGCGCGGGTCCATCGCCGAAACCGGCTCGTCGGCCAGCAGCAGTTCGGGTTGCTGATACAAGGCGCGGGCAATGCCGACACGTTGCAGCTGTCCACCGGACAACTGCTGGCAACGTTCGAAAAGTTTGTCCGCCAGGTCCAGACGCGCCAGTACCTCGCGGGCGCCGCTGATGTCGAGGGGATGCAGCAGGTTCAGCAGGCTTTTGCCCAGCCCCCACTGACCAAGCCTGCCCGCCGACACCGCAGTCACCACCCGCTGGCGCGGCGGCAACGGCGGTGCCTGATGAATCAGCGCAATGCGGCTGCGCAGGCGCTGGCGTCGTGTGCTGGAGAGCTGCCAGGGATCAGTCCCCAGTACCTGCAGTTGTCCGGCACTGGGCGGCAGAGCGCTGGCCAGCAGGTTGAGCAGCGTGGTCTTGCCCGCACCGGACGGCCCGATGATCGCGACCCGTTCGCCACGAGCGATGCTCAGGTCCAGGCCGCGCAACGCCAGTGTGCCGTCGCTGTGGCGCAGCTCGATGGCGGACAGACGCAGGGTCATTTCAGCAGGTCGGCAGCGCGTGCGGCTTCTTCGATGCCTTTGTAGTTCTCGGGCTTGGTCTCGATGAAGCGGCTGGCGGCCTGGAGATCGAGGATCGCCTTCTGCTCCGGGTTGGCCGGGTCGAGGTCGAGGAAGGCCTGTTTGATCTTCGCTGCCAGTGCCGGGTCGAGGCTGCCGCGCACCGTCCAGTTGTAGTCGAAATAAGCCGGTGTGGTCTGGAAGACGTGAACCTTGTTGGTGTCGACCTTGCCGCTGGCGACCAGCTTGTCCCAGACGCTGGCGTTGAGCACGCCTGCATCGACCTTGCCCGCCTGAACCCACGCGGCGGTTGCGTCATGCGCGCCGGAATAGGCGACGCGGCTGAAGAACGTTTCCGGCTTGATGTTTTCCTTGAGCATGAAATAGCGCGGCATCAGGCTGCCGGATGTCGACGACACCGAGCCGAAGGCAAACGTCTTGCCCTTGAGGTCCGCCAGGGTTGTCACGTTCGGATCGGAGGTGATGAATTTGCTGGTGAACTTGGCGTCCTGCTCACGCTGTACCAGTGGCACCGCATTACCGGTTTTGAGGTTGACCTGCACGAAGGTAAAGCCGCCCAGCCATGCCATGTCGAGCCGGTCAGTGGCCAGCGCTTCGACCACTGCCGGGTAATCCGCGACCGGAACGAACTCGACTTTCATGCCCAGCCGTTGCTCCAGATAAGCCCCCAGCGGCTTGAACTTGCGCAGCAGTTCGGTAGGCGCTTCGTCGGGAATGGCCGAGACGCGCAGGGTGTCGGCAGCGTGGCTGGTCAGGGCGGAGAAGGACAGGGCAAGGCCGGCGGCGAGCGCCAGGGTACGCTTGAGCATGGAGGTTCTCCGGTTCAATAGCGGAAAAAGGATAACGTGAAGCCCGCGTGCACGAGCAGGCGGCGCTTCACAGGATTCGGTGGTGATGCGCGGGGATTATAAGAGGCATGGCGAGAAAGGCCAGTTCGGCAGATTCACCGCCCGAATGCACGACCGGCGAACGACGCGGTTTGCGCTGATAAGGGAACAGCCCCTAGACTCCACAGCCTGTTTCCCGGTAACCGAGAGTGTCGCGATGAATGAGCCAATCCGCCTGACCCAGTACAGTCACGGAGCAGGGTGTGGCTGCAAGATTTCCCCCAAGGTGCTGGACGTGATCCTCGCTGGCAGCGGCGCTCAGAACCTTGACCCCAAGCTCTGGGTTGGCAATGCCTCGCGTGATGACGCGGCGGTCTATGCGCTGGATGACGAACGCGGCGTGGTCTCGACCACGGACTTCTTCATGCCCATCGTTGATGACCCGTTCGATTTCGGCCGTATCGCCGCGACCAATGCCATCAGCGACATCTATGCGATGGGCGGCGACCCGCTGATGGCCATCGCCATTCTCGGCTGGCCGGTCAATATCCTGCCACCCGAAGTGGCGCGTGAAGTCATTCGCGGTGGCCGTGCCGTCTGCGACGCTGCCGGTATCCCGCTGGCGGGTGGGCACTCCATCGATGCTCCGGAGCCGATCTTCGGTCTGGCGGTGACCGGCGTGGTGCAGAAAAAGCACATGAAGCGCAACGACACGGCCCTGGCGGGGAGCACCTTGTACCTGACCAAGCCCCTGGGCATCGGCATCCTCACCACGGCCGAGAAAAAATCAAAGCTGCGCGATGAAGACATCGGTCTGGCGCGTGACTGGATGTGCACCCTGAACAAGCCGGGCAGCCGTTTCGGCAAGCTCGACGGGGTGCAGGCAATGACCGATGTCACCGGCTTCGGTCTGCTCGGGCATCTGGTTGAAATGGCGGACGGCGCAGGTCTGACCGCGCGTCTGGACTACGCTGCTGTACCGCGTCTGCCCGGCGTCGAGCATTACATTGCGGAGGGCTGTGTGCCGGGCGGCACAATGCGCAACTTTGAAAGTTACGGCGACAGGATCGGCGCACTGAGCGATGCCCAGCGTGACCTGTTGTGTGATCCACAGACCAGCGGCGGTCTGTTGGTCGCGGTCAGCCCTGAAGGTGAAGCCGAGTTTCTGATCGTGGCTGCCGAACTGGGACTGCTGCTCAACCCTATCGGCACTCTGCACGAGCGACAGACCCACGCCGTCGAGGTGTTCTGATGGCCGACAACAGCAGCGACTACCGCGCACTGTTTCTCAACGACGTGCCGATGATGGACGCTCGCGCTCCGGTGGAGTTTTCCAAAGGGGCTTTTCCTGGCGTGATCAACCTGCCGCTGATGAATGACATCGAGCGGCAAAAGGTCGGCACCTGCTACAAGCAACACGGCCAGGACGCCGCTATCCAGCTCGGGCATCAATTGGTCTGTGGTCAGGTCAAGGATGAACGCGTCAATGCGTGGATCGAGTTCGCCAAAGCCAATCCGGATGGCTACCTGTACTGCTTTCGCGGCGGGCTGCGCTCGCAGACGGTACAGCGCTGGCTGAAGGATGCCGGGGTCGACTACCCGCGGGTTCTTGGCGGCTACAAGGCGATGCGCACGTTTCTGCTGGATACCCTGCATGAGGCGGTGAGCGAATGCGCTATCGTCGTGCTCGGCGGGATGACCGGCACGGGCAAGACCGAAGTATTGACGCAGCTGCCTAACAGCGTGGACCTGGAAGGCATCGCCAATCATCGCGGCTCCAGCTTCGGCAAGCGTGCCACTGGGCAGCCGGCGCAGATCGACTTCGAGAACCGCTTGGCCATCGACCTGCTCAAGAAGCGCGCAGCCGGTATCGAACAGTTCGTTGTGGAAGATGAAAGCCGTCTGGTCGGCAGTTGCAACGTGCCGCTGGAGCTGCACCAGGCGATGCAGGGCTGCGCGATGGTCTGGCTGGAAGACAGCTTCGAGAACCGCGTCGAGCGCATTCTCGAGGACTATGTGATCAACCTCTGCGCAGAGTTCATCACCGTCAAGGGCGAAGAGCAGGGCTTCGGGCTGTTCGCCGAGCGTCTGTTGCAAAGCCTGAACAACATTCACAAACGCCTCGGCGGCGAGCGTCACCAGCGCCTGTCGGGCCTTATGCAGGCGGCGCTGGAAGAACAGCAGCGCAACGGTGCGGTTGATCTGCACCGAGGCTGGATCGAAGGGCTGCTCGGCGAATATTACGACCCCATGTACGCTTACCAGCGTGAACACAAGGCGGCGCGTATCGAATTCGCAGGTGATCAAGCGCAAGTGCTGGCCTACCTGCGCGAGCGCTCAGTAAAAGGTTAAGCCTCGACCTCTATCCATCTGGCAAGGGACGCCATGCACTCGATTCTCGACTTCTATCAAACGCTGGGCTGGGGCCTTTCGGCGCTGGTGATCGGCACCTTTCTGCTGGCCGGAACGGTCAAGGGTGTGATCGGCCTGGGCTTGCCCACGGTGGCAATGGGGTTGCTGGGGCTGGCCATGCTGCCGGCGCAGGCTGCGGCGTTGCTGATCATCCCGTCGACGTTCACCAATGTCTGGCAACTGGCGGCGGGTGGCAATCTGCGGCCTTTGCTGAAGCGGCTATGGCCGATGCTGAGCATGATTTTCATCGGCACGCTGGTCGGGGCGTTCTGGCTGGGCATGAGTGGCGGTCATTCAATGACCCGCGCGTTGGGTGGCGCTTTGTTTCTCTACGCACTGAGCGGGCTGTTCCTGCCGACCTTCAAGGTTGCTGCCGCTGCCGAGCGTTGGCTGGGCCCGCTGTGCGGTTTGATCACCGGGGTGATCGCGTCGGCCACCGGGGTGTTCGTGATTCCCGTGGTGCCTTATCTGCAGGCGCTGGGGCTTGAGCGCGACCAACTGGTCCAGGCGCTGGGGTTGTCGTTCACTGTCTCGACGCTGGCGCTGGCGGCGGGTTTGTCGTGGAACGGCGCACTGGGCAGCGCAGAGCTGGGCGCATCCACGCTGGCGCTGATTCCGGCCCTATTGGGCATGCTGCTGGGGCAATGGCTGCGCCAGCGAATCAGCGCGGTGCTGTTCAAGCGTGTGTTCTTTATCGGCATGGGCCTGCTGGGGCTGCATCTGCTGATAAAAGGCTGATGAGTCATGCGCTGTATCGCGGGCATGCGCGACTTGCACTGAGGATTCAGTGTTTTCCGGATTTCATGCAGGAGAGGATGAAGGATTACGCGCTGACTGCCATTTGCCGAGCCCGTCGCTGGACGGGCTTTTGACTGCTACGAATATCAGTGCGTACGGGCGACTGCAAACTCGCTCAGTTCGACCAGTGCGTCGCGGTACTCGCTGGGCGGCAGCGCGTCCAGGCAGGCAATGGCGCGGGCCGCGTAGTCGCGGGCGAGCTGTGCGGTGTAATCGAGGGCGCCGGCGCTTTCTACTGCGTTGCGGATGCTTTCCAGATCTTCCAGACCACCTTTCTGGATCGCCTGACGAACCAGTGCGGCCTGTTCCGGGCTGCCTTCGCGCATGGTGTAGATCAGCGGCAGGGTCGGCTTGCCTTCGGCGAGGTCGTCACCGACATTCTTGCCCAGCGTCTCGGCATCGCCCCGGTAGTCCAGCAGGTCATCCACCAACTGGAAGGCCACACCCAGATGGTCGCCGAACGTGCGCAGTGCTTCGCTCTGTTCCTGGGGGGCGTTGCACAGGGCTGCGGCGCTGTGGGTCGAGGCTTCGAACAGCATGGCTGTCTTGCCGCGAATCACTTCCATGTAGGTTTCTTCGGTGGTGCTGGCGTCACGAATCTTCGAGAGCTGCAGCACTTCGCCTTCGGCGATGATGCGGGTTGCCTTGGACAGAATCTTCATGACCTCCATCGAGCCCAGTTCGACCATCATTTCGAACGAGCGCGAATAAAGGAAGTCCCCCACCAATACGCTGGGCGCATTGCCCCAGAGCGCGTTGGCGGTGGAACGACCGCGACGCATGCCGGACATGTCGACAACGTCGTCATGCAGCAGGGTGGCGGTGTGCAGGAATTCGATAGTGGCGGCGAGCAGGCGAACATCATCGCCTTCGCGACCCAGTGCCTTGCCGCACAGCAGCACCAGCAACGGGCGCAGGCGCTTGCCACCTGCCGACGTGATGTAATCACCGATTTTCGAGACCAGCGGTACGCGCGACGTCAGTTGCTTTTTGATGATAAGGTCAACGGCACTAAAGT